>Ga0209958_1000717_pt1 | contig 42120 bp, 29 predicted proteins | sample ThiBio_inoc_plan_FD_183942 | JGI IMG/M metagenome (GOLD analysis project Ga0209958, IMG submission 183942) | Wastewater bioreactor microbial communities from Cape Town, South Africa - Thiocy_inoc_plan (SPAdes) | ecosystem: Engineered > Bioremediation > Thiocyanate > Unclassified | place: South...
CCCGACGTCAGGCGCATCTCCCAGGGGAACCAGGTCATGACGCGGGCGTCGGGCGGGACGGCCTCGGGGTGCTCGCGGATCCACGCGCCCGCCGCGCGCAGGCCCGGCCAGTGGAGCTGGAACGGCTTCGTGAACCACGAGGCGTCGTAGGCCCACGTCGGGTCGGCCCAGACCAGCGCGACGTAGCACGACGTGAGCCACCCGAACGCGCGGCGGTCGATGCTCAGGCGGTCCAGCCAAGCCAGCACGCCGGCCGCGGCCGTCGGGGTCATGACGAGGAAGGCCGGCAGGTAATACCGGCCGAGCTGCTCGACCTGCGTGACGTCGGCGATGCTCTTGATCGTCCCCGCGACGAACGCCGCGAACAGCACGGCCGACAGCCAGTCCAGGTCGCGCCCCGCCGCTCCCTTGCCCGTCCGCAAGCGGTACAGGTAGCCCGCGACGAACGGCAGGCCCACGATCATCGTCAAGTAGACGGCGATGATCCCCAGCATCTTCACCTTCACGCGCACGATCTCGGGCGCGTTGGCCAGGGTGTAGAACTGGCCAGGGGTCGTGTTCCCCTTCTCGTAGTGGTGGACGGTCCACGAGAAGTTGTATTCGAACAGGTTCGTGTAAGCATAGAACGGCTGGCCGTACTCGCGGTAGGTCGCGAAGGCCCACGGGAGGACGACGACGATCAGGACGCCGACCCAGAGCCCGATCAGCCACGGCCGCCGCCGCAGGTGGACGAGCGCGTTCAACCCCGCCGCGCCCGCCAGCGCGATCCCCGTGTTCCGCGCCAGGATGGCCAGCCCGCCGCACACGCCCGCGGCGACCGCCCAGGCCGCGGCCGTCCGACCGCGTGTGCTATTCCAGACCTCGACGATCGTCCAGACGGCCAGGATCGACGTCAGGGCGACGAGGCTCTCGCGGAGGATGAAGGCCGCGTAGATCGCGTGGACGGGCAGCACGGCCAGCACGGCGACGGACGCCAGCGCCACGCGCGGGCCGAAGCGTCGCCGCGCCAGGCCGTAGAGCGCCGGGAAGGCCAGCAGGTTGACGAGGAAGCTGGTCCCCTTCGCCACGGCGATCGTCGCGTCCAGGTCTTCCCCCGGGGCGACGCCGACCAGCCGGTACGCCGCGGCGCGGACGTAGGCGTCGAGCGGGGGGGCCCAGTCGTCCAGCACGCCGCGGCCCTCGCGGATCCGCGGGTAGTCGTTGAAGAAGCTCTCGACGTAGTGCTTGACCGGCCCCTCGCCGCGGTGGACCGACGTGGCCACCTCCAGGTAATGGCTGGAATCGCCCGGCACCAGCGGGACGTTCCCGCCGCAGATCCAGGCTGCCGCGCGGATCGCGTAGCCGACCCAGATGATCGTCAGCCCGAGCCTCAATTCCCGGCCCATCCACCGCGAGGCGATCAGCCCCAGCCCCGCCAGCGCCGAGCCGATCGCCAGGTGCCAGCGAACGAGGGCGAGCTGCGACGGCCGCCGCACGGCGGCGAGCATCGGGACCTCGTAGAACTGGTGGGCGACGAAGTCGAACGCCGGGTCGATCCAGCCGGACGCCCGGTCGGCGAACGCCCCGGCGACGGCCAGCGCGAGCAGGCCGACGCCGGTGGCGACGCGACGCCTGGATGATCCGTCCATCAGCGCCCGGCCGCCTTGAGCATGGCCTCGCGACGGGCCCTGAACTCGCTGTCGGGCTTCCACTCGGGCCAGCGGTCGCCGTCGGCCACGCGGACGCCCACCTCAAGCATCAAACGGGCGTCCTCGACGGCCCCGGAGAGGTCCCAGTCGGGCTTCACCTCGTCGCTCGGCTTGTGGTAGTCGTCCTTGGTGTACTCGTCCTGCTTCTGCTTGCCGTACTCCGGGGCCTTGCCGATGTACTCACGGCCTCCCTCGGGGTCGAGCGCCGGCACGCCCTTCTTGGCGAACTCGAAGTGGTCGGACCGGTAGTACGCCCCCTTCTCCGGCTCGGCGTCGGGCTTGACCGTCCGCCCGCGCGCGCCGGCCAGCTCGATCAGCAGGTCGTCCAGGTTCGACTGACCCATGCCGATGCTGATGATGTCGGTCGTCGGCCCCCAGGCGTTGATGCCGTCGATGTTGATGTTCGCCAGGGTCCTATCCAGCGGGTAGAGCGGGTGCTCGGCGTAGTATTTCGAGCCCAGCAGGCCCTTCTCCTCGGCTGTGACGAACAGGAACAGCGTCGACCGCTTCGGCGGGGGGGAGAGCTTCGTGAAGCCCTCGGCGATCTCCAGCACGGTCGCCACGCCCGAGGCGTTGTCGATGGCACCGTTGTAGATGCCGTCGCCCTGCGCGGCAGCGTCGCGGCCCAGGTGGTCCCAGTGGGCGGTGTAGACGACGTGCTCGTCCTTCAGGGCCGGGTCGGCCCCCTCGGCCCGGGCGACGATGTTCCGCGACTGCACCTTGCGAAGCTCGGTCTTGATCGAGAACCCGGCGCGGGCGTCGAGCGGGACGGGTTGGAACGCGCGGTCGAGCGCCGCCTTCTTCAAGGTCGCCAGATCCTTGCCGCAGGCGGCCATCAGCTTGCCGGCGGTCTCCACGTCGATCCAGCCCTCGACGGCCGGGCGCGGCGGGGCGCCCTCCGGGGAGGGCTCGTCGATGCCGAAGTTCTCGCGGCTCCAGCTCCCCTGGACGACGCTGAACGGGTAGCCGGCGGGGCCCTCCTCGTGGATCAGGATGGCGGCGGCGGCCCCCTTCTCGGCGGCGATCTCGTACTTGTACGTCCAGCGGCCGTAGTACGTCATCGCCTTCCCCTTGAACATCGCGGGGTCGAGCGCGTTCGGATCCTTCGGGTCGGGGATCGCCGGGTCGTTGACGAGCATGACGAGGGTCTTGCCGCGGACGTCGACCCCCTTGAAGTCGTCCCAGCCGTACTCCGGCGCGACGACGCCGTAGCCGACGAAGACGACGTCGGAATTCTCCACGCCGATCTCCGGCGCGAGCCGCCGCGAGACGGCGACGAAGTTCCCGGGGAACTCCAGCGCCACGTCGCCGTTGGGGGCGTGGAAGGCGCCCTTGACCTCGGTGGCGCGGAAGCCGACGAGGGGGACGGGCTGCTCGTAGGAGCCGTCGGGGTTGCCGGGCTTCAGGCCCATCGCCTTGAGGCGGTCGACCAGGTACGCCGCCGTCTTCTCCTCGCCGGGCGTCCCCGGGCCGCGGCCCTCGAACTCGTCCGAGGCCAGGGCTCGGATGTGTCCCAGGAGGCCATCGGCCTGGATCGCCTCCAATGCGGGCTTCAGTCGATCGTCCGCCCCGGCGGTCGACGCCGCGCCCAGGACGGCCGCCGCCATCGCGACGGCCCCTCCGATGTGGAATCTCATGCCCTCGCTCCTCGCCGCACCTCACGCGATCGCCCGCCAGGACGACCATGATACGCGACGACCGGCCGCCATGCGACGCCCGTCCCGCCCCGGTCGCCCCGCGCGACGAAAGGGCCCCCGGCCGGCCGAGGGCCCCTCGCGATGCGTCGCCCCGCGGCGATCAGCCCGCGCGGCGCCGGCGCAGGCCGATGAGGCCCAGGGCGGCGGCCCCGGTCCCCAGCGCGATCGCGCCGGCCGGCTCGGGGACGAAGTTGATCTGCCCGCGGATCTCGCCGCCCCCGAACTGCACCGTATGGAAGTTGATGTAGGAGAGGCCGGCGAGGATGGCCGGGAGGTTCGTCGTCAGCGTGGTCCCCGCGTTCCCCTCGTCCAGGTTCCAGACGCTGGTGAACGTCCCGCCGACGCCGCTCGCGAACGGCGTGACCACCAGGTCGTCCGGGTTGTTGTCGTTGTCCGGCGAGCCGAAGAATCCCCAGCGAACGGGGGCGTTCGCGCCCGGCCCCGCACCGACGTGGATGTGGGCCGCGGTGAGGTTGTCGTTCGTGTCCGCAGTCTGCGCCCCGGTCACGTCGATGTCGTAGATCGTCACGGTCATCGCGATCTGGGTGCGGGCCGCGTTGAGGACGAGGGTGCCGACGCCGTGGGCGAGCGGGCGGTCATCCCCGGTCGACGTCACGGGCGTCCCCGAGACGGTCTCCTGGGCATGCGTGAGGTTCACCTGGGCGATCAGGTCCGCCCTCGCGGCGGCACCGGTCCAGCTCAGGGCCGCGGCGACGGCCACGACGCGCAGAATATTCATCATGGCTGACTCCTCATAGATATCATGGTCAATCGAATCGAGCCACCCGACCTGCGCCGCAAGCTTATCGCGGCGCCGACGGCGTCGAAAGCGGAATTTCGACTCGCCGAAAATTTGGGCGAGCACGCACGCAGGCGCCGGGAGGCGGGGCGAGGATCGGCCTTTGCGAAGTCTTGACGGCTCTCGCTTGATCGCGCGCCTCCTGCGGCCGTCCAATGGCGTAGGCGACGAGGCGGAGCGCCGCCCGCGGACCAGGCGTCGACCCCGGAGCATGAGCCATGAGCCCCACGACGATCGGACGTCTGGCGATCCTCTTCCTCATCTCGACGGGCCCGGCCGCGGCCCGCGGGGAGGACGGCCCGTGGTTCCGCCGGGCGCTGGTCGGGATGGAGGTCGGGCCGACGGGGGCCCAGTTCGGGTCGGACCCTCGCGACGTGGATTACGCCGCGAAGTTCGACGGCCGCGAGGTCGTCCGCCGGTGCGCCGAGGCCGGGTCCGAGTACGTCGTGATCTGGGCCCGCGACGGCGAGTACGCTTATTACGATTCGAAGGTCGTCGCCAAGTGCCCGGGCCTGGGCGATCGCGACGTGCTGCGCGAGGCCGTCGACGAGGGGGCCCGGCTCGGGTTGCCCATCATCGCCTACTGCGTCGTGCAGCAGGGCGGGCGCTACCTCGCCGAGCACCCCGAGTTCGCCATGCGCGGGCTCGACGGCACCGTCGTCCCCGGCCGCTTCTGCCTCAATTCGGGCTACCTGGAGACGCTGAAGGCGCTGACGTCCGAGATGCTGGCCTACGGCGTCGCCGGATTCCACGTCGACATGATCGACCAGGGCTTCGGCCCCCCCTACGGCTGCGGCTGCGGGACCTGCCGCAGGCTGTTCGAGGCCGAGCACCATGCGCCCATGCCCGCCGCCGCGACCTGGGACGAGGGCTGGGGCCGCATGCTCGACTTCCGCTACGAGACGAGCCGCCGGTTCGAGCGCGAGCTGTACCGGCACGTCAAGGCGACGGACCCGAAGGCGACGGTTGACTTCAACTATCACGGCAGCCCGCCGTTCTCGTTCGAGGTCGGCCAGCGGCCGGTCCGGCACGGCGGGAACGGCGACTTCCTCACCGGCGAGACCGGCGTCTGGGGCTTCAGCGCGCTGGGCGTCGGCCTGAACGCCGAGTTCTACCGCGCCGCGACGCCCGGCCTGCCGTTCCAGGTGGCCATCCAGCGCGGGGTGAGGATGTACCACGACCAGACCACCCGACCGCTGAACGACATCCGCTGGGAACTCGCCACGCTCCTCGCCCACGGGGCCTTCGTCACGATGGTCGACAAGACGGGCTACGACGGCGCGCTCGACCCGGTCGCCTACCGCCGCATCGGCGAGGCGTTCCGCGAGGCCCGGTCCGCCCGCGCGGAGTACGGCGGCGTCCCGGTGCAGGACGTCGGGATCTACTTCTCCTCGAAGACCCGCGACTGGCACGGCCGCGAGCAGCCCTCGCGATACTTCCGATCGTTCCAGGGGGCCCACCGGGCGATGGCGATGGAGCACATCCCCTGGGGCGTCGTCCTGGACGAGAACGCGACCGACGAGTCGCTGCGGGCCTTCCCCGTCCTCATCCTGCCCAACGCGGGGGTCCTCTCGTCGGACGAGGTGGAGCGGCTCTCGCGGTACGTCGAAGGGGGTGGCAGGCTGATCATCACCGGCTGCACGGGGACGATGGGGCCGCGCGGCGAGCCGATGGGATCGTCGGCCCTCCGCGACCTCGTCGGCGGGTCCCCCGTGCGAATCGTCGAGGCCGAGGACGTCCACGTCCGCCTGCCCGCCGGCGATGATGCGGCCGGGCTGGTCGAGGGGGTCGAGCCGGGCTGGAGCTTCCTCGTGGAAGGCCCGGCCCTCGTCTACGAGCCGAAGGCCGCCCGGCCCGTCGGCCGATTGCTCGGCCCCCATCGCACCCTGCGTCAGCGGCGGAAGGAGGAAGGGACGCCCTGGCCGATGAGCGCGGGCGAGGAGTTGGGCCCCGCCGCGCTCCTGCACGAATTCGGGAAGGGTCGCGTGCTGACGTTCGCCGCGTCGCCCGACGCGGCCACGACGAGCGAGCACCCCGTCGTCGAGGCCCGGAAGCTCCTGGCGAACGCCGTCCGGCTCCTCCACCCGGCCCCGAGGATCCGCATCGAGGCCCCGGCGTTCGTCGAATCCGTCGTGACGGACGATCCGAAGTCCCGCACCCTGCGCGTCCACCTGATCGCCTACGCGCCGACGCCGACGGCCACCCCGCCGAGCAACCGTCCCTACGCCGTCCCCGGCCTGATCGAGGACGCCCCGACCTACCGGGCGCGGATCACCCTCCGCGACGCCCCCCGCGCGGCCCGAGCCGCGAACGCCTCGACCGTCGCGACGATCGACGGCCGTTCGGTCGCCGCGATCGTCGACGACGTCCGCGAGGTCGTCTCGATCGAATACTGATCCCACCGCCCGAAGCCCCACGGCCGGCGGCGGCCCATCCCCGCTCGTCGCAACCGAGGCCGGGCCTCCGGCCGCGGGATCATGACGCCCGGCGACCAAGAGGAGATGCAAATTATCAACAACGTCTGTTTTAATTTATCCGTTGCCGCGACACGTTGTAATCTGCACCGCTGCGTGCCCAACGCGACATTTCCGAAAACTCACGTCAGTTCTCGCGGGCGGTCCCGGGCGCGACCGTCCCCCCCTTCAGGTAAGGAACGTGGCCATGAAGCGCATTTTGGCCCTGATCGTCGCCGTCTTCGCCTTGACGCGGCCGGCCCTCGCAGAGGACATCCGGATCGACCTGTCGAACTACCTGAGCCTCACCCCCGGCAACTGGAACAACATCGGGAACATCGCGGGGCTGACCAACAACCTGGTCGACTTCCCCACCGGGAACGTCACGAACGTCTCGATCGACGGGACGGGGGGCCCCTGGCAGGATTTCTACGGCGACGACCCCGTGACGTTCCCCAACCAGGACTGGCTCATCCAGCCGGCGACGCAGGACGGCGCCGGCCTCCAACAGGGCCAGACGGGGACCTATGTCATCTCCAACCTGGCGTACACCTACTACAAGGTGGAGATCGTCTCGGCCAGGACGTCGTTCGACTATCTGAACACGATCACGGTCAATGGCGCGCTGGCCGACCGCACATACCAGGGGACGCCGGTCGTCACGCCCTGGGGGAGCACGACCGACGGCCTGACGCCGTCCAACTGGCTCATCTGGGACAACGTCATGGCGATCAACGGCGTCATCACGATCATGGACGTCGCCGACGCCAACACGCTGGGCATCCTCAACGCCATCCGCATCGTCACCGTGCCCGAGCCCGCCTCGTTCGCCATGGCGGGGATCGGCGCCGCGTTCATCCTGGCCGCGATCGGCCGGCGCAGGGGCCGCATCGCCTGACTGACGACGCCTCGTCGCACGGCCCCGAAGCCCGACCGGCTCCGCCCTCGGCGGCCGGGCCGGGCTCCGTTTTTCGCCGCGCAAGGCGGGCGGCCGGGCCGCATCGCGCGGCCCGTCACCCCCGGAACTTGGTCTTCGGGGCGGCTTCGAGCAGGCCGTGGATGGTGTGCATGATGTTGTAGGCGGTCAGCTCGCAGAGGAGGCGCGTGACCTCCTCATGCAGCTCGGGGGCCAGCTCGGGCTCGATCTTTTTCATGAGGGCCACGACGCGGGCCTCTTGGGCCTCCAGCTCGTGCTTCTCGATCTTGCCGTCGGCCATGGCGGACATGAAGCCGGAGAGTTTCTCTGCGTACTCGTGGACCAGCGGGGCGTCCCCTTCGTCGTCCAGCCAGGGGGTCCGGTGCTTCTTCGACATCAATCATCTCCCGGTTGGGTCGGATGGATCACTCTTCGAGGACGCGACGGATGGCGGCCATCCGTTCCTGGAGCTTGGCGCGGGCGTCGGGCCGCTCGACGCGTTCCTTCCACTCGGGAGGGAGGAACGACTTCGACGTGCATTCGAGCACCGCCGCCAGTTCCTGCTTCTCCTTCTCAAGCCCCTGCGCCGAGGGGACGAAGTCGTCGAGGGCCGTCGCCACGTCCTCGGCCGTGGCCTGCTCGCGTCCTTCCGTCAGCGCGAGCCGCTTGGCCGAGAGGACGACGCTCTCGATGTCGGCCCCGCTCAGGCCGCGGCCCGAAAGCCCCTCGGGGAGGACGGCCGGGTCGAGGCGAAACCTGTTCTTGCGCGCCATGGCGAGGAACATCGCGCGGACTTCCTCGTCGTTGGGCGGGTTGAACAGCGGCAGGTGGACCTCGGCGCGGCCCTGACGCTTGAGGTCGATCGGCAGCAGGTCGGGGCGGCTGGTCAGCAGCATCCAGATGAGCTTGCCGCGATAGCGGGTGTCTCCCATCTGGCTCGCGATCATGGAGAAGACCCGGCTGGACGTCCCCGAGTCGCCCGACCCCTCGCGGGTCCCGAGCGCCGCGTCGGCCTCGTCGATCACCACGACCACCGGGCCCATCGCGCGCAGGACGTTGAGGAGCTGCTCCAGGTTCCCCTCCGTCTCGCCGACGTACTTCGACCGGAAGTTCCGGAGCTTGACGCACGGCACGCCGACCGACCCGGCGAAGCACTCGGCCAGGTACGTCTTGCCGGTGCCGACCGGGCCGCAGATCAGGTAGCCCATCGGCGCGGCGTCGAGCCGGCCCCTCGCCAGCAGCTTGGCGTCCTCGATCAGCCGCCGCTTGACCCCCTCGTTGCCGACGAAGTCGTCCATCGTGGTCGGGGGCTCGACGAACTCCACCAGGCCGCGGGCCTGGCGCTCGATCAGCCCCTTCTTGAGCTTCTTGAGCGCGTCGGCGTCCAGCTTGATGTGGGACCGCTCGGCGAGGATCAGCAGCCGCTCCAGGCTCACGAGGTTCAGCCCGCTGGTCAGCTCGGCGAGCTGGGCGGGCGTGAAGTCCGTCAGGTTGCCGAGCTTGCCGTCGCGGGAGTCGAACCACTCGGCGAACTCCCGCCGGGCGTCCGCGTCGGGCATGGGGACGGCCAGGGCCGTGACGTGCGGGCTGCCGACCAGGCGCTCGTTGATCTCGCCGAGCTGGTCGGTCAGCAGGCAGAACGCCATGTTGTTCCGCTTGATGTACGGGTTCTGCGCCCAGGAGAGGAGCCGGACCAGCCGCGAGCCCAGCGGCCCGGAGAGCTGCGCCAGGTCGCTCGACGGGGCGAGATACTGCGCGTGGTCGAAGACGACGGCGAGGCTCAGCCGCTTCGCCGGGTCGGTCTCCATCAGGTTCGACTGGATCAGGCGGTCCAGCAGGTCGAGGACGGCGTCCGGGTCGCGGGGCCAGGTCTTGGGCTCGCCGATCTTCTCGGACAGCCGCGCGATCATCTTCCGCAGGCGCTCGCCGTCCGCCCCGGCGAAGGCGCGCAGGCCGTGGCTGAGGTCGTGGCGGAGGACGACGTCCCAGCCCCCGAAGAGCTGGGTCGCCAGGTAGTCCGGCACGCCGCCGTACGAGGCGGCCTCCCTTTCGTCGGACTGGCGTACGATATCGTGGACGTTGCCGTGCAGGACGAACAGGCAGCTCGCGCCGGCGAAGAACTGCTCGGCCAGCTCGCGGGCCCAGGGGGGCTGGCCGGCCGTGGCCGGACCGGCCTTCCGGACCTCCGCCCCAAGCAAGTCCGGCGCGACGGCGTCGACGGCCGATGGATCGGTGCTCACGGGATCACGCCCCGGGGTTTCGGTTTCGGTGGGACCGCCCGCCGCGGGCGACGTTCAGGGGAGTTCCGGCAGCGGTTCGAGCTGTTTGGTCTTCGCGGGGCCGAGCTGCTTGTCGGCCGGGCCCGCGCCGACGGTCTCGGGCGTGGCCAGGCCGTTCTCCTTCTCGAACTCCTTGAGCGCGTCCTCGGCCAGGTTCTTCTCGATGGCCATCTCGCGCCGGATGTCGTCGACCCCCTCGCCCGAGAGGTCGGCGGCGACGCGGACCCGGCCGCGGTTGCGGTCGATCTGGTCCTGGATCACCTGCTCGGCCTGGCCGAAGTCGGTCGTCACGTTGAAGTTGAACTGGGTGGCGATCTGCGACAGCTCGGCCTCGGCGCGGCTCATCTTCAGGTCGGCGTCGTACTTGGTGATCTTGTGCTTCACCGCCTCCAGCTTCTCGACGGCGTGCTTGATCTTCAGCAGGTTGTTCTGGTACGCCTGCTCGTGGAGGTCGAGCTGCTTCTGGTTCTCGGCCAGGTCCTCCTTGGCGCGGCGGAGGTCCAGGGCGAACTTGGCGGCCCCCTCGCGATCGCCCGCGTTGAGGAACGCCTTGACCTTGGCCTCCAGCGTGGCGACCACCTTCGTCTGGTTGTCGACCTGCCGCTGCACCCGCTCCACCAGGGCGCGATACTGCGCCAGGCCCTCGCGCCCCTCCTTGAGCTGGGCCACGGAGCGGTCGTATTCGAGCTGCATCTCCGCGATCGGGTCGTAGCCGCGGATCGCGTTGGCGAGCTTGTTGAACTGCGCGGCGATCGAGTTCCAGAGTTTGCCGAGGATCATGGCGTCACCCGTTCTGGGACATGAATGCGGAGAAGTTCGAGAGGCCGTTTCATCTTAAGGCGGCGGCCGGGGCGTTCCAATCGCGGACGCCCCCCGGCCTCGGATTCGTCGACGGACTCACCACGAGCCCTCCGCCGCGTCGCTCTCCCACGAGCCGGAGGCCGCCTCCGGGGCCTCGACGGCCGGCGCGGGGGCCGGGCGGCGCTCGGGCGCGGCGGCCGTCGCGGCCCCGCCGAGCATCGCCCCGGCGGCACCTACTGCAGCTCCCATGCCGAAGTTCTGCACGGCGACCGCGCGGCGACGCTGCTCGGCCTCGACCTGCATCTGGCGGGCGTAGGCCTGCTGCACGGCCCACTGGTGGGCCTGGCGGACCTGCTGGATCGACGAGCCGGCCGCCTGGATGGACTGCTCGTACCGCTGCTGATGGTAGAACGCCTGCGCCTGGCTCAACATCGACTCGGCCGGGGCCGTGTCCAGGCCGACGCCCATCGACAGGAACGTGCGGCCCTCGCGGATGGTCCGGGCGGCCTCGGCCATCTCGGCCTCGGCCTGACGGGCCAGGCGGACGTCCTCGCGGGCCAGCCGCTCCGAATGCTCCAGGTCCCGGCGGGCGCCGCGGACCTGGTCCAGCAGCCTCGGCCACTCGTTCCCCGCGCGGGTGCCGTCGTCGTCGACGAGGTTGAGCACGTCGACGGCGTGGCGATAGTGCTGATTGGCCGCCGGGCGGTCCTCCGTGTGCCCGGCGAGGAACGCCTCCACCCGCGAGGCGTGCCGTCGGGCGTCGTCGTACTCCCCGGTCAGGACGTGGTAGACGTCCAGGTCGGATTGCGCCTGCGACCGCGCGATGCCGTACTCCTCGCGCGCCTGCGCCAGGGCCTTCAACGCCGACGGCCAGTCGGGCCGCGGCGTCGAGGCGATCCGGATCGCCTCCTCTTTCGCCTTGGCCGCGACCTGGAAGCTCCCCCTCGCCTGGCCGCCGACGACGTGGTCGTACTGCTGGTAGAACGCCCGGACCTCGCGATCGAGCGCCGCGAGGTCGTCGACCAGCCGCCCCGCCTGCTCGCGCACGCCCTTCAGGGCCGTCAGCCGCTCGGCGACGCCGTTCATCAGCCGGAAGACGGCCTTCTGCTCCAGGTTCAGGCGGCCCAGCAGCCGGGAGGCGAGGAGGTACTTCTGGGCCTGCGGGTCGGCCGCCTGCTCGACCTCGTCGGCCTTGCGGTCGAAGGTCTCCAGCAGCGCCCGCGCCTGGGCGAGGTTGCCGGCGACGTCTTGCCAGGACGCCGGGGCGAAGTCGCGGCCCAGTTCCTGCTCGAACGCCGCATACTGGGCCGCGGCCTCGGCGAGGCGTCGCGACTCCCGCCGCGCCTCCGGGAGCCCCCTGGAGACGGCGTCGCGGGCCTGGACGACGGCGTCGAGCACGCCCCGCGCCTGGTCGAGCGAGCCGCGGGCGGCGGCCAGCTTCTTCGCCGCCTCGGCCGGGTCGCCCGCTTCGAGCGCCGTTTGCAGGCCGGCGAGCGCCTGGTCGGCCTGCGCGGCCGGGTCGTCGGGGTCGCCGCCGTCCTCGTCCAGGCGGAGGCCGTCGCGACGACGCGCGGCGACGTCCTGACGCAGCTTGGTCAGGCCCTCCTGAACCTTCGCCCCCTCCTCCAGCCGCGCGACCACGTCCCCCGCGCGGCCGGCCAGGGCGTCGGCGTCGGCCTTCGTGCGCTCGTAGACGACCTTCGCACCCAGCGGGTCCGGGACCAGGAGGGCGTCGGCCCGGCGGGCCTGCGTCGCGATCCGCTCGGCGTCGGACCGATAGGGCTCGACGGGGAGGCTCCTGGCACCCACGGCCTCGACGCCGGTCGTCGCCCGCCCCCGCCCCTCCTCGGCGGCCTTCGCGGCGGCGCGGGCGTCCTCGTGGGCCGCGTTGAGCCGGTCCATCGTCTGCGAGCAGGCGACCGCGCCCGCCTCGACTTCCTCGAACACCTTGGCGTCGGAGACCAGCTTGTCGGCCTCGCCGACCCCCTTGGCCCCCTGCCCGCCGTGCTTCTCCGCCCGGTCGACGACGTCCATCACCTCCAGCCAGCGGTCCCAGAGCTTACGCAGGTCTTCCTGGGCCTTCTCATAAAGGGCCAGCGTGTCGCCGGCCATCGGCTCGGTGAAGTCGCCGTCCTCGACCGGCAGCGCCTTGAGCCGGGCCTTGAGGGCGTCGAGCCGGTCCATCATGGCCACGGCCTTCCCCTTGTAGTCCTTCAACTTGGCCCGGAACGCCCCCCGGGCCCGCCGCCTCCCCAGCCAGACGAGCAGCGCCGCCATCCCGGCGAGGACCGCGACCGAGGCGCCTAACGACCACGCCAGTTCGTGCTTCGTCGGGGCGTGCAGGGGCGTGGGGGCCGCCGACGCGGCCGCGGTCGCGACCTCCCGCGCCGGGGCGGGCGCGATCGCCCCGGCGCGGGTCGTCGCGCGGGCGTCGATCGCTTTGAGGAGCGAGGCCAGCGCGCCCGGATAGTCGCCCGCCCGCGCCAGGGGGGCGAACGCCGACCCGATCAGGCCCTCGACGTCGGCCGGGGCCAGCCCTCCCCTCTCCGCCAGCGGGTGCGACGGCAGGACGACGACGCGGCGGTCGTCGAGCGCCGCCAAGACCAGGACCGAGGCCGCCGGGTCGAGCTTCAGCCCCGCCGCCTCGGCCTCGCCCCGCCAGGCGTCGCGGAGCCGCTCCGCGTAATCGCGGGCGGCGTGCGCGCCATCGCCCGTCGACCTCACGACCGCGGCGTAGTACGTCCGCGGCGACTTCGCCTCCAGATCCCGGATCGCCTCCCGGACCGCCTGGTAGCGATCGGGGACGTCCGCGACGTAGACGCACCCGCCCGTGAACTTCGGCATGGGCGAGGCGTCTCCGGCGCGGCCGACGGCCGGCCCGACGGCGAGCAGGGCGATGGCCAGGAACGCCCCCGGATGCGTCGCGATCTTCGATCCCATGTTCTCGGCCCGCCGTGGTTGGTCGGGCGACGCGAGGCCGGACGGCCCCGGGGCGTCGCCCGCGCCCGAAACATGCACCTGTTCAGAATATCCCCCTCGCCGGGCCGATTCAACGGGGCCATCGCGCCCCTCGCCACCGCGGCCTTCGCGCCCGACGGGCGACGTGCGTCGCCTCGAAACGACGCCGAGAGCGCCCGCGACGATTCCATGCAACACTGCTCGCCGGCAGGCCGACGCGGCCTACGATTCCTCACGTCATGACGATGTGATCAACCCGGTCGCGAGACGCCCGGGGTGCATTTTCCGAGGAGAGAACGTTGATCCAGAAGTTGACGAGGGCCGCCGTACTGTCCCTTCCTCTGGTCTTCGCCGCGCCCGCCCGGGCCGACCTGCTTCGCGATTGGAACGTCGTGGTGACGGGAGACGCCTATGTGAGGACCGAGACGGAAGGCCCCGTGCGCGTCGGCGGGAATCTCTATCTGGCCGGCGGCGGTTACGGCATCTCGCCCCGCGCCGGGACGCTCGCGGGGACCGGCGGCGTCGGACTGATGGTCGGCGGGAACGTCCTGAACGCGCAGAAGGACGGCGTGAAGCTGAATCCGCCGGAGGGCGGCGGCGTGACGAGCGCCGTGATCGGCGGGTCCTCGACCGATCTGGATCGGTTCGCGAACGGCCCGGCGACCGTCGGCGTCGCCTCCGTCCAGGGGATCGGCGCCGCGGACGCCCCCCTGCTCCAGTCGTATTCGGACGGCTTCAAGGCCCTGACGGCGAACAACACCTACGCCATCGCCAACGGCAACCAGGGCCTGTTCAAGATCACGGACGTGGACACGGTCACCGGCAACGCCGTGTTCAACGTGACCGCGGCCGAGGTCTTCGGCAACACCGGCATCGGGGAGATCAAGCTCGACCTGAACGGCCACACGTTCGACTTCGGCGAGTCGATCGTGATCAACGTGAGCGGCTCCGAGGTCGATTGGGTCGGCGCCAAGAACTTCCTCGACTTCGGCGGCGCGCTGGCCAACGTGATCTGGAACTTCTACGGCGCGACCGAGATCGACATGCACGGCTACGGCAACCTCATGGGGGCCATGTTGGCACCCAAGGCGACCCTCCTGGACACGAACACCATCGATGGCGGCGTCTTCGTGAAGCAGATCGGCGATGCGTCGAATCCCTACAGCGGGCAGGGCGGAGAGATCCACCCGCCGCTCTACCGGGGGTTCGTCCCCACGACGACCGCCGTCCCCGAGCCCTCGGCCTTCGCGATGGCCGGCGTCGCGCTGGCGGCCGGCGCGGCCTTCGTCCGCAGGACGCGCCGCGACGCCTGATCGGCTCCCGCCCACGGCCCGGCTCCCGAAGCCGGATTCAGAGGCCCCCGCCGGCGGCGAGGGGCCTCGTCTCGCGCGCCGCCGCGGATCGCGCCTCCGGAAACCCTCCCCTTGGATCGGCCGACTCGTCGATGTAGACTGAAAGGACAGTCCGAAAGCGAGGGCCGTCGCACCACGACGGCCCCCTCCCCCGAGGCCGGACCGCTCGGCCGCGCCGCCGGCGCGACCGCGGCGGGTGCGCGCCCCGGCCGATCGTGCGACCATCCGGCGGGCTCGCCGCCGACTTCATCAACCAAACGTCCCCAGCCGAGGGAGACGCCCATGTCGTTCCGCGGATTGTTCATCGCGGTCGTGCTGAGCACGGCGATGATCGTGTCGGCCTTCGTGCTCCAGTCGAAACGGCCGAGGATGGAGGTCGACCGACCGACCGCCGACCTCGTCAAGGCCACGGGCAAGTGCGCCGACTGCCACCGCCATGAGACCTCGGCCGTCGTCCACGAGTTCGAGATGAGCCGCCACGCCAAGGCGGGCGTCGCCTGCCTGGACTGCCACCAGCCGACCAAGGGGCAGGAGCCGTACGACCACAAGGGCTTCACCATCACCCGGAAGCTCACCTCCAACAACTGCCGCGCCTGCCACGAGAAGCAGGTCGACGAGTACATGAGGAGCCGTCACGCCGCCCCGGCCTGGGCCGCGGTCGCCGGGACGGCCGACTTCACGCCCGAGCAGGTCGCGTTCTCCGAGGCCATCCACAAGGGGGCCGTGGAGCGCCCGCCACACCCGCTGACGGCCGTGGAGGGGATGGCGGCGATCAACAAGGGCTGCCGGCAGTGCCACGACGTCGGCAAGCCGAACCCGGACGGCTCCATCGGGTCCTGCACCGCCTGCCACGCCCGTCACGTCGCGTCCGTCGAGCTGGCCCGGCTGCCGGAGACCTGCGGCCAGTGCCACATGGGCCCGGACCACTCGCAGCTGGAGATCTACCACGAGTCGAAGCACGGCGTCCTGTTCAACGCCCAGCGGCCGTTCATGAACCTGGCCGCCCGGCCCGAGAAGCTGACGACCGAGGACATGCCCCTCCCCACCTGCGCCACCTGCCACATGAGCGGCCTGGAGGGGGAGAAGTTCACCCACGACGTCACCCAGCGGTTGTCCTACTTCCTGTTCGCCCCGGTCTCCGAACGTCGGCCGAACTACGAGGCCGGCCGTCGGAACATGAAGGCGATCTGCCTGAAGTGCCACACGAACCCCAAGATCCAGGAGTTCTACGGCGGCGCCGAGGGGGTCGTCCGGTCCACGAACAAGCTGGTCAAGGAGGCCGACGAGATCATCGCCGGGCTCCGCAAGGACAAGCTCCTGACGCCCGAGCCGTTCGACGAGCCGATCGAATACCTCCACTTCGACCTATGGCACTACGGCGGCCGGACCGCCAAGCACGGCGCCTACATGGGCGGGGCCGACTTCGTCCAGTGGCACGGCTACTACGAGATCGTCAGCAAGATGGCCGAGCTGAAGAAGTCGGCCGAGGAGATCCGCGAGAAGGCCGGCAAGGCCGAAGGCGGGCCGAAGCCCGCCCTCGCCGAGACCGAGGCCCCGAAATCGGGCGAACTGCCGGCGGACGTCTTCCCGCCGTCCGCAAAGCCGGGAGGCGAGGCCGATGCTTCGAATACTCCGAAGTAAGCCCTGGCTCGCCCGGCCCCTGTTCTGGGTCGAGCTGTTCGCCATCGGCAACATCGGCTTCCTGGCCGTCGACGTGGCGGTCGCGCACCAGATGAACGCCTTCGAGCACCCGGCCGAGTACATCCCGGTCGCCTTCTCGCTGGCGTGCGCCCCGCTGCTGCTGGTCGCCATGCTGGTCGGCGGCCCCGAGCCCGCCACGAGTCGACGCCGGCCCGAGGGCCGCGCCCCATGGCGGACTTCGCTGGCGCGCGGGATCGGGCTCCTGATCGGGTTCGGGTCGCTGGTCGTGGGGATCGCGGGGCTGATCCTCCACCTCCGCGGCGACTTCTTCCACGACATGACGCTCAAGAACCTGGTCTACACCGCCCCGTTCGCCGCCCCCCTGGCCTACGCCGGGTTGGGCCTGCTGGTGATGCTCAACCGCATGGTCGACGGCCGGACGAAGGAGTGGGCGGCGTGGGTGGTGGTCCTGGCGGCGGGCGGCTGGGCGGGGAACTTCGTCCTCAGCCTGGCCGACCACGCACAGAACGGCTTCTTCCGGCCCAGCGAGTGGACGAGCGTGATCGGCGCGGCGGTCGCGTTCGGATTCTTGACGGCCGTGGTCGCCGTGCCCGACAATCGCCCGCTGCGGGCCGTCGCGGCGGCCGTCATGGCGATCCAGCTCGCGATCGGGCTGGTCGGCTTCGGCCTCCACGTCCATGCGAACGTGGTGCGGCCCTCGGCCACGCTGTGGGCCTCGTTCCTCTACGGCGCGCCGGCGTTCGCCCCCCTGCTGTTCGACGACCTGGCGATCCTCGGCCTGCTGGGCCTCTGGGCCCTGGAGGCCGACAAGATCGAGGTCGACGCCTACGCCTGAGCCGGAGCCCCGGATGGACCTGGAAAGCTACCTGAAAGAGCCGGTGTCGACGGACCGCCCCCGCACCAGCGGCTGGCTGTCCGCCGGCCGGCTCGAAGTCCCCAGCGGCGTGATGGTCGTCGCCGACCCGACGTTCCTGTTCCACGCCGAGCCGATCGAGGTCGGCGCGGGGACGTTCGCGATCGAGGTCGCGCTCTCCGACTTCGCCGGCCGTCGCCTCGTCTCGAAGCTCCGCGCCGTGCGAGCCCCCGGCGGGGCCGTGGGCGCGGACGTCCAGCGCTTCATCGTGGATTCCGGCCGCGTCGGCCTGGCCGACGTCGACCGCTTCCACGCCGAGACCGACCCCCTGGACGACGCGGGCTATCAGGATTACATCGCCGGGACGAAGGGCGACGACCTCGTCGGGATCTTGCACGCCGACGGCCCATCGCCCCTGTTCTTCGCCGGGACGGGCTTCGGGAGCGGCGCCTACCTGATCCGCGAGATCGTCCGCGACGGCGAGCGCGTCGGCCTCCAGGTCGTCTTCGCGAACCTGGACGTGGACGATCCGCAGGACGGCTGAACCCGGCCCGGACGCCCCTCGAAACGCGCGGCGCGGTTGCAGGATCGCGACGCCGGGGGATAATAAAGGTCTGTTACGCCCCCGAACGCCGCCGATGGTGAGCACCTTGAGCCTGAGCATCCGCCGGATCGATTGCGCCCGGGACGACGCCCGCGAGGCCATCGCCTCGCTGCGCCGGGAGTTGAGCCCCAAGGGGAACGTCGTCAGCCCCGAGGGCCGGGCCCGCACCGTGGCCGTCTTCGGCGAGCCCCTCTCGCCCCCCCGGGTCGTCGAGCGGATCTGCGAGCACGTCGCGACGCGCGGGCTCGACGCGGTCCTCGACTACACGCGGAAGCTCGACAAGGTCGACCTGAAGCCGGAGGACGTCCGCGTCTCTCGGGCGGAGCTGGACGAGGCCCACCGCAACGCCGACCCCGAATACCTGGCGACCATCGCCCGGATCCGCGAGAACGTCCTCGCCTACCAGCGGGCCATTCTGACGAAGGACGTCCACGTCGAGCCCCGGCCCGGCGTGAAGCTCGGCCTGCGCTACACGCCGCTGCGCCGCGTGGGCGTCTGCATCCCCGGCGGCGCGGCGGCCTATCCGTCGACGCTGCTGATGACCGTCGTCCCGGCCCAGGCGGCGGGCGTGGAGGAGATCGCGGTCGTCGTCCCCCCCACGAAGTTCGGCGGCTACAACCCGGAATTGCTGGCCGCCTGCCGCGAGCTGGGCGCGACGGAGGTCTACCGCATCGGCGGCGCGCAGGCCGTCGCGGCGCTGGCGTACGGCGTGGAGGGGATCCCGGCCGTCGACAAGATCGTCGGCCCCGGCAACCTGTTCGTCGCGCTGGCGAAGAAGCACGTCTACGGCGAGGTCGACATCGACAGCATCGCCGGCCCCAGCGAGGTCGTCCTCATCGCCGACGCCTCCGCCGACCCCGACTACATCGCCGCCGACCTGCTCAGCCAGGCCGAGCACTCCCCCGGCGCCGGCATCCTCCTGACCTGGACGCCCGGGATGGTCGGCCGCGTGGCCGAGGCGCTGGAGCGACAGCTCGCCGAACTGAGCCGGGGCGACCTGGCCCGCGACAGCCTGGAGAAGTTCGGCGCCCTGATCGAGTGCGTCGACGAGGACCAGGCCGTGGCGCTTTCGAACCTGTTCGCGCCCGAGCACCTGCATGTCTCCACGGCCGACCCGGAGCGGCTGCTGCCGAAGCTGACGGTCGCCGGCGCGGTGTTCCTGGGCCACCTGACCCCGGTCGCGCTGGGCGACTACGCGGCCGGGCCGTCGCACGTCCTGCCGACCAGCGGCACGGCGCGATGGGCCTCGGGCCTGTCGGCCAACGACTTCCTGCGGCGTTCCAGCCTCATCGGCGTCGACGCCCGCGGGCTGTCGGCCCTCGCGCCCGACGTCCGCCGCCTGGCCGACGTCGAGGGGCTGACGGCCCACCGCTCCAGCGTCGACGTCCGCACCGCGAAGATCGAGCGGCCCTGACCCGCCCCCCTGTCGTCGATGGAGCCGCACCCGTGAGCGACACCGCCTCGAAGCCCCCGTTCGCGATCCGCCCGGCCGTCCCCGACGACGCGCCGGCGATCGCGAACCTGATCCGCGAGCTGGCGATCTACGAGAAGCTGGAATCGCTCGCCAGGGCCACCGCCGACGACCTGCGCCGGAACCTGTTCGGCCCCCGGCCCTACGCGGAGTGCCTCATCGCCGAGATCGCCGGCGCGCCGGTCGGGATGGCCCTGTTCTTCCACACGTTCTCCACGTTCCGCGGCCAGCCCGGCATCTACCTGGAGGACCTGTTCGTCCAGCCCGAGCACCGCGGCCTGGGGATCGGCAAGGCCCTGCTGGGCTCGCTGGCGAGGCTCGCCCGCGAGCGCGGCTGCGGCCGGCTGGAGTGGGCGGTCCTCGACTGGAACGAGCCGGCCATCGGCTTCTACAAGTCGCTGGGGGCCGGCCCGCTCGACGAGTGGATCACCTACCGCATCGCCGACGCGCCGCTGGACGCCCTGGCCAAGCTCGCCCCCGAAGCCTGATCGAACGAAGCCGGCCGTCCCGGATTCGGGGGCGGCCATCCTGACGGCCTTCCCCCCTCGCGGGGGAAGGTGGCCCGTAGGGCCGGATGAGGGGGAGGACGAGCGAGACGACCGTCGGTATCCCGAGCCGGTCGGGCGGGCCTTCGAATCTCGACGGGTCTCGTGCTTCGCGTCCCCCTCATCTGACCGCTTCGCGGTCTGTCTTCCCCCGCGAGGGGGGAAGACCGTCATCATCGCAGGCCGCCCCCGAATCCGGGACGGCCAGGAACGAAGGAGCCCCGGAAGGTGGACAGCCCCGTCGAGACGCGCCGATTCGTCCTGCCCCACGTCGCCGCGATGGAGGGCTACGTCCCCGGCGAGCAGCCCCAGGGGGGCTCGTTCATCAAGCTGAACACGAACGAGAACCCGTACCCCCCGTCGCCGAAGGCGAAGCAGGCCCTCGTCGACGCCGTTGACGACCGCCTCCGCCTCTACCCCGACCCGACCGGCCGCGCCTTCCGCGAGACGGCCGCCGCCCTCCACGGCGTCGAGCCCGACATGATCCTCGCCGGCAACGGCTCGGACGACGTCCTCACGATCTTGACCCGCGCGTTCGTCGGCCCCGGCGACCTCGCCGCCTACCCGACGCCCAGCTATCTCCTCTACTCGACCCTCATCAAGCTGCAAAACGGCCGCGAGCACGTCGTCCCGTTCGACGACGCCTGGCGGCTTGACGTCTCCGGCTTCCTGGAGCCGGGCGTGAAGCTGGCGTACCTCGCCAATCCCAACAGCCCCTCCGGCACCGCGCTCTCGCCCGCGGAGGTCGCCCGCCTGGCCGAGCGCCTGGAATGTCCGCTGGTCGTGGACGAAGCCTACGGCGACTTCGCCCGCGAGGACTGCGTGTCGCTGGTGAAGACGCACCCGAACGTGATCGTCACGCGGTCGTTCAGCAAGGGCTACAGCCTGGCCGGCCTGCGGCTGGGCTACCTGATAGCCGACCCGTCGATCGTGCACGAGCTGAACAAGGTGAAGGACTCGTACAACTGCGACGCCCTCAGCCTGGCGGCCGGCAAGGCCGCGCTGGAGGACCAGGCGTACCTGGCCGAGACCCGCGCCAAGATCCTCGCCACCCGGGCGCGGCTGGCCGACGCCCTCTCCGAACTCGGCTGGTCCGTCACCGACAGCCAGGCCAACTTCGTCTGGGCCCTCGGCGGCCCGGACGCCGAGGCGACCTTCCAGGAGCTGAAGCGGCGGAACATCTTCGTCCGCCTGATGCGCTACCCCGGCTACCCGACGGGCCTCCGGATCACCGTCGGGACCGACGCCGAGGTCGAACGCCTGCTGGAAGTCCTCCGCGAAATCGCCTGAACTTCCGCCGGCCGATCCGCTACAATCGCCGCCCTTGGATCACGACCCTCCAGACCGGGACCGAGCCCCGTGAGCGAATCGCCGCGCGTCGCCGAGATCGTCCGCAAGACCCGCGAGACCGACATCCGCCTCTCCCTGGCGATCGACGGCCAGGGCCGCGCCGACCTCGCCACCGGGATCGGCTTCCTCGACCACATGCTGGAGTCGTTCGCGCGGCACTCGCTCATCGACCTGGCCGTCACCTGCCAGGGGGACCTCCACGTCGACGACCACCACTCGACCGAGGATATCGGCATCTGCCTGGGGATGGCGCTCGACCAGGCGCTCGGGAAGAAGGCCGGCATCCGACGCTACGGCCACTGCATCCTCCCCATGGACGAGACGCTGGTGACGTGCGCCGTCGACCTCGGGGGCCGCCCCTACTGGGTCTGGAACGCGCCGATGCCCGCGCCCAAGATCGGCGGCTTCGACAGCGAGCTGGTCGCCGACTTCTGGCACGCCGTCTCCACCCACGGCCGGATGAACATGCACGTCCTGCTCCACTACGGCCGGAACACCCACCACGTCGCCGAGGCCATCTTCAAGGGGCTCGCCCGCGCCATCCGCGACGCCGCCGAGCGCGACCCCCGCAGCGACGCCGTCCCCTCGACCAAGGGATCGATCTGACCCCGACGCAACGACGCGAACGACGGAGCGACCCGTGAGCACGAGCCACGCGACGGCGGAGAAGCCGAAGAAGTCCGGCGCCGGGACGATCGTCAACCTGGCGCTCATCGCGCTGGCGTTCGGCCTCCTGGCCCTGATCGTCTACCAGAAGCGCGAGATGATCCGCGACGTCTTCACCCGCAAGCCCGACTACCGCCTGCTGCTGGCCGGCATCGCCATCTTCCAGCTCAGCGTGATGCTGACGTTCGTCCGCTGGTACGCCCTGGTGCGCGTCATCGAGCCGAAGTTCACGCTGCGGTCGACGTTCCTCCTGGGGTTCATCGGCTACGTCTTCAACCTGGTGATCCCCGGCGCGGTGGGGGGCGACCTCATCAAGGCGGCGTACCTCGTCCAGATGCACATCAAGAAGACGCAGGCGGTGGCCTCGATGGTCATCGACCGTATCCTGGGCCTGATGGGGCTGTTCGTGCTGGCGTCGGTCGCCGGGGTGGTCGCCTGGGGGATGGCGACGCCCGTCGTCCAGCGGCTGATCGTGGCCGCGTGGGTCGCCACCGGGGCCGGGTTCGTGCTGCTGGCGTGCATCTTCGGCCAGGTCTTCACGCGGGTCTTCGGCCTGAAGCCGGCCCCCCACAGCAAGCTCGGGACGATCACGGCCGAGCTGAACACCATGGCGTCGACGTACCGCTCGCGGCTCGACGTCGTCGGCCTCTCGCTGGGGCTGTCGACGCTTGGGCATTCGATGAACGTCTTCGCGTTCTACCTGATGGGAAAGATGCTGTTCCCCGCCATGACGACCACGCTGGGCCAGCACTTCCTGATGGGCCCGCTCACCCTGTTCACGATGGCCGTGCCGCTCCCCTTCGGCGCGCTCGGGCTGAGCGAAGGCGTCGCCGACCAGCTCCTCGGCCTCGTCGGCCACCCGAGCGGGGCCCTGGCGATGATGGCCTTCCGCATCCTCATGTTCTGCTGCGGCCTCACCGGTGCCCTCGTCTACCTGGCCAACCTCCGCCAGGTCCGCGGCCTCACCGCCGCCGCCCACGAGATCGAGCACGACCTGATCGAAGGCGACCTCGCCGACGAGGTGCCGGCGACGGTGTGAAGACCGCGGGGACGGGGTCGAGCGGAGGCTCCGGTTTCCTACCCGAACGTCGCGACGTAGAATGACCGAGGGTGGCGGTCCCATCGGGAGCGTGCGCCGTGGATCGATTCGCCAGGGTGGTCCTCGGGTATCACGGCTGCTCGGCCGATTTCGCGGGATCCCTCTTGAGCGGCGAGACGACGCTGGACGATTGGAAGGAAAGCCGGAATCCATACGACTGGCTCGGGCATGGAATCTACTTCTGGGAACACGCCCCGGAACGAGCCCGGCGATGGGCCGAAAGCGAACAAAGGGAAAAGAAGGGAGTCCCAGGAGCCGTGGTTGGCGCCGTAATCCAACTCGGACGTTGCCTGGATTTCACCGATGTCGCCTTCACCCATGCCCTGGCGTCCGTCTACAAGGGTTTGAAAGAGTCGTATGCCGCCGGCGAGGCGTCCTTACAGTCGAACAAGAGGGGGAATCGCATGCTCGATTGCCTCGTCATCAACGAATTGGCTCGACACAACCCAGGCGGCCGGTTCCAAACCGTCAGAAGCCCCTTTCTGGAGGGGAGGCCGGCATTCCCCCACTCCGGAATCCGTCGCGAGTCCCATATTCAGGTGGCCGTCATCGACAGGTCGTGCATCCTGGGTGTTTTTCGGCCCACCTCCGGGTCGAAGGAGGTATAAACCATGGATTCCAAGTCGTTGGCTTCGCAGCTTCTGGAAGAGGTGCGCAAGGATGGCGAGAGGCCTGCGATCGATCGGTGGAAAGAACTGATCGCCCGCGGCGCCATCGACGAGAAGGGGCGGGTCCTCCTCCGGGCGCCGTATCCCATGATGTCCTCGAAGCGCAAGAAGAAGTCTCGCTGATCCTCCGCGCCCGTCCCGGAGACCTTCAGCGGAGAGTCGGCCGGGCCCCGACCCAGCCTTTACCGGCCGGGCCGCCATGCCTTACCCTGGTCTGTCCCACCGACCGCCCGAGCCAGGGGCGAGGACGCGACCCGGAAGGCAGGCCCGACGCATGCGACCGTTCTCCAGCCCCCTGTTCCGCCGCAAGCCGGCCTCCCGGTTGATCGACGACTCCGACGAATCCGACCGCCTCCACCGGCGGCTGGGCCCGCTCTCGCTGGTCGCGCTGGGCGTGGGGGCCACGATCGGCTCCGGGCTGTACGTCCAGACGGGCATCGTCGCCCGCGACGTCGCCGGGCCTTCGATCGTCCTGTCGTTCCTGGTCGCGGCGATCGGCTGCGGGTTCGCGGCGCTCTGCTACGCGGAGATGGCCAGCATGGTCCCCGTGGCCGGCAGCGCGTATACCTACGCCTACGCCACGATGGGCGAGCTGCTGGCCTGGATCATCGGCTGGGACCTGATCCTGGAATACGCCGTCGGCTCGTGCTTCGTCGCCAACGGCTGGTCGGGCTACTTCGACTCCATGCTGAAGAACCTCTTCGGGTTCCACCTCGACCCCCGGCTGTGCAGCTCGCCGTGGGACTTCAACAAGCACGGCTTCGTCTGGAACATGGTGACGCTCGCCGACGGCTCGCAGGCGACGGCCTGGTTCAACCTGCCGGCCGTGCTCATCACGCTGGCGGTGACGGCCGTCCTCGTGATCGGCATCCGCGAGAGCGCGGGGCTGAACGCGGCGATGGTCCTGCTGAACGTCGGCGTGATCCTCACGCTGATCGGCGCGGGGGCCGCCTACATCGACCCCGCGAACTGGAAGCCGTTCCTCCACGCCGACAACGGCTGGAGCGGCGTGGCGATGGGCTCCGCCAAGATCTTCATCGCCTACATCGGCTTCGACTCGATCTCCACCCACGCCGAGGAGGCCCGCGACCCGCGCCGGGACATGCCGATCGGGATCATCGGCGCGCTGATCGTGGTGACGCTGCTGTACGTCACCACGGCCGCGGCCCTCACCGGGATGACCCATTACACCGACCTCGACGTCACCGCCCCGCTGGCCGCCGCGCTCCAGTCGAAGGGGCTGACGTTCGCCGGGACGCTGGTGACGCTGGGGATCCTCGCGGGGATGACCAGCTCGCTGCTGGTGGGCAACCTCAGCCAGCCCCGCGTCCTGCTGGCGATGGCCCGCGACGGCCTCCTGCCCATCAAGTTCTTCGGGGCCGTCCACCCGCGGTTCAAGACGCCGTGGAAGTCGACGATCCTGGTGGGCGCGCTCGTCGCCCTGGGCGGCGCGCTCGCGCCGCTGGGCCTGCTGGCCGACCTGGTGAGCATCGGGACCCTGTTCGCGTTCGTGATCGTCTCGGCCTCGGTCTGGATCCTGCGCGTCACCGACCCGGACCTCCCGCGCGCGTTCCGGACGCCGTTCGTCCCGTTCGTCTCGACGATGGGCGTGCTGGTCAACGGCGGGCTGATGTTCTGGCTCGGCCGCGACAACTGGATCCGCCTGCTCGCCTGGCTGGCCGTCGGCCTGGTCGTCTACTTCGGCTACAGCCGACGCCACTCCATCCTGAATCGGTCTCCCGAAGCCGTGGGGCCTGCCCCCGGCGCGTGACCTCCCCTACAATGGTCGGGGGAGGGACCGCGGCATGACTCGCCTCGACCATCCGATTCGCCCCGAGACCCGGCGCAGGACGGCCGTCCTGCGCCGTCGCACCCTCGTCCTGGTCGGGCTCCTGCTCGCGGGCCTCCACGCCCGCGCGTCGGAGCCGTTCCGCGCGACCCTTTCGCTGGCCCCGGCCGGGTCGTGGTCGCGCCCCCTGCCGGGGCTCAACGCGAATCGCCGCGGCGAGCTGGTCGTCTCGATCGCCGCCCCCGCGGACGACGACCGCGTCGAGGTCCAGTTGAGCGGCCCGAGCGGGCTCGTCCTGCGCAAGACGCTCCACGCCGGCGACCCGGACGTCTACATCCCCTATCGCCCCGCTCGCGACGGCGGCGGCGGCGTCCGGCTGATTCGCAAGGACGCCGGGGCCACCCCCCTGTCGCTCCTCGTCTCCTGGTCCGAAGACGACGCCGACGACGCCCTGGAAGCCGAGCCCAACGACGACTGGCGCTCGGCGAACCGGCTCGTCCTCGGCCGCCCGATCTACGGCTCGGCCGACGACGTGGACTGGCTCGAAAACGCCGAGGAAGGCCGCGCCGGGCTGGATTGGTTCCGCTTCGACGTCGATTCCGAGAAGCCCGTCCTCGTCACCTTCTCCCTCGACCTGATCGACCGCGACGTCTCGGCCGACCTGGCCGTCTTCACGGTGAAGGACGACCGGCCGGAGCCGTACCTCGTCGGGAAGGACCCGATGGAGATCGTCCACGACCGCGAGCGCGTGCGGTACTCCAAGAACCTGGTGCGGACGTTCGCGAAGGGGACGTACTACCTCCGCGTGAACGCCAACCACCCCGCCTACGTCCTGCGGTCTCGAACGTCCGACGTCCCCCCGTTCGATGATCCGACGAAGGCCGTCGAGGCCGGCCTGCACTACATCCTGAACGCGGGCGACGCCTGGCTGGGGCAGGTCCCGCGCGAGGGGAACCGCTTCGTCCGCTCCACCAACCTCCACGAGACGAGCCTCCGCTGCACCGGCTGCCACGCCACGAGCTTCCCCGCCGAGGCCGCCCTCGCCGCGCGTCGCGCCGGCTACCCGATCCATGCGAAGGATGCGCTCCTCAACATGATCGACCGCATCGCCGACGGCCCCGCCCCGCTCTACGGCGACGCCGGCCTGAACTGGCATCGCTACATCGCGACGCCGCTGGAAGTGAACGGCGCGCAGGGGGCCGTCCTCGTCGACTTCGACCGCGAGATCGCCGACGTCCCGACCTCGACCCTCGATCGCTTCGGCCCCTTCCTCAAGGCCGCCTGGGGGGGCCGCGACGCGATGCCCGAGGACGAGCGCAACGTCGTCCCCGCCGAGAGCAAGTTCGGCCTGGCCTGGAAAGGCTGGTGCGTGCTGTCCGAACTGGCCCGCCGCACCGGCCGCGAGGACGACGCCCGCGCCGCGGCCGACGTCGCGTCCCTGGCCACAGGCCGCGCCGCCGACCGCCGGGTTGAGTCGCTCCAGGACCGCATCCACCGCCTCGTCGCCTGGAGCCTGATCGACCGCGAGGCCAACGCGAACAAGATCCGTCGCGAGACCGGCGCGCTGATGGCCCTCCAGAACCCCGACGGCGGCTGGCACGAGAGCGACGCCCAACCCGGCCCGAGCGCCGTCTACGCCACCGGCCAACTCGTCGACGCCCTCCTCGAAGCCGGCCTCCCCCGCGACCACCCGGCGATCGACAAGGCCCTGAAATACCTCCTCTCCACGCAGCAGGATTTCGGCGGCTGGTTCCAGCCCGACACCCACGAGGAATTTCGCACCCCCATGCGCGAGACCCGATGGGCCGTGGCCGCCCTCGCGCGGGCGTTCCCGCGCCCGGACTCATCGGGCCGCGGCTGGGGCGGCGGCCCTCCCCCCCCGCCGAGGCCCGGGCCCCTCGTGGCGGCGCTCGACGACCTCGAAGCCGCCTGGGACGCCCCCGCGGACGACGGCCCCGCCCACGCCAGGGCCGTCGCCGCCCTGCTGGACCATCGGTCCCCCCTCGTCCGGGCCTCGGCCGCCGCTCGCCTCGGGCGACTGGGCCGCCACGACGGCGTCGCGCCGCTGCTGACCGCCCTGGACGACCCCTCCAAGATCGTGCGCCGGGCCGCGGCGTTCGGCCTGCGGACGCTCGGGAACCGAGGTATCGGCGTCGACGTCGCCCTGGACGCCCTCACGTTCGTTTCCCCCCGCGTCCGCCGCGAAGCGACCTCGCTCCTGACGCGACAGGTCCCCGGGTTCGACGGCCGCCCGATCGTCGTCGACCGGCTCGGCCGCCGCCTCGACGACTCCGACTTGCTCACGCGATTCGAATCCGCCCGCGCCCTCCGCCGCGCGTTCTACCGCGTCGACGACCCGGCCGTCCGCAGGCGGATCGTCGAGGCCCTGCTCGCGCGGCTGGCCGTCGAGCGGGTCCCGCTCTTGCGGCGGAACCTGGGCGAGAACCTCTACATCGTGATGGATGAGAACCTCGGCGGCGGCGTGAGCCTCCAGCGCAACCTGGCGGCGCTCCCCGAGCCGATGCGCGGCCCCGCGATGGAGGCCCGAAAGGACCTAGAACGCGACGCGATCGTCGGCCCGATCCTCGCCGCCCTGCGCGATGGCGGCGAACTCCAGCGGGCCGGCGTGCTCCGGGCGTTCGACGGCTCGTTCCTCGCGGGCCGGACCTACGCGAAGCGTCCCGAGGGCGCCGTCGACGTCGGCAACGACCGCGAATTCGGGTTCCTGCACGAGCCGCCGATCGAGGACGTCGAGCCGGCGTTCGCCGCGCTGCTGGCCGCGACTCCGACGGGCCCGGAACGCCGCGACGCGATCCGGCTCGCCAGCTTCTTCCGGGTCCCCGAACGGACGCGCGATCCCGCCGTCCAAACGGCCCTCCTGGCGGCCGTCGACGACCCCGACGCCGAGACCCGCGCCGAGGCCCTGCGCGTCGTCGGACGCGAGATGAGCTTCGACGGCGCGGAGGCCGACCCGAAGCTGTCGGGGACGATCGCCGCCCTCCTCGCCGGCCCGGCCGAGGCCCGCCCGGCGCTGGTCGCCGCCGTGGGACGCAACCCGGCCCTGGCGAGGCGGCCCGAGATCGCCGCGGCGCTCGCCGCGCTGACGAGCCGGCTCGACGCCTCGCCCGACCTCCTGCCGATCCTCGACCGCCTCGGCCTCCCCGACGCCGAGGTCGTCGCCGCGATGGCCCGGGGGTGGGACGCCTACGACCCGGCCCGCAAGGCCCAGGCCCTCGACGTCCTCCTCCGCCTCCCCCCGTCCGAGGCCGCCGGCACCCTGCTCGCTCGCGCCGCGGCCGACGCCTCCGAAATGGTCCGCGAGCGGGCCTTCGCCACGCTCATCGAGCGCGCCCCTTCGACCGCCGAGGCGTCCGCCGCGATCCTCCCCGCGTTCGACGACCCCGCGCCGAAGGTCCGCCGCCTGGCCCTGACGGCGACGGCCCAGCGGGCTTCGTTCTGGGACCGCGGCGACGCGCTCGAAGCCCTGGCCCGGCTCCTGGTCGACCCGGATGCCGGCGTGCGGTCCGACGCGCTCGACCTCGTGAAGCACCACCGCCTCCTCGTCCGCTTCCCCGTCCTGGCCCGCCGCGTGAAGGCCCTCGCCGACGACCCCGCGCTCGGCCCGCGCATCGACGCGATGCTGCGGGCGGCGGGGCGGGACCCGTCGGAGGTCGCACCGGACGTCGCCGTCGACCGGCCCCTGATCCTCGACCTAAACGCCTTCCGCCGCGACGTGAATCCCCTCTTCTATCGCCCCGGCGCCGACGGCCACGCCTGCGTCGACTGCCACGCCAATCACGCCATCCTGCGCCTCGCCGAGCGCCGCGACGGGGGCCCGAGCGACGAGGACGTCGCCCTCAACTTCGCCTCCGCGTCCCGCGTCGCCGACCTGGCCCGGCCCGAGGCGAGCCTCCTGCTCCGCAAGCCCCTCAGCCCCGACGGCCGGGGCGAGGCCGACCCCCTTGGCCCCACCGGCGTCACCCACGTCGGCGGCCCGCGCTGGGAGTCCGTCGACGACCCCGCCTACCGCGCCGTCCTCGCCTGGCTCCGCGCCTCCGCGGCCCAGGCCGACCCGGCCCCGCCCCTCGTCACGGACCCCGACGGGCCGAAATCCCTCGACCCCGCCCCCTGAAGTCGGCGATTCGCCGTTGACGCCGGGGTCTTTGCCTGGCAAAGTCGAATCGCTTTGCGAAACAAAGACACCAAGGAGACCGCGACATGGCGATCGTGGAGGCGGACCGGGAGGGAGACGCGGCCTGGGCGAAAGGGTTCCGGGACCTGGACCGGATCCTGCGGGGGGAGTTGACGCGGCTGCCGGCGTTGCGGGACGGCGAGGTCCCGGTGGCCCCGGGCCGGCTGACGTGGGTCGTGGTCGGGCTGTGCATGGCCTACGGGGCCTGCATGGGGACGTTCTCGCTGCTGTCGCCGCAGGGGCCGGGCCTGATGCAGGTCGTGGCGTCGATGGTGAAGGTCCCGCTGCTGTTCTACCTGACGTTGGTGGTGACGCTGCCGTCGCTGTACGTCCTGAACGCGCTGATGGGCTCGCGGCTGTCGTTCGGGTCGGTGTTCCGGCTGCTGTCGGCGTCGCTGGGGGTGAACGTGGCGGTGCTGGCCTCGATGGGGCCGATCGTGGCGTTCTTCTCGGCCTGCACGACGAGCTACCCGTTCATGGTCCTGCTGAACGTGGCCGTGTTCGCGACGGCCGGGTTCCTGGCGCTGGGGTTCCTGCTCCAGACGCTCCAGCGCCTGAGCATCGCGCGGACGCTGACGATCGCGACGGATCTCGCGGCCGACGACGAGGCCCCGGGGGCGATCCATCCCCTGACGGACCAGTACGCGGGGCGTCGGGTGCGGGCGATCTTCCGGGTCTGGATGGTGCTGTTCGGCCTGGTGGGGGCCCAGATGGGCTGGGTGCTGCGGCCGTTCATCGGCGACCCGAGCCGGCCGTTCGCCTGGTTCCGGCCTCGGCAGTCGAACTTCTTCGAGGCGGTCTTGCACGCCCTGTCCGCCGTCTTCTCGTGAGCGGGGCCGCGACGCATGACGACCCCGACGCTCCTCCGCCGCGCCGACGCGCTGCTGCGGGACCTCCCCGAGCCGGAGGTCCCCGCCGCGGCGGCCTGGCGCTCCCGCCTGGCGATCGTGACGACCTTCGGCGCGCTGTACGGCGCGACGATGGGCTCGTACGGCGAGCGCCCGCTCCAGGCGACGTACTCGGCCCTGAAGCTGCCGCTGATGCTGGCGGCGTCGTTCGCGATCAGCCTGCCGCCGTTCTTCGTGGCCAACACGCTGTTCGGCCTCCGCGACGACTTCCGCCGCGTGGTCGGGGCGCTGGCGACCACCCAGGCGGCGCTCACGCTGATCCTGGCCTCGCTCGCGCCGGTCACGGCGTTCGCCTACTCCGCCTGCGGCCTGGACCACCGCCGCGCGGTGCTGCTCAACGGCCTGATGTTCGCCGTCGCCAGCCTGGGGGCGCAAGTGGTCCTGCGGCGCTCGTACCGCGAGCTGATCGCGGCCAGGCCGGCGCACCGGGCGATGCTCCGGGCCTGGCTGGCGGTCTACGTCTTCGTCGGGATCCAGATGGGCTGGGTGCTGCGGCCGTTCATCGGCGACCCGGGCCTGAAGACCCAGTTCTTCCGCGAGGATAGCTGGACGAACGCCTACGTCGCGGTGTGGAACATGGTCGCGGGCGTCCTGTCCGGGTCGTGATTCATCGCGACCGGGGCTCGACGCCCAGCAGGTGGCGGACGAAGAAGTCCCGGCGGCGACGGTCGCCGTAGGGGCTCTCGCCCGCGCCGTGGTCGGAGTTCGGGAAGACGACCAGGTCGAAGTCCTTGTCGGCCTTGATGAGCGCGTCGACCACCTGCATCGTCGAGGCCGGGTCGACGTTCCGGTCCAGCTCGCCGACGGTCAGCAGCAGCTTGCCCGTCAGCTTGTGGGCGTTGGTCACGTTGGACTGCTCGGCGTAGTGGGGGCCGACGGGCCATCCCATCCACTGCTCGTTCCACCAGATCTTGTCCATGCGATTGTCGTGGCAGCCGCAATCGGCGACGGCCGCCTTGTAGAAATCGCCGTGGAACAGCAGCGCCCCCAGCGCGTTCTGCCCGCCGGCCGAGCCGCCGAAGACCCCCACGCGCGACAGGTCCATCGCCGGGTCCCGTTCGGCGGCGGCCTTCATCCAGAGGATCCGGTCGGGGAACCCGGCGTCGCCCAGGTTCTTCCAGCAGACGTCGTGGAACGCCTTGGAGCGGTCGTTGGTCCCCATGCCGTCGACCTGGACCACGATGAATCCCAGCTCCGCGAGCGTCTGATGCCGGTGATGGGGCGCGAACCGACGGGGGACGAACGATCCCTGCGGGCCGGCGTAGATGGCCTCGATCACCGGGTACTTCGCGTCGGCCTGATAGCCCCGGGGCCGGCAGATGATCCCGTGGATGTCCGTCTCGCCGTCGCGCCCCTTGGCGACGAACCGTTGCGGCGGCTTCCAGCCGGTCGCCTCCAGCCGCGAGACGTCCGCCCGCTCCAGCTCGCAGGCGAGCGAGCCGTCGGCCGAGCGCCGCAGCTCGATCGCCGGCGGCAGGTCGACGCGCGAGTAGGTGTCGACGAACGACTCGCGATCGGGCGAGAATTCGACCTCGTGCGTCCCGTCGCCAGCCGTCAGGACGACCAGGTTGTTCCCGTCGAAGTCGACCCGCGCGAAGTGGACGTGATAGGGATCCTGGCCGGCGCGGATCCCGCCGGCGCGGAACCAGACCTGGCGCTTCTCCTCGTCGACCCGGTCGACGCCCAGCACGACCCACTCGCCGCGGGTGATCGGGTTCTTCACCCGGCCGTCGGCCAGGTCGATGAGGTACAGGTGATTCCAGCCGTCGCGCTCGGACATCCAGATCAGCTCCTTCGACTTCTCCATCCGACGCTCGAACAGCTTGGAGGAGTAGCAGAAGAAGGTCTCGGGCCGCTCGTCCACGATCGCCCTCGCCGCGCCCGTCTTCGCGTCGACGGCGATGAGCTTCATCACCTGATGCCCGCGCTGGTTGTACAGGAACGAGAACCGCGACGAATCGGCGTCCCAGGCGAAGCCCTCCACGCTCCAGGGGTTGGGGGCCAAATCCGGGTCGATCGGGACCTCCTTGCGGGCCTCGACGTCGAACAGGTGGGGCTTCGAGACCGGGACCTGGTCGCCGGGCTTCATGTAGTCGTGGGTGATGAGCTTCGGCTGCAACTGATCCTTCGGCGAGGACGCGACCATGGAAACCTTGCGGTCGGACCCCTTCCGCGTCCGGAGCGCGACGAACCGCTTCGAGTCGGGCGACCAGTAGACGCGGGGCTCGTAGGCGTCGACGTCGCTCCCCTCGAAGCTCATCGGCGTCTCGCGACCGCCGTCCTTCTCGCGGAGGATCAGGTTGTGATCGCGGACGAGGATGGAGAGCTTCCCGTCCGGCGAATCCTCGCCGCGCGGGGATTCCTTCGTCCCCTCGTCGGGCCGCGGCCGACGACGGCGGCGGTCGCCGTCGGGGCCCCCCGAGGCCGGCCGATCGGCGGGGGGGGCGGGCTCCTCCTTCAGCTCGCCCGACGGCTCGAATCGATACGACTTGCCTTCGAACGCGAAGGTCGTTGCGCCGTCCTCGGCGAAGGCGAGGCGGTCGAGCGCCAGCTTCGTCGCGTCCACCGGCTTCCCGGCCGCCTTCGCCAGCGCCTCGGCCAGCCTGGCGTGATCGAAGGCCGGCTTGCGCTCGCCCTTCGTCACGTCGACGAGGATGTACTCTTTCACGCCGTCGGCCAGGTCGTTGCGATACCATAGGCGGCGGCCGTCCCCAGACCATTCGGGCCGGACCGAGGCCCGGAACACCGTGTCGCGGGTGGACTCGTACAGGCCGTCGGCGCGGGCGTAAGCGGCCTTCGATCCTTCGTCCCCCGCGCGGGCCGGGGCGAAGGGCCAGGGCGCGAGCCCGACGACAAGCAGCCAGGCGACGCGGGACGTGTTGGGATGCGCGGGCAAGTCGGGGCCTCCGGTATCGGTCGGGTCGCGTCTCGATTCGATCGCGCCCTCGTCGCGCGAACGACGGGCGTCCATTATGACGACCGCGACGGCCGCCGAAATCGGCCCCCCGCCGGAAGATGGACCGGAGCGGCGGGGTGCGGATGTCGAAGAATTGTTGAAGAACGCCCCGCGATCGGTTACAACGGTCCCGGGCGAGCGTCGAATCCGAGGTGCTTCAAGGCGATGATGATGCGTTTCGCGATCCTGGGTCTGGCGATGTTCGCCGCGGTCGAGGCGGCCCAGGCGGGCGAGCCGAAGGCCCCGATCACCTTCGAGCGGGACGTCGAGCCGATCCTGACCCGGGCCGGCTGCAACTCCGGGCCCTGCCACGGCAAGGCGAGCGGCCAGAACGGGTTCATGCTCTCGCTCCAGGGCTTCGACCCGACCTTCGACCACATCGCCATCGCGCGCGAGGCGGGGGGCCGCCGCGTCCTGCGTTCGGCCCCGGAGCAGAGCCTCCTGCTCCAGAAGGCCGCGGCGCACGTCCCGCACGGCGGGGGGCGGAAGCTGGATCCCGACGGCCCGTTCTACGAGACCATCCGCCGCTGGATCGCCGACGGCCTCCCCCGCACCCCGGCCGACGCCCCCAAGCTCGTCCGCGTGAGCGTCGAGCCGACCGAACGGGCCCTGAAGCCCGAGGAATCGTTCGACCTGCGGGTGACGGCCCACTTCTCCGACGGCTCGTCCGAGGACGTCACGCCGCTGGCGACCTTCGGTTCCAGCGAGGCCACGGCCGTCGCCGTCGACGCAAACGGCCGCGCCAGGGCGGGCAAGCTGGCCGGCGAGGCGACCATCTCGGCCCGCTACGAGGGCCTGTTCGCCAACTGCGACGTCTTCGTCCCCCTGGCCGGCGAGGTATCCGAGTCGGAGTACGCGGCGTTCCCGCGCGCGAATTTCATCGACGACCTGGCGCTCGCCAAGTGGAAGAAGCTGGGGCTGACCCCGTCGGCCGTCGCGGGCGACGCCACGTTCCTGCGCCGCGCCCACCTGGACGTCATCGGCCGCCTGCCGACGCCCGACGAGGCCCGCGCGTTCCTGGACGACCCGGCCCCGGACCGGCGGGCGCGGCTGGTCGACCGGCTGCTGCAACGGCCGGAGTACGCCGACCACTGGGCGACGAAGTGGATGGACCTGCTCCGCCCGAACCCCTACCGCGTGGGGATCAAGGCGGTCTTCAACCTGGACGGCTGGATCCGCGAGGCGTTCCGCAAGAACCTCCCCTACGACGAGTTCGCGCGGCGGATCGTCGCGGCCCGGGGGAGCACCTTCGAGCAGGGCCCCGGCACGATCTTCCGCGACCACCGCGAGCCGATCGAGATCGCGCCGGTGGTCGGCCAGCTCTTTTTGGGCATCCGGCTGGACTGCGCCAAGTGCCACCACCACCCGTTCGAGTCGTGGAGCCAGGACCAGTTCTACGAGTTCGCCGCCTTCTTCACCCGCGTCGGCCGCAAGGGGACCGGCCTCTCGCCGCCGATCTCCGGCAGCGAGGAGATCGTCTTCACCGCGAAGTCCGGCTCGATCAAGCACCCCCTGACCGGCGCGGTCCTGCCGCCGAAGCCCCTCTTCGGCGAGGCCCCCGTCTCCGACGACCCCGAAGCCGACCCGCGCGAGGCGCTCGCCCGCTGGATGACCGCGCCGGAGAACCGCTACTTCGCGAAGGTGATGGCCAACCGCGTCTGGGGCGACCTGATGGGCGTCGGCATCGTCGACCCCGTCGACGACATCCGCGCGACCAACCCGCCCAGCAACGGCCCGCTGCTGGAAGCCCTCGCGGACGACTTCCGCGGCCACGGCTACGACGTCAAGCACCTGATCCGCGCCATCACGGCGTCGACCGTGTACGCGCTCTCGTCCGAGCCCAACGGCCGGAACGTCGCCGACGTCCGCAACTTCTCCCGCCATTACCGCCAGCGGCTGCGGGCCGAGACGCTGCTCGACGCGGTCGGCGACGTCACCGGCGTCCCCGACTCGTTCGACGCCTCCCCCCCGCGCAGCCGGGCCGCGGCGACCTGGACCAACCGCATCCCGTCGCTGTTCCTCGACACCTTCGGCCGGCCCGACGCGAACCAGGACCCTCCCTGCGAGCGCACGAGCGACACGGCCGTCGTCCAGGCCCTCCACCTGATGAACTCGCCCGGCGTCCACGAGAAGCTGACCTCGGACGAGGGCCGCGTCGCGGCGATGGCGAAGGGGGACGCGACGCCGAAGGCGATCGTCGAGGAGCTGTTCCTCCTGGCCTACGCCCGACGCCCCGACGCCGAGGAGGCGGAGGTCGCCGAGGCCCTCTTCCGCGACCCGCAGAAGCCCCGCCGCGCCGCCGTCGAGGACCTCCTCTGGGCGCTGCTGAACTCCCCCGAATTCGTATTCAAGGACTGAGCCGCCGGCCGGCCCGCGCGAAGTCCCACCCACCCACCGTCGAGGCGAGACCGATGGCCCCACCCCGGAACTGCGAATCGAGCGCGACCCGCCGTGACTGCCTCCGGCTCGGCCTGGGCGCCCTGATGGGGGGCGGCCTCGTCGACGTCCTCCGGGCCCGCGCCGCGGCGTCGGCCGCGACCGGCGCCCGCCCGACGAGCTGCATCCTCGTCTGGATGGACGGCGGCCCCAGCCACTACGAGACCTTCGACCCCAAGCCCGACGCCCCCGCCGAGGTCCGCGGCGACTTCCGCGCCATCGAGACCTCCGTCCCCGGCGTCCGCTTCTCCGAGCCGATGGAGCGGCTGGCGGCCATCGCCGACAAGCTGGCGATCATCCGGTCGATCCGCCACGACCAGGGGAACCACGGGGCGGGCAATCATTACATGATCACCGGCGCCCCGCCGCGCATCCCGGTGGGCTGCGGCGCCTTCGTGAGCTTCCACCCCAGCATGGGCTCCGTCGCCGCCCACGAGCGCGGGGCGACCGGCGGCCTGCCGTCGTACTTCTCGATCCCCAGCATGACGCGGTCGGGCGGGCCGAACTTCCTGGGCGCCCGCTACGCCCCGTTCGTCGTCCCCGACGACCCCAACTCGGCGAGCTTCCGCGTCCGCGACGTCGCACCGCCCGGCGGCCTGGAGGTCGTCCGCGTCGACGACCGCCGCGGCCTCCGCGAGCGGCTCGACCACTTCAAGCGCTTCTCCGACAAGTCGGCCGGCGACCCGGCCCTCGCCCTCGACGACTACTACCACCAGGGCTACGAGCTGATGGCCTCGCCCCAGGCCCAGCGCGCGTTCGACATCGGGCAGGAAGACCCGAGCGTCCGCGACCACTACGGCCGGCACCCCTTCGGCCAGCGCTGCCTGCTCGCCCGCCGGCTCGTCGAGGCCGGCGTCCCGTTCATCACCCTGAACGAAGGGGGCTGGGACCATCACACCTCGATCTTCGACGGCTTCAAGAAGCGCGTGCCCCGCTTCGAAGGGGCGATCGCCGCGCTGATCCAGGATCTCGACCAGCGCGGCCTGCTGGACTCCACGCTGGTCGTCGTGCTCGGCGAGTTCGGCCGGACGCCGAAGATCAACAAGGACGCCGGCCGCGACCACTGGTCGAACGCCATGTCGGTCCTGATGGCCGGCTGCGGCACGCCCGGCGGGCAGGTCGTCGGCGCGACCGACGCCTACGGCTACGCCGCCAGCGAGCGCGTCCTCTCGCCCGAGAACTTCGTCGCCACCATCTACGCCAAGCTCGGCATCGACCCGGCCAAGATCCTGCACACGCCCGCCGGCCGCCCCACGTTCCTCGTCTCCGACCCCACCCCGATCCGGGAGTTGATGGGATGAGGCGGCCCGGTCTCGCCGCCTCGCTGATCGCGCTCGCCTCGCTCCTCGCGCCCGATCATCCGTCCGCGGCCAAGCCACCGACCCTCACCGGGCTGTTCCCCGCCGGCGCCCAGCGGGGGAAGGCCGTGACGGTCAAGATGTCCGGGACCTTCGACCACTGGCCGCCGAAGTGCCAGGTCGAGGGGAACGGCGTGTGGGCCGAGCCGGCGCAGGAGAAGGGCGTCCTGTCGGTCCTCGTGACCGAGGACGCCGCCCCCGGCGTGCGCTGGCTCCGCATCCACGACCAGGACGGGGCGACGAGCCTCCGGCCGTTCCTCGTGGGCGCGATCCCCGAGGCGGCGGAGGACGAGCCCAACGACGACCCCCGCAAGCCCCAGAAGATCGAAGGCCCCGTCACCCTCAACGGCCGGCTCGCGAAGCCGGGCGACGTCGACGGCTTCGCGATCGAGCTGAAGGCGGGCGCGATCCTGACGGCCGACCTGGAAGCGGCCCGCCGCCTGGGCTCGCCGATGGACGGCGTGCTCCAGGTCGTCTCGGCCGACGGGTTCGTCCTGGAGCAGAACGACGACGACGGCGGGTTCGACCCCCGGATCGTCTTCACGGCCCCCGCGGACGGCGCCTACACCGTCCGGATCTTCGCCTTCCCGGCGACGCCGGACAGCAGCATCCGGTTCTCCGGCGGCGACGCCTACATCTACCGGCTCACCCTCACGACCGGCGGCTTCGTCGACCACGCCTTCCCGCTGGCCGTCTCGAACGAAGGCCCGGCGCAGGTCGCCGCCGCGGGCCCGAACGTCGGCGACGCGACCCTGGCCGTCCCTCCCGGCGAGGCGGGCGAACGGCTCGCGATCGCCCATCGGTCGCTGCCCGGGGCCGCGGAGGTGCGACGGGTCGCGGGCCCGACGGCCGTCGAGGCCGAGCCCAACGGCCCGGCCGAGCCCCAGCCCCTCGCCGACCTCGCGTCCGTCAGCGGCCGGATCGACCCGCCCGGCGATCGCGACGCCTACCGGATCGCCCTGAAGAAGGGGGATACGCGGGTCTTCCGCCTCGAATCGCGGTCGTTCGGCCTGCCGCTCGACGCCGTGCTCGCGGTCCTCGACGCCGACGGCAAGCCCCTGGCCGAGGACGACGACGCCGGGTCGTCGAAGGACCCGACGCTGAAGTTCACCGCCGCGGCCGACGGCGAATTCCGCGTAGTCGTCCGCGACCTCCACGGCCGGGGCGGGCCCCGGTTCGCCTACCTCCTGAGCGTCGTCCAACCCGCGCCCGACTTCTCCCTGACGCTCGCGGCCGACGTCTTCGAGACGACCCCGGGCAAGGAGACCAAGGTCGCCGTGACGATCGACCGCCGCGACGGATTCGCCGGCGAGATCGAGCTGCGCGCCGAGGGGCTTCCCGCGGGCGTCGAGGCGAAACCGGTCCTGTCGAAGCCCGGCGACGATTCGGCGAAGGCCGCGACCCTGGAGATCCGCGCCGTCGCCGACGCCCCCGCCGGCCCGTTCCGCATCGTCGGCCGGCCCGCCGGCGACGGCACGGGTGAACGGATCGCCCGCGCGAAGATCGCCGGCTTCGAGGTCGAGACTGATCGACCGTGGCTCACCATCCTCCCCGCGCCGAAGCCCTAGCGCGGCGAACGGTCGGTCGACGACGAGCCATCACACGAGCGGCCTTCTCCCCTTGAGATGCTGCGTCGAAAACACCCGGGATGAGAGCGATGAACGGCCTTCCCCCCTGGCGGGGGAAGGTGGCCCGCAGGGCCGGATGAGGGGGAGGACGAGCGAGACGGCCTTCGGGATCCCGAGCCGGTCGGACGGGCTTTCGAATCCCGACGGGCCTCGCGCTTCGCGTCCCCCTCATCGGACCGCTTCGCGGTCTGTCTTCCTCCGCGAGGGGGGAAGACCGCCTTCGACCTGCATCGGTATGCTTTCGACGCAGCACCCTTGAGGGGAAGGATGTTCGCGCAAGCCTTCGTGTCCGATTCGGCCGTTCGCCGTTCTAGAACTTCAGCCGGCGATCCCGCGCGGTGGTCTCCCACTCGTCGACGACCCGGCCGTTTTCGACCACCAGGGCCCGGCGGTGGAGGGCCACGGTCGGGCAGACGTGGGCGGGGATGGCGAGCAGCGGCGTGCCGATGGGGAAGCGGCCGACGTCGTCGACGTCCAGGACCAGGTGCTCCTCGCTGTGGCCGACGACCTTCGCGTCGGGGAGGGCGGGGAGCCAGGCGCGCAGGCCCGGCGGCGGCGTGTCGGCGGCGACGGCCTTGTGGCCCAGGTCCAGGCAGAGCCGCCCGGCGCGGGGGCGGCTGACCACGCGCGTCAGCAGCAGCGCGGCCGGGGTGAACGGCAGGTCGGGATAGCGAGTGCGATAGTTGTAGTCGTGGTAGACGACCGTCCCCGGCGAGCACTCGACGCCCGGCGCGTCGAAGGAGCCGTGGATCGGGAACGTCGGCGTCCCCCCCATCACGATCCGGGGGACCGGCAGGCCCGCGGCGGCCAGGCGGTCGCGGAACGCCGAAACCGTCTCCTGCACCGCCCTCGCCGCGGCCGTCCGCTCGCCGAGGTCCGCGGCGGTCAGGTGGCCGTCGTAGGCGTGGAGGCCGTCCGGGACCAGCCCCGGCAGGCGGTCAAGCTCCGCGTAGAGCGACGCCGCGGCGTCTCCCGGCGCGATCCCGGTCCGGCCCATGCCGACGTCCAGGTCGATCAGCGTCGGGACCGGCCGGTCGAGCTTCGCGGCGGCGGCCGACAGGGCCTTCGCGTGCTCGGGGGCGTCGACCACGGCGCGGAAGGTCGTCGCCGGGAAGGCGGCCGAGAGCGCGACGAAGCGTTCGGCGTTCGGCCCGACCATCGGATAGGCGACCAGCACGTCGGCCGCGCCGGCCTCGGCCAGCATCTCGGCCTCGGCGATCGTGGCGCACTTGTGCTTCACGATCCCCCGGGCCAGGGCCATGCGGACGACGTCGGCCGACTTGTGGGTCTTGGCGTGGGGCCTCAGCCGGTCGACGCCCCCCGCGAGCCGGATCATCGCGTCCAGGTTCGCCGCGACCAGGTCGCGGAACACCAGGAGCGACGGGCTGGGGATCGAGTCCGGGTCGATCAGCCGATAGGGGGGCGATTCGATCATGGGTTCGCCTTCGGGGGCATGAGCCCAGCCACGGCGGCCGTCATCGCCTTCACGCCGACGGCGATGCTCCCCTCGGCCTCCGGGTGGTACTTGTTGGAATGCAGGCTCGGCAGCGGCGGACCGCCGTTCCGGGCCTGCTCGATGCGATCGGCCGGCACGGTCCCCAGCCAGAACATCATGATGGGGACGCCGTCGCGGGCGAAGAGGGCGAAGTCCTCCGCCCCCATCACCGGCTCGGCCTCGCCGACGTGCTCGGCCCCGACCGCCTCCCGCAAGAACGGGACGACGCGGGCCACCAGCGCGGGGTCGTTGGAGGTCTCGGGCGTGTATTCGATGACCTTCACGGTCGGCTCCGGCGCGCGGTGGGCCGCGGCGAGGGCCTTCACCCGCCGCTCGACCCCTTCGACGAGATGCAGCCGGACGGCCTCCTTGTACGACCGGAGGGTCAGCTCCATCTTGACCTCGTCGGGGATGATGTTGTGCTTCAGCCCGCCGTGGATCGACCCCACGGTGACGACCGCCGGGTCGAGCGGCGAGACCTCGCGGCTGACGATCGTCTGGAAGTCGAGGATCGCCAGCGCGGCCAGGGCGATCGGGTCGATCGTCTTATCCGGCATCGAGCCGTGCCCGCCGCGGCCCCGGACGATCACGTCGACGGACGTCGAATTGGCGAGCATCGGGCCCGAGCGATAGTACACATCGCCCACGGCGCCGTCGGCCCTGCAGTGCAGGGCCAGGGCGTAGTCGGGCTTCGGGAAGCGGTCGTAGAGGCCGTCCTCGAACATGGCGCGGGCGCCCTGGATCCGCTCCTCGGCCGGCTGGGCCACGAGGACGACGGTCCCCGCCCAACGGTCCTTGTGCTCGGCCAGCCACGTCGCCACGCCGACGAACGTCGTCATGTGGACGTCGTGGCCGCAGGCGTGCATCACGCCCACTTCGCGGCCCTGGGGATCCGTCCCCTTCGCCCGGCTGGCGTAGGGGAGCCCCGTCTCCTCCGTGACCGGCAGCGCGTCCATGTCGGTGCGCACCAGGACGACGGGCCCGGGGCCGTTCTCCAGCACGCCGACGACGCCGTGCTTGCCCACCCCCGTCGTCACCTTCGCGCCGACTTTTTTCAACTCCTCGGCGATCCGGGCGGAGGTCTTCACCTCCTGCATCGACAGCTCCGGGGCCCGGTGCAGGTCGGTGTAGAGCTTCAACAGCTCGTCGCGATGGGCGTCCAGCCCCGGCCCCTCGCCGCGCGCCGCGACGGCCGACAGCAGCAGGGCCCCGGCGATCAGTCCTCGACGCATGGACGTGCTCCGATCGATGTGGCGATCTCGGGTGCGATGAACGTCCCCTCTCCCGCCGGGAGAGGGTGGCCCGGAGGGCCGGGTGAGGGTCGTCGTGTTTGCAGAGATAGCGAAAAGAAGCTGACCGTCACGGATTTTGGGGGGGTCGTCATGACGGCCTTCCCCCCTCGCGGGGGAAGGTGGCCCGCAGGGCCGGATGAGGGGGACGACGAGCGAGACGGCGGTCGGACTGCGCGACGGCCGTCCCGGGCGGGCCATCGGATCC
>Ga0209958_1000718_pt1 | contig 42031 bp, 35 predicted proteins | sample ThiBio_inoc_plan_FD_183942 | JGI IMG/M metagenome (GOLD analysis project Ga0209958, IMG submission 183942) | Wastewater bioreactor microbial communities from Cape Town, South Africa - Thiocy_inoc_plan (SPAdes) | ecosystem: Engineered > Bioremediation > Thiocyanate > Unclassified | place: South...
CCCCACCCGCCGGCGTCGTCGACCATCGAGTCCGCAGCGAGTTCGGCGCGGCTCCACAGCGCGAACGCGGAACCGTCGAGCTGATAGAACGCTACGGCTCCCGGTACCGAGGCAGGATGCGGCTCCCACCCCAGCCCGCGATAGAACGTGATCGCCCTCTCGAGGTCGGCGACGCCCAGGGTGATGAGACTCAGGCGCTGTTCCATTGCTCCTCCGCTACGCGTGGCCGGCGCGCTCCATGGCTCGCAGCTCCTTCTTCAGGTCCTGCAGTTCATCGCGCAGACGCGCGGCAAGCTCGAACTTCAGCTCCCCGGCCGCCGCAAGCATCTGGTCAGAGAGATCTCCGATCATCGCCTCAAGCTGGGTCGCGCCCTCGGCTGCGATCCCCTCGCGGCGCAGGTTCGGTGTGGGGCTCTTGCCCTTGCCGTTCTTGGATGCCGCGGCATCCTTGCGGTTCAGCATCGCCTTCGTGTCGGCGCCCTCGCGAATCAGAGCATCGGTGATGTCGGCGATCTTCTTGCGCAGCGGCTGCGGGTCGATGCCGTGTTCCTTGTTGTACGCGACCTGCTTCTCGCGACGGCGATCGGTCTCGTCGATCGCCGCACGCATGGAGTCGGTGATCGTGTCGGCGTACATGTGCACCTGCCCCGACACGTTTCGGGCAGCGCGTCCGATCGTCTGGATGAGGGATGTTCCCGACCGCAGGAACCCCTCTTTGTCGGCATCCAGGATGGACACGAGCGAGACCTCGGGAAGGTCGAGGCCCTCGCGAAGGAGATTGATGCCGACGAGCACGTCGTAGACGCCGGCGCGCAGCTCGCTGAGCAGCTCGACGCGGCGCAGGGTGTCGACGTCGGAGTGGAGGTAGCGCACCCGCACCCCGTGTTCGCCCAGGAAGTCGGTGAGCTCCTCGGCCATCTTCTTCGTCAGGGTCGTCACGAGCACGCGCTCGTCGCGCTCGACTCGGATGCGGATCTCTTCGAGCAGGTCGTCGATCTGCCCCTTGGACGGCTTGATCACAATCTCGGGGTCGACCAGGCCCGTGGGCCGGATGATCTGCTCGACGATCCCGTCGGCGATTCCCATCTCATAGCGTCCGGGCGTGGCAGACAGATATACCGTCTGGCCGACGCGGTTCTTGAACTCGTCGAAGCGCAGCGGGCGGTTATCGAGCGCCGACGGCAGGCGGAAGCCGTGGTCGACGAGGGTGCGCTTGCGGGAGGCATCCCCCTCGTACATTGCTCCGATCTGCGGCACGGTGACGTGGGACTCGTCGATCACGAGCAGGAAGTCGTCGGGGAAGAAGTCCAGCAGCGTGTGCGGCGGCTCTCCCGGCTGGCGACCGTCGAGGTGACGCGAATAGTTCTCGATGCCAGAACAGAAACCCAGCTGCTGCAGCATCTCGAGATCGAAGGTGGTGCGCATCCGCAGCCGCTGAGCCTCGAGCAGCTTCTGCTGGGACTCGAGTTCCTTCAACCGCGCGGCGAGCTCGTCTTCGATCGTGCCGATCGCGCGCTGCACCGTCTCGGTTCCGGCCACGTAGTGCGAGGCCGGGAAGATCGGCACCGAATCCATCTTCTGGATGACATCGCCCGTGAGCGGATGCAGCAGGTAGAGCGCCTCGATCTCGTCACCGAACAGCTCGATGCGGATGGCGTACTCCTCGTACACCGGGATGATCTCGATCGTGTCGCCGCGAACACGGAAGTTGCCGCGCGAGAAGTCGACGTCGTTGCGGTTGTACTGCATCGCGATGAACTTGCGGATGAGGGCGTCGCGGTCGTACCGCTCCCCCACCTGCAGCGCGACCATCGCCCGCAGATACTCCTCGGGCGCACCCAGGCCGTAGATGCAGGAGACCGTCGAGACGACGACCACGTCGCGGCGAGAGAGGAGCGAATTCGTGGTCGAGTGGCGCAGGCGCTCGACCTCGGCGTTGATCGAGGAGTCCTTCTCGATGAAGGTGTCGGTCTGCGGGACGTAGGCCTCGGGTTGGTAGTAGTCGTAGTACGAAACGAAGTACTCGACGGCGTTGTTCGGCATGAGCTCGCGGAACTCATTGGCAAGCTGCGCGGCCAGCGTCTTGTTGTGTGCCATGACGAGGGTCGGACGCTGCACCTGCTGGATCAGCCAGGCCGTGGTCGCGGACTTGCCCGTTCCGGTAGCACCGAGCAGCACGACATCCGTCTCGCCCGCGTTGATGCGCGCTGCGAGCTCGGCGATCGCCTGCGGCTGATCACCCGACGGCGCGTACTCGCTGACGACTTCGAAGGGCCTGACGGATCGTGTGGTTTGCACCCTTCCAGGGTAGGCGTGCCCTCCGACATCGAGGCCGTCGCTGCATCCGCACTCCAGCGCGAGGGGTCACAACATGCCGCACACCCTGCGACGGTTGCGGCGTGTTGCGACCCCTCGCGTGAGAGTCCGGCAGCAAAGACGCTGCGGGCGCGAAGAAGGATGCCTACCCTGGAGGGGTGCTCGAGTTCTTCGTGGGATCCGGTCTTGCCGCAGCGGCGGGGCTGAACGCGTGGATGCCGCTGCTCGTGCTCGGGCTCGCGAACCGCTTCTTCGACGCGATCGAGCTGCCAGCAGGGTGGGCGTGGCTGTCGAGCGACATCGCTCTCTGGATCATCGGTGCGCTGCTCGTGCTGGAGATCGTCGCCGACAAAGTGCCGGTGGTCGACTCCATCAACGATGCCGTGCAGACCGTGATCCGCCCCGCATCCGGTGGGATTGCGTTCGGCGCCGGAGCAAGCGCCGAGACCGTTCGGGTGGATGACCCGAGCGCGTTCTTCGCGAACCAGAATTGGGTGGCCATCGGCATCGGGGTTGCGATCGCGCTGGCCATCCACGTGGTGAAGGCATCCATTCGCCCGGTCGCGAACGCGGCGACGGCCGGAGTCGCAGCGCCGATAGTGAGCACCGTCGAGGATGTCTCGAGCCTCGCACTCTCGATCTTCGCGATCGTGCTGCCGATTCTCGGGTTCCTGTTGCTGATCGGCGCGATCGTGGCTGCGGTCGTGGTGATCCCGCGCTGGCGACGTCAGCGGGACCGGCGGGCCGCGATCCGCAACGGCAACGCCTCCCAGAGCACGTCGACCTGATCTCGGGTCTGCGCGAGCGTCCCCGCCGTGTCGATCACGACGTCGGCGATCGCAAGTCGCGCATCGTCGGGAACCTGCGATCCGATTCGGGATGCAGCCTCCTGCAGACTCATGCCCCGAAGCTCTACAAGGCGCTGTTCGCGAAGCTCGGCGGGGGCGTGTGCGACGACGACCAGTTCCCACGGGTCATCCACCCGCGCCTCCACCAGCAGCGGCACGTCGTACACGACGACGGCGTCGGGATCGGCGGCAAAGGCCTGCCCGAAGCGGCGAGCCGACTCCTCCCGCACGGCGGGATGAACGATCGCGTTGAGCACGGCGAGCCGGTCCGCGTCTCCGAACACGAGGGAGCCGAGCGCGGCGCGATCCAGCGCTCCGTCGACCGTGAGGATGCCGTCACCGAACTCGTCGGCGATGCGGTCGAGCACCGGCGACCCGACGCTCTGCACTTCGCGGACGACCTGATCGGCGTCCACGACCACGGCGCCGAGCTCGGACAGCCGTGATGCCACGGTGGATTTGCCCGCCGCGATTCCCCCGGTGAGTGCGATGAGGGGCATGATCAGCTCTCCGCCGGTGCTGACGTCGGCGCGTCGGGACCCACGGAGGCAGGCGGGTTCGAGCGCGGCGGTTCTGCGATCAACACCGAGATGTCTCCGGTCTTGGCCGAACGGGTGGATGCCGCATCCGCTGCGTCGATGAGCGCGCCGGCGTCGTAGCCGAAGTCGTGGGTCACGGCGACGCCGATGCCGACGACCGGGACCACGGCGTCGGGGACGGTGCGCAGAGCTTCGAACACGGCTGTGGCGAGTCGGGATGCCTGCCGTCGCGCCTCGCTCGCGTCCCAGGATGTGTCGCACACCCACAACACCGTGGCGCCGTCATCGCCGATGACAGCGAGCGGTTCGACAGTGCGCCGCACGGCATCGCGGGCTGCGACGGCGACGTGGCGTCCGACCTCGTTACCGAAGGCCTTCGCGATGAACGGCAGGTCATCGATGCGCATCGCGATGACGCCGACCCCGATGCCCTTCTCTTCGGCGCGTTCAAGCACGTCAGTGACCGTCGCACGGAACTGCGGTTCGGTCAGGATGCGGTCGCTTCCGTCAACTGCCACGAGGTTGGTGTACCCCCGCATCCCTGCGCGGCCCGCACGCAGGATGGAAGTGACGACCGCCGCAGTAATGACGAGCGTGATCGTGACAAAGCTCGCCGGGACTGTGGAGAACCACGCCTGAAACACGGGATCATCGGGTCCACGCAGGAGGAAGACGAGGGCCCTCGCGGCCGTATAGAGCGCCTCGATCACGAGCACGATGGCGAGGGCAATGGTCGTGCGGGTCTGCGCCAATCGACCGCGTGCGGTCTCCCATACGCCAAACGATGCCAGCACCGCCAGCGCGGCATACATCCAGACAACCCCTGCCCAGTCGCCGCCTTGCGGACCCTCGACAACGACGGCGATGAACGCAACAGCCATGCCCACACCGACCGTGCCGTAGGCCCAGCCGATGCGGTGTCCGTTGTAGCTACGGCATCCGATCCAGATGAACCCCGTGGCCGCCACGAATGCCGCGTTTCCGGCGGCTACCGCGATCCATCCCCCACCGGCTGCCCAGATCGCGTAGGCGATGGTGGTCAGGATGCCGGCCAGAAAGGCGATCGACCAGTGCCGACCCGACACCTCGTCACGGCGAATGAGGGTTTCGGAGATGTAGATGATCCCGACGATCAGCACGACCGCTGCCGTCATGACGCTGACCGAGTAGAGGTCGAGAGTCATCTCGTCGCCTCCATGTCGGAGCGGCCCGCTGTGGTGATCGCGCCCGACATGTTGAGTGCCTCTTCGGGGTCGATCGGCGGCAGCGGAACGTCGACCTGGGCGGGAACCCGCACGAGGAAGACAGAACCGACGCCCTGCTCGCTGCCGACGATGATCTCTCCGCCGTGCGCGCGAACGATGTCGCGGCAGATCGCAAGACCGAGGCCCGTACCGCCGACGTCGGTTCGCGCCCGGAAGAATCGCCGGAAGAGGCGGCTCTGGTCATCGGGCGACAGGCCGATCCCGTCATCGCGCACCAGCAGGTAGGACGCGACGCCATCGCCGTAGACGGCTAGCTGCACCGATCCTCCTTCGCGCCCGTACTTGATGGCGTTACTGATGAGGTTGTCGGCGACTTGGCGCATCCGCGCCGGGTCCACGTAGGCATGCGTGGGTTGCACGTCGTCGGTGAAGATCGTGATCCGCCGCTCGAGCGCGGAGGGTTCCCACGCCTCGGCGGACGCCAGCACGAGCTGCTGAAGGTCGACGTTCTCGGGCGACACCGTCACATCGACTGTCGATTTCGACGACGACGTGGCCGAGAGGATGTCGGAGATGATCTGGATCATCCGTTCGGCGTTCTGCGTGGCCACGTCGAGGTCGCCACGTACCTTCTCGGGGATGCCCTCCGTCTCCAGCGCCAGGTCGAGATAGCCGACGATGGCGGTCAGCGGCGCGCGCAGCTCGTGCGACACCGATGCAACCACGTTGTCGCGAGCGAGGAGTGCGGTGCGCTCGGCGGTGACATCTCGCGAGATCACGACGGTGCCGGCATCCGCTCCCTGGGTGTCTCGCAGGCGCCGCGCCGTCACGCTCAGGGCCCGTCGCGTGGTGTCGGGAGCACCGAACCAGACGATCTGGTTGTCGAAGACCTCGCCCCGCTGCGCGCGAGCAACCGGCATCCGTTCCGGGACGAGGGGGGTCTGGCCGTCGGCGTCGAATGCCGGGAGGCGGTTGTGTCCGTCGGCGCTGATGAGCGCGTGCTGCATCCGCGCGTGAGCCTCGTTCGTGACCGTGACTGCACCGTCCGGTGAGATTCGGATGACGCCGAAGTCCACCGAGTCCAGAACCTGGGTGACCAGCTGCTCCTGATGCTGGGTGCGTTTCAGGCTCTGTCCGAGCACCAGTGCCTGTTTGTCGAGCAGCGTCCGCTGCGCGGCGAAGCGGCGCAGACTGAAGTACGCCCCGGCCGAGACAGCAAGGGTCACGATCGGTAGGAGAATCAGCGCAAAGCTGAACGCCGACTCCTTGCCGGCGGTGATCACCCACCCATACGAGACCCAGACGAACAGATTCGCCGCGAGGAACCCCGCCAATCCCAATGACGCAGACAGCCACATCACGGGAAAGAGCCACAGCAACGCAATACCGGACTCGGGGAAGGCGGCCCGCATGAACAGGATCGCGACGACGTCGATCACCGGGACGATACCCACGGCCCACGGCGAGATCGCGTTCCACGGAACGAGCATCGTCACGATCGTCATGACGAACACCATCGCGACACCGACGAAGAACAGCGTGAGATCCCCCGGGATGGCGGCGATGATCGCAAACGCGGTGATGACCAGAACGACGACGGCGAGCATCACCTGCTGCAGCACTGCCATGCGTGCTTCGGTGCCGTCGCGGCGCAGGGCGAAGTCGTCAGCGAGAGAGCGCCACAAAGTACTTCGACCTGCTGCGCGGCTCGCACCGCGGCGTGCAGAGCCGGTTTCCACCTTCCCCATAGATGAACGTTATCGCGCAGGCGGGGCGGGTGGAGTCCTCCGCGCGCTGCCCGATCAGAAACCGAAGTCGCCGAAGTCTCCGAAGCCGCCGTCCGCGAAGCCCGTGTCTCCGGCTCCGGATGCGTCGGCCCAGCCAGGGTCGCCCCCCGTGTCGGTTCCGGCGTCGGCTGTTCCCGGATCCGTGGCACCGGCGTCGGCAGCGAAAACCGGAGCCATGAACGCGGACACCAGCGCGGACCCGATGACATACCCGGCGACGGTTCCGAGGAGCGACGAGCCGACCATCGAGCCGAAAGACGGCCCCTGACGCTGGCCGCCGAGCGTGCGCTCCATCGAGCCGGGATTCATGTACTCGGCTCGGGTGGCGGCACGGGCCATCTCGTTCGGGTCGGTGGAGCGGGGCTGCTCGGATGCCGGGAGGGTGGCTGTCATGTCGGCAAGCACCTGCTGCCGCTGTTGCTCGGTGAGCCTCGCGAAAGCCTCGGCGTGAACCTGCTCAATCGTCTCGGGCGGCGCTGTGCGCAGAAGGTAGCGGTACCGCTCGATCGCGATCTCGTCCTCGGACTTCGGCGGCGTCGTGGACGGATAACCCGCGGGACGCGGCGCGGCGGGCTGCTGCCCGTAGGGCTGCGCCTGCCGCGGGTTCTGGGGCTCGGTGCCGAAGAGTCGGTCAAGGAAACCCATGGTGTCCTCCGTGGGGTCGAGTTCGGGGACTCCTGACGCTATACAGCGCAGCTTTGGGAGGGCTGTGAGCTGCGGGAGTTCTCAGGCGCTCGGCGGCACTCCCGGCTCCCCGATCGAGAGCATGAGGCGGTTGGCCCAGTTGAAGAACGACGCCGCGAGGATCGCGTCGAGCACCTCGAGGTCATCCAGACCCGCAGCATCCAGCCCAGCCAGCTCGGCAGCGCCGAACGCGGAGGGAGTCTGCGTCAGCGCGACACTCGCGTCGATGATCGCGTCCCAGCGCTGGTCGATGCGGGCCGATACTCCCTCGTCCAGGATGCGCTGCACGTCCTCGCGTCTGCCCGACTGCTGGGTCGTGAACGCGGAGTGCACCGACGCGCAGTACACGCATCCGTTGACCCGGGATGCCGCGGTCGCGGCAAGTTCGCGCTCGGCGCGCGGCAACCCGGCATCCGTGTTCAAGAAGATGTCGAGGTCGGCCTTGGTGCGTTCCCGCAGGATGTCGGGGTCGCGTGCCAGCAGCCGGAAGTAGGGGTTCTTGACCCGCGATCGCTGCACGAGCGCCTCGTAGTGGTGCTCGGTGACCTCTTCGATCGGCAGCGGCTCCACCCACGGAACCCAGTCGAGGGTCTCTTGCGTGAATCGGGTCGGAGGGACCAGACCCTCGGGTGCGGGGATGACGGCGCTCACCGGCCGGCTCCTTCCGTGATCGAAACGGCGGGATCGACGGCAGCGCGGGCATCCTGCAACGCACGAAGCCCCGCGACGACGCGCAGCTGGAAGGCGAGGAACGCGACGAGTTGCGAGAGCGTGACGATTCCGGTGGCGCTCCACCCGGCATCCTCGAGTCGCTGCAGGTCAGCGGGTGCCGCGTCCCGCGGGTGCAGGGTCAGCAGGTGGGCGTGTTCGAGTGCCGCACTGAGCCGATCACCGAGGATGTAGGTCGACGCGACATCCGTGATGACGAAGCGAGGACCGGGGGCGCTCTCGGGCGCGTTCTCTCCGGCGAACTCCCCGTAGGGGCCTTCGGGCGCGAGAGTCACCGCGGCGGCGGCGAGGTCGAGCACGCTCGGCACGAGCCGCTCATCCTCGTGCTCTAGCAGCGCCCGATAGTGCGCAACAGCGCCGTGTTGCCGGTGCAGCGCCGCGACGAAGGTGGCGACTGCGGCGCGCTCGGCAACGCTCGCGTGCGCGGTGTCGGCGGGAGCGAAAAGCGCGTCGTAGCTCCCCTGCGCGTGACGGCGTGACTCGGGGCGCCGCGCGCGGAGCCGGTCGATCGCGGAGTCCGGTTCGATTCCCGCGAGCACGTCGATGACATCGGTCGTCGGCATGGGTGTCCTTTCAGTGGTCAGACGACGCTCTGGCCGAGGTAGGCCTCCCGCACCTGCGGGTTGGCGATCAGATCGAATGCCGTGCCTTCCAGGCGCACGGTGCCGCCGGCGAGCACGTACCCGCGATGCGCGATCGAGAGCGCGAGTTCCGCCGCCTGCTCAACCATGAAGACGGCGACCCCGCGCTCGCGGTTGATGCGTTGGATGGTGTCGAGCACCTGATCGACGATGATCGGCGCGAGCCCCATGGTGGGCTCGTCCATGCAGATCAGGCGTGGCCGAGACATCAGGGCGCGCGCAAAGGCGAGCATCTGCTGTTCGCCGCCTGACATCGTGCCGGCCTCTTGCCGGCGCCGTTCGGCCAGACGCGGGAACAGGTCGTACTGCGCGTCGAGGTCTTCGCGCAGCGCGCGGGCGCCGCCTCGGCGCGTGTGGGCGCCGACGAGCAGGTTCTCTTCGATCGTCATCTCCGGGAAGACCCGCCGGGCCTCCGGAACACTCGCGATTCCCGCCCGAACCACATCGGCAGTCGTGTCGCCCAGGACGCTGCGGCCAGCGAATCTGATCTCGCCGCTGCGAGGTTTCACGAGGCGCAGGATCGCCTTCATGGTGGTCGACTTGCCCGACGCGTTGCCGCCCAGCAGCGACACGATCTCGCCCTCGTGGATGCGGTAGCTCACGTCCTGGAGGGCGTGGAACTCGCCGTAGTAGACGTTGATGCCCTGCACGTCCAGAAGAGGTTGCGCGGCATCCGTGTCGATGATCTCGGCGCTCATCGCGTGCCTCCCTGCCCGTCATCGGTGGGATCGCTCGGCTCAGGCGACCCGATCACGTCTTCGATGTGGTGCGTGCGCGCCACGACGCTCGCGCGGCGCGAACCGAGGTAGGCCTCGATGACCGCGGGGTCGTTCTGCACCTCGTGCGGCGTCCCTTCGGCGATGATGCGGCCACCGTCCATCACGATGACGCGGTCGGAGATCGTCATGACCAGCTCGAGCTTGTGTTCGACGACGACCATGGTCTGGCCCTGGGCTTTGAGGTCCAGTAGCTGATGCATGACCTCCTTGGTCTCCGAGACGTTCATGCCGGCGGTGGGTTCGTCAAGCAGCAGCAGGCGCGGGTCGGATGCCAGGGCCCGGGCGATCTCGGTGCGTCGCCGGTTCGCGTATGAGAGGGTCGCGGCGGGGTCGTTACGGCGCGCAGTGAGCCGTGTCGCGAACCGCTCGAGCTGGGTCGTGACCCGGGCCTGGAGGTCGGCTTCCTCACGACGCTGGGCAGGGGTGCCGACAATGGCGAGCACGGTTTCGGCGATGAGGGCGATCCAGCGCAGCACCGGGAGGGTGCGGATGCGGGCAAGGGGCGCCGACGCACGCACGAGCGGCGTCTGACCGACGAGCACGTTCTCTTCCACGGTGGCGTTGCCGAAGACGCGGCCGTTCTGGAACGTGCGGCGGATGCCGGCGCGGGCGATGGCGTCGGGTGTGCGTCCTGTGATGACGGTCTCGCCGATCGCGATGCGGCCCCGGTCGGGGCGGAGTTCGCCCGAGAGCAGGTTGATCGTGGTGGTCTTTCCCGAACCGTTCGGGCCGATGATGCTGACGACCTCGCCGGGCGCGATCGCGAACGAGACGCCGTCGACGGCCGTGAGCGCCCCGAAAGACTTGGCGAGGTCGCTGACCTGCAGGAGGGGCTGGCTCGGAATGCTCATGAGCGGGCCCCCTCTCCCCCGGCGGCATCCGTTCCCGGGCCGGCGAGGGTGCCGACGAGCCCCGCGGATGCCGACTGCTCGGCAACGACGGGAGTACCGGCATCCTTGCGGCGGAACAGTCTGGCAAAGGGCAGCGGAAGAGTCCAGATACCCTGCGGGCGGAACCAGATCAGCAGCAACAGCACTACGCCATAGATGAGCAGTCGGGTCTCGCTGGCGACCCGGAACACTTCGAGCCCGCCGACGAGCACGATCGAGCCGAGCACGGCACCGAAGGGCCGAAGCATCGAGCCGAGCACGGCGATGATGACGATCTGGAACGACAGGTTGGGGTTGAAGATCTTGGGCTCGACGAACCCGAACTGGGCAGCCCAGAACGCGCCGGCGACACCGGCGATGAACCCGCCGATCCCGAACGCGAGGGACTTGTACTGCGGGGTCGCGATTCCGGCAGAGCGTGCTGCAACCTCGTCGTCGCGGATCGCGCGCCACGTCAGCCCGAGGTGCGAGCGGCCGAGACGGTGCACGAGCAGGATGAGCACCAGCAGAATGCCAAGCCCCAGCGCGTAGAACTGCGTGGTCGACGAGATCTGGATGCCGAAGATGTCGGGAAGCGGAATCTGGGCGATCCCGCTGCCGCCACCGGTGATCGGCGTCGCCACCAGCAGCACTGCCGAGATCGCCGCTCCCGTGGCGAGCGTCGCAATGGCGGGATAGTGACCGGAGAGCTTCCACGACGGGGCGTTCAGGAGCGCGATCAGCACGGCGGCAACGAGGCCTGCGAGGGGGGCTGCGACCAGGAACGGGAGTCCGGCATCCTTCGTCAGCATCGCCGCCGCGTACGCCCCCAGGGCGACGGGCCCCGCCTGACCGAGCGAGAGCTGCCCCGCGGCGCCGCCGATGACCGTCATCGACAGGGCGATCATCGCGAAGGCGAGGATCTGTACGCCGATCTGCACGGCGTAGCCGTCGAAGACGCCGGGGATCGTCGGAATGAGCGCGAGAGCAATGAGCACGGCGATCTGCCATCGCCGCATGACGACGGGGCGGGCCTGCGCGAAGAAGGTTCCGGTGAGCGGCTCACGGCGCACCGTCTTCTTGCCGAGGATGCCCTCGGGTCGGATCCAGAGCACGAGCAGCAGCGCGCCGAACGTGATCAGTTGGCGTGCCGAATCGCCCCACAGGCCCACACCGAAGGCTTCGGCGACGCCGAGCACGAGTCCGCCGATGACGGCGCCGAGGAGCGACCCGAGTCCACCGATCGCGGCCGCGGCGATACCGGCGAGCCCGATCTGGAAGCCCTGGGTCGGGGCGATCGTGGTGAAGTATGCGGCGACGAGCACGCCGGCAAGCCCGCCGAGGGCGGCCGAGACCATGAACGCGATCGACTGCACCCGCGCGACGGGCACGCCCATCTGCGCCGCCGCCTCGCGATCCTGTGAGGTAGCCCGGATCGCGCGTCCGATCTTGGAGCAGCGCAGCACGCCGGCGAGCACGAGCATGAGCGTCACGCTCGTGACCAGGATGACGACATCGATGAGCCGCAGCGTGATGCCCCCGATCTGCCACGTGATGTCGGGAAGGCCCGAGTCGAAGCGGCGCACCTCAGGCCCGAAGACGATCTGCGTGAGGTTGTCGAGGATGATCATCACCGCGATCGTCGCGAGCACCGCCGCGATCGGCGCCTTGCCCGCGAACGGACGGACGGCCACGAGATTGATGAGCCACCCGAGCGCCGCGGTCACGATGATCGCGGCTAGGGCACCGAGCCACAGCGGCATCCCGAGGCTCGAGGTCACGAGCCACCCGACCATGGCGCCGACTGCGAACAGTGACCCGTGCGCGAAGTTGACGACGTTCGCAACGCCGATCACGAGCGAAAGGCCCAGCGCCACGAGGGCGTAGGCGTTTCCGTTGATGAGGCCGGCGATGAGCAGGTCGAACACGAGGCTCCAGGGGTTGGGACGGGAGGAAGCGGATGCTGAAATGCGGGTGCCCGGATGACCGAGGCCCTAGAGTCCCGGTCATCCGGTGCGTTCTCAGCCGACCTGGTCGGTCAGCACGAACTGTCCGTCTTCGACGACCAGCCACTGGAAGCGTGGGCTGTCGATACGACGCTCGTCGTTGTAGGTGGCCGTGCCGTAGATGATCGACGGGATGTCGGTTCCGTCGCGCAGGGCATTGCGGATGCCCTCCCGGTCGAGGGTCTCGGCGTTCTCGGCGGCCCAGGCAAGCTGCTTGAGTCCGTCGTACGCGTACGCGGCGAACAGGTTGGGCGCGTGCCCGAACTCGTCGGTGTAGGCGGTCACGAAGCTCTCGACTGCCGGGTCGTCAGACTCGGGGTAGAACGTCGTGTCGACGTACACGCCCTCGGCGGCATCCTGTGCCAGGTCGAGGAACTCGGCCGAGTAGTTCGATCCGACGGCGAGGAACGGAACGTCCAGGCCCGTTTGCTCGGCCTGCTGTACGAGGAGCGCCGTCGTGCCGTAGTACGTGTAGAAGATCACGACGTCGGGCTTGGCGTCGCGAGCCTGCACGAGCTGCGGGCGGAAGTCGGTCGAGGCCTCTTCCACCGGCGAGCTGTAGACGATCGTGTCGCCGTTGGCCGCTGCCTGGTCTTGCAGCACACCGAACGCCGTGTTGCCCCAGTCGGTGTTGAGGTAGAAGACGGCGATGTTCGAGCCGATCTCGTGCGCGGCATCCTCGATCACTCGCGCTTCGACGGCCTGCGTCACGGACGGGCTGAAGATGTAATCGCCGGTCGCGGTGAACTCGGGGTGCGAGTTGGTGATGCCCAGCTGCAGCAGACCCGCACGCTGGTAGATCGGGCTCGCGACCATCGAGGTCGCCGACGAGAAGTCGCCCAGCACCGCGAGGACCGAGTCATCGCTGACGAAGCGCTGCGCGATCGTGGTGGCCTGGCTTGCCTCGCCCTGGCTGTCTTGGAAGTCGATCTGCACCTCGCGGCCGTTGATGCCGCCGGCGCCGTTGATCTCGTCGAGGGCGATCGCGAAGCCCTCCTGCCAGTTCTCGCCGTACTCGGCCTGGTTGCCGGTCAGGGGCCCGGAGACGCCGAAGACGATCGGTTCGGTGCTGTCGGCATCCGTGCTGCCGCCGCTGCTGGAGGCGCAGCCTGCCGCGACGAGGGCTGTCGCGGTGAGGGCGGCGGCTGCCGCAAGGGTGCGCGTGCGCAGGTTCATGCTGACTCCTGGTGAGAAGGGTGCTGTGGTGCCGTGAGGTACGGCCGGATGCTGCCGCTTTCGTCGAAGCGACCCGGCTATCTTGCGCACGGGGCGCCAGAATCACGCAGCCGGGCCGTCATGAAGCGAAGCATTTCGTCACAATGCCCCGCTTCCGGTGTCACAGATTGCGGTTTCTGCGCTGCCCAAACGACAGTTTGTGACACTCGAATTCGCGTTTGGGGCCGGGAATGCCTAGACACGAAGGTATGTCTGCCGCCTCCGCCATAGCGCTCGTCGGCGGGGGCCCTCGCGGCGTCTCGCTGCTCGAGCGTCTCGTGTCGGCGCTGGCCGACCTGCCGGCGGGTGACACGACGCTCGTCGACGTGTATCTGATCGACGATGTCGAGGTGGGCGCTGGTCGCGTCTGGCGCACCGACCAGACACGCGAGCTGTGCATGAACACGCTCGCGGATGCCGTGACGCTGTTCACTGACGACTCGGTGCAGATGGCCGGCACGGTGCGGCCGGGCCCGACGCTGTATGAGTGGGCGATTCTTGCCGCGCATGCCGCCGCGCCGGATGACCGGACGGCCGAGATCGTGGCCGCCATTCCGGCGCCACGGCAAGCAGGGTTCGGCGAGGCTCCGGTCCGCGCGGGCTTCGTTGCCGACTACCGCGACGAACTCGCCACCCTGCGCCCGGAATCCCATCCGAGCCGATCACTGTATGGCGAGTACATCGCCTGGGCGCTCGCGCGGTCGATTCGGGTGGCGCCGGGCGGCGTCACCGTGCATCCACGCACCGGACGCGTGACGGCAATCGTCGAACGCGGCGGACGCCAGGTACTGCAGGTCACGGATGCCGAGGGCGCGGCATCCGAGATCGCCGTCGATGCCGTGGTGTTGGCGACCGGGTGGCTCGCGAACCTACCCACCGCCGAGGAGAGCGCACTCGCGGCATCCGTGTCGGCGCGACCCGACCTCGTGTGGGTGGCGCCGGGTAACCCGGTCGACCAGGACCTGTCGCGGGTTCCCGCGGGCGAGGACGTCATCATCCGGGGTCTTGGGATGGGCTTCTTCGACACCGTCACGCTGCTCACGCTCGGGCGCGGCGGGCGGTTCGTCGCGGATGCCGCCTCCCCCGGCGGTCTGCGCTATGAGGCGTCCGGGGCCGAGCCGATCCTGTGGGCGACCTCCCCGCGTGGTGTGCCGTATCGGGCCAAGACGCTCTACGGCAGCCTGCCGCCGCGCTCCCGGCAGCGACACCTGCGCGCGCTGCTGGAGACCGGAGTTGCGCGACCGATCGACGTCGAGGGCCTCCTCTGGCCGGCGATCCGCAAGGATGCGTTCGAGGCGTACTACGAGACGCTGCACCGTATCCGTCCCGAGGCGTTGACGGGCTCGTTGGATGACCTGCGGGAGACGATCGCCGCGGATTCCGGAGACGCGGATTCGTTGGCCGCAGCTGTCGCGCCGTTTGTGGCTAACTCCTCAGACCTGTTCGATCTGGCAGCCGCACTCGACCCGTCGAACCGATTCTTCGCGAATCGTGAGGAGTTCGACACCTGGGTTGCTGGCTTCCTGGCCGATGACCTGCGCGAAGCCGAGCGCGGCGCCGACTCACCGCTGAAGGCTGCCCTGTGGTCGATCGGATCGGCTCGGCAGCCGGTGAGCCTCGCAGGCGCATTCGGAGGCTTCGATGCAGCGGCCCGGCGCGGAGCCTTCGGTCGCCTCCTCTCGATCGGCGGGATGTTCGGCTCGGGCCCGCCGGCTTTTCGCAACCGGCAGCTTCTTGCGCTGCACGCCGCGGGGATTGTGCGGTTTCTCGGTCCCCGGCCGCAGCTGAGCATCACCGACGCCGGTTTCCGCGTCGTGTCGGCGCAGATCCCGGATGCCGACATCACCGCCCGTACCCTGATCGACGCCTGGATGCACATGCACGATGCCGGTTCCAGCGCGGATCCGCTGGTGCGGTCGCTGACGGATGCCGGACGCCTGCGCGTCTTCCAGGTCGCCGACCGTGACGGTGGGCTGGGCACGACCGGCGGCATCGACATCGACCCCGACACCGGCCTGCTCGTAGGGTCGGATGGCACGCTCGATACGGCCATCCACGTCGCCGGCATTCCCGTCGACGAGGTCGTGCACGACACGATCATCAGCCCGATGCCCGGCACCAACCCGACCATGCTGCGTGAGACCGATCGCGTCGCGCGCAGTGCCGTGCGGATCGCGCTGCGCGCGGCATCCGTCTCACACACCGTTCCACTCGCAAGGAGTTCCGCATGACCGCATCCAGTGTTCGCCCCCAGGCCCTCGTGACGGGCGCAACCGGCGGCATGGGCGGCGCGATCGTGCGCGAGCTCGCGCGCACGCACGACGTCATTGCCGTCGGGCGCAGCGCCGACGCGCTGAGCGAGCTGGCGGCGCAGACCGGCGCCACCCCGTGGATCCTCGACATCACGGATGCCGAGGGCCTCGCCGCCCGCACCGCCGAGCTCACGCGCCTGGACGTTCTCGTGCACGGTGCAGCGATCGCCGCGGTCCACACCACCGAGACCGCAACTCCCGAGGACTGGGAGCGCCAGTTCGCCATCAACGTGTTCGCGCCGGCCGAGCTCACACGCCAGGTGCTGCCGCTGCTGCGCGAAAGCCAGGGAACCGTCGTGTTCATCGGGTCAGGAGCCGGGACTCGCCCGGTTCCTGGGCACGCCATCTACACGGCATCCAAGCACGCGCTTCGGGGATTTGCCGACGTGCTGCGCATCGACGAGCAGCGCCACCGGGTGCGCGTCGTGACCCTCGCCCCGGGACAGACCGACACCGGGATGCTGCGCACGCAGTCGGCCGAGATGGGAACGCCCTACGAGCCCGAGCGCTACATCAAGCCCTCGTCGGTCGCGGCGACCGTGCGGTTCCTCGTGGATGCCTTCCCCGACGTGCACCTCACCGACATCGCCGTGCGCCCCCGGGTCGAGATCGCGCGCCTGTAGCCCGGGGTGGGGCCGGCCCGGCGTCGCGTCCAAGTTCGCAGAATCGCGCGAACTTCGCACTCCTGCCCGCAATGCCTGCGACATACGCGCGAAACTGCGAGGTTCGTGACGTCGGCCGCACGCGACACGGCGGCAACAGAGACCGGATGCCGTCACGAATCGAGAAGACGGATGTCGCGGCATCCGGCTAACGTGTGCTCATGCCTGCACCGACGCCGCACGCCGCCGACGCTCACGACCTGATCCGGGTGCAGGGTGCGCGTGAGAACAACCTCAAGAACGTCGACGTCGAGTTGCCCAAGCGCCGGCTCACGGTCTTCACCGGGGTGAGCGGCTCGGGCAAGAGCTCGCTCGTGTTCGGCACGATCGCGGCCGAGTCGTCGCGGATGATCAACGAGACGTATTCGACGTTCATCCAGGCATTCATGAACACGCCGCCGCGCCCCGACGTCGATGTGCTCGAGGGACTGACGCCGGCGATCATCGTCGACCAGGAACGGATGGGCGCAAACGTCCGATCCACGGTCGGAACGGCGACGGATGCCAACGCCCTGCTGCGGATCCTGTTCAGCCGGGTCGGCCAGCCCCACGTCGGTGGCCCGCAGGCCTTCTCGTTCAACGTCGCCTCGGTCAGCGGCAAGGGCGCGGTGACGATGCAGACGGCGGAGGGCAAGAAGGTCGAGCGGCGCAGTTTCACCGTAACCGGCGGCATGTGTCCGCGATGCGAGGGCATGGGCCAGATCAACGACGTCGACCTCGCGCAGCTGTTCGACGAATCGAAGTCGCTTGCCGGCGGCGCGCTCACCATCCCCGGCTATTCGGCCGACGGGTGGTACGTGAAGATCTTCGGCGCCGTCGTGCCGCTGGATCTCCCCATCCGCGATTTCACCGAGCAGCAGCGCCACGATTTTCTCTACGGCCAGGCGCGCAAGGTCAAGTTCGAGAACATGAACATGACCTACGAGGGGCTCGTACCGAAGATCCAGAAGTCGTTTCTCTCGAAGGATGTCGAGGCCATGCAGCCCCACATCCGGGCGTTCGTCCAGCGCGCTGTCGCGTTTCAGCCGTGCCCCGAGTGCGGCGGCACGCGGCTGAACGAGGGAGCGCGGTCGTCGAAGATCGCCGGCACGAGCATTGCGGATGCCTGCGCCATGCAGATCTCGGACCTTGCCACGTGGGTGAAGAGCATCGATGAACCGAGCGCCGCTCCCCTGCTGCGAAGCCTCGGCGCGCTCTTCGATTCGTTCGTCGACATCGGGCTCGGCTACCTCTCGCTCGACCGCGCCTCCGGGACGCTCTCGGGCGGCGAAGCGCAGCGGACGAAGATGATCCGCCACCTCGGTTCGGCGCTGACAGATGTCACGTATGTCTTCGACGAGCCGACGGTCGGGCTGCACCCGCACGACATCCAGCGCATGAACCGGCTCCTCGAGCAGCTGCGCGATAAGGGCAACACCGTGCTGGTCGTCGAACACAAGCCCGAGACCATCGCCATCGCCGACCACGTCGTCGACCTCGGGCCCGGCGCCGGCTCAGGCGGCGGCGAGATCATGTTCGAGGGCACGGTCGAGGGTTTGCGTGCCTCCGGGACGCTGACCGGCCGCCACCTGGACGACCGCGCCCACCTCAAGCCCGCCGGGCGACGCGCGACGGGTGCGATCGAGATTCGCGGTGCGCACTCGCACAACCTGCAGAACGTGGATGTCGACATCCCGCTGGGCGTCCTGGTTGCCGTGACCGGGGTCGCGGGGTCGGGCAAGAGCTCGCTGATCCACGGGCCGGTCGCCGGGCGTGAGGGCGTCGTCGCGATCGATCAGAGCGCCATCAAGGGTTCGCGCCGGTCGAGCCCCGGCACGTACACGGGGATGCTGGATCCGATCCGCAAGGCCTTCGCGAAGGCGAACGGCGTCAAGCCGGCCCTGTTCAGCGCGAACTCCGAGGGCGCCTGCCCGGTGTGCGGCGGGTCGGGCGTGATCGTGACGCAACTCGGTCCGATGGAGCAGCTCGAGTCGCCGTGCGATGTCTGTGACGGCAAGGGCTTCGCCGAGACCGTTCTGGAGTTTCGACTGGCCGGCAAGAACATCGTCGAGGTGCTCGACATGGCGGCATCCGAGGCTCTCGAGTTCTTCGGTTCGGGTGAGGCTAAGGTACCGGCGGCTGCGGCGGTCCTCGGGCGAATGGTGGATGTCGGACTCGGCTACATCCGGATCGGCCAGCCCCTGCCGACGCTCTCAGGCGGTGAGCGGCAACGGCTGAAGCTTGCCGTGCAGATGGGCGAGAAGGGCAGTGTCTACGTGCTGGACGAGCCCACGACGGGCCTGCACCTCGCGGATGTCGAGAACCTGCTCGCCCTGCTCGACCGGCTCGTTGATTCGGGTGTGTCGGTCATCGTGATCGAACACCACCAGGCGGTGATGGCTCACGCCGACTGGATCATCGACCTCGGCCCGGGCGCGGGCCACGACGGCGGCCGAGTCGTCTTCGAAGGCACCCCCGCCGATCTCGTGAAGGCCCGCTCGACGCTGACAGGCCAGCACCTCGCCGAGTACGTCGGCGCCTGACGTACACGCGAGCGCCGCGCAGCATCCGTGCCCGCGCGCTGCGCGCAGCATCCGTGCCCGCGCGCTGCGCGCAGCATCCGTGCCCGCGTAGCGCACCCCGCGCGCCGCGAGACACCCCGCGCGCCGCGAGACACCGTGCGCCCGGTGAGGCACTGCGCGAGGAGGGGTGTCTCAGCCCGCGCGCGGTGTCTCGTCCGCGGCAGGGTGTGTCGCGTGCCGACCCCGGCACGACCCACGTTCGCAGAATGGCGCGAAGTTCGCAGGTTGCGCCACCGGTACTACGAGGTACGCGCGAAACTGCGGAGTTCGCGCCCCCACGACACTCAGGCCTTGTCGGCGTCAACCTTCTCGTAGGACGCGACGAGTTCGAGTTCCTTGGACTTCTTGGGCAGGAAGATCCAGACGACCGCGGCGCCGATCGCGATAGCGACGGCTCCGACGGCGTAGGCGGCGATCGCGCCGGTCTCGAGCGACTGCTGCGCGGCCTGGATGATCTGGTCCTTGTATTGCGGGTACTGGTCGGCCACGTGCAGCGCCGATGCGTACGAGGCCTGCAGCGCCGCGGTGACCTGATCGCTGATGCTCGAGGCTTCGGACGACTCAGAAATGAGCTTGCCGAACGCGTGAGCGAAGCCGGCAGCGAGGATGGCGCCGAGCACACCCTGCATGACGGATCCGCCGAGGTCGCGCTGCAGGTCGGCGGTGGCAGATGCCATCCCGACGCGGCGGACCGGAGTCGATTCGGTGATGGCGCGGGATGCCGGTGTCATGGCGAATCCCGCGCCGATACCGATCACCATGTAGCCGAGCGAGACGTACCAGAACGGCGTGGTCTCGTTCCAGAACAACGCCATGATGAAGCCAACGAGCACGAAGACGTAGCCGAGCATCATGGTGAAGCGCGAGCCACGGGTGAGGACGAGCTTTGCCGAGTGAGGGGCGACCAGCAGCAGACCGATACCGGCGGGAACGATCGAGAGGGATGCCTCTAGCGTGGAGTATCCGAGGATGTTCTGCTGGAACTGCTGACCCACGAACATCGCGCCCATGAGCGACCCGAAGACGACAAGACCGCCCGTGGCGGGTGCCCAGAACATCCGGCGCCGGGCGACCTTCAGGTCGTAGAGCGGGCTCTTGGCGGTCAGCTGGCGCCACGCGAACAGGGCGATCAGGACCACCGCTGAGATCAGCAGGATGACGCCGAACGTGCGCGTGGTCGGCACGAACACTGTCGAAAGGCCGAGCACGATCGACCCGATCATGAACACCGAGATCACGCCACCGAGGTGATCGACCCTGTCGTTGCTCTCTGCCACGTGCGACGGCACATAGAGCCACACCAGGATGAATCCCGCGATCGCAAACGGCACCGCGAGCAGGAACGCGGCACCCCACCAGAACCACAGCAGCAGGATGCCGGCAAGCACCGATCCGATGACGGTCGAGGTGGCACTGACCGCCGACCACAGTGCGATCGCGAGGGTGCGCTGCTTGCCAGGGCCCCACAGCGCCGTGATGAGCGACAGAGTGACAGGGTATGCCATGCCCGCGGCGATACCGGTGAAGATGCGCGCAACGACGAGCATCTCGATGGATGCCGCGAAGGCAGCGAAAAAGCTGATGATGACCGTGAGGCCGAGACCGAGCACGAGGAGTTGTTTGCGCCCATAACGGTCGGCGACGGCGCCGAGGTACAGCACCGACATCGCGAGGCCCAGCGAGCAGCCCACGGCGACGAGGTTCAGCGCGGTCTGCCCGGCCCCGAACGCGTCGCCGATGTCGGGGAGCGCGATGTTCGCCGCCGCAAGGTTGATGTTGCACACCAGCGCGCCGAGGATCAGCGCCGTCAGCACGAGCTTCGGGCGGGCTGGTGCGGCGGGGGCGGCGGGCACGGATGCTGCAGCGTCGGTCACGCGATAACACTAGCGACCCCCGCCCACCGAGCGTGGTACCCCGCCCCCACTCCCCGTTCGGCCTCGCGAGCGACGCGGAACGGAAGCGCCCCACCAAGGTCCCTTGCGGCGCGTGCGGGCAGGGCGAGAGGATCGGCTCGTGAGCATTCGCGTCAACGTCGACAACTTCACCCGAGCCGAGACCCACCGCATGATGGCGACTCTGCAGGCCCAGGGCGGCGGGGTGAACCGCCTGAATCATCTGCGCGCACCCACGCCGATCGACAATCAGCCGGTGATCCGCATGAACCGCGACACGCTCTACAGCTTCGCCGTCGTCGACATCACCGCGGGCGCAACGCTCACGCTTCCCGACGCGGGCGATCGCTATGTCTCGGCGATGGTGGTAAACGAGGACCACTACGTTGACGCGGTGTTCCACGCCGCCGGGCAGCATCCGATGTCGATGGAGCGTTTCGGCAGCCCGCACGTTGTGGTCGCGCTGCGCATCCTCGTCGACGCGAACGACCCCGACGACATCGCAGCCGTCGTGGCGTTGCAAGATCAGATCCAGATCGAGAGCGCGTCGGATGCCCCATTTGAGCCAGCCGACTACGACGCTTCGAGCCTCGATGAGACGCGCACAGCACTGCTCGCTCTTGCACGCAACATGACCGACTTCGATGGCGCGTTCGGATCACAGGACGAGGTCGATCCCGTGCGGCACCTGATCGGGACCGCCGCAGGATGGGGCGGGCTTCCCGGGAGCGAGGCGAAGTATGTCAACGCCGAACCCGGATTGCCGGTCGGTCAATACGAGCTGACGGTCGGCGATGTTCCGGTCGATGGCTTCTGGTCGATATCGATGTACAACGCGGATGGTTTCTTCGAACCGAACGAGCGTGGCGCGAATTCGATCAACAATGTGATGGCGGCACGCAATCCCGATGGGTCGATCACGGTGCGCTTCGGCGACTTCCCCGACGACGTTCCGAACGTCCTGCCGCTGACGGAGGGCTGGAACTACGTCGTGCGCCTGTATCGCCCGCGCGCCGAGATCACGACGGGAGGGTGGACCTTCCCGTCGCTCACCACCTGAGCGCAGGACCGACACTCCCGGAGCGGTGATCTCGGGCGCGGGCGAGATGGTGATCGACTACCGTCCGCGTCACGCCGCCGCGGTGGCGAACCTCACGCGCGTGAGCTCTTCGGATGCATCCCATAGGCGCGCGGCATCCGTCTGGCTGCGCAGCGGCTTCCAGAGTTTCTGGCGCCCGGGTCGCCCGCCGACCTGCCCCAGGCCCTGCGGTCCGAAGAACTCGCCACCGGTCCCGGTCGTCGCTGCCATGAGCGCCGGGAGCGCGGCAGACTCCGGCGTCCCGGCAAGGCCGAGAGCCGACATCCGTCGCACGAACCGGATGTCGCGCGTGTCTTCTGTCCTGCCGATCTCGGGGCGGGCCGCCAGCAGACTCGTCGGGGCGACACCCGGGTGCGAGATCGAACTCGTGATCCCCCAGCCGGATGCCGCGCTGCGGCGGTGCAGTTCGAGTCCGAACAGTCCGCAGCCGAGCTTCGACTGCCCGTACGCGCGCATCTCGTCGTAGCTGCGCTCCCAGTTCAGGTCGTCCCAGTTGATGGCGGCGCGCTGCGCGGCAACGCTCGTCTGCGTGACGACGCGGGCGCGGCCCGCTCGCAGCAGCGGCATGAGCTGCGCCGTCAGCGCCACATGAGCGAGGTGGTTGATGCCGAACTGCATCTCGAAGCCGTCAGCGGTCGTCTGCCGGGCAGGCGGGCGCATGATGCCGGCGTTGTTGATGAGCAGGTGGATCGGCGCGCCTTCGGCGACAAGGGTCTCCCCCAGGGCGGCGACAGACGCGAGCGACGAGAGATCGAGGTCGCGCAGCGTCACCTGGGCGCCCGGGTGCACGGCACGGATCGTCGTGATCGCCGCCTCGCCCTTCGTGCGGTTGCGCACCGGAAGCACCACCTCGGCGCCGGCACCAGCGAGCGACCGGGCGATCACGAGGCCGATGCCGTCGCTGCCGCCGGTGATGACGGCGCGGCGGCCGGTGAGGTCGGGCAGGGGCAGATCGTAGGTTCGAGGCATCGTGATTCTTCTTTCGTCCGGAGGGATGGCTTCAGCATCCGTCGCCGGGCGAACCGTATCCACGGCCTGACGATCCGAGGCTGCGCGAGGCGATCTGGGAGAGGATGCCTACATGATCGATCGACCCGGACTCGCGCACTTTCTGCGCACCCGCCGCGAGGCGCTGCAGCCCGAGGATGTCGGGCTCTTTCGGGGCGCTCGCCGGCGCACAAGCGGCTTGCGGCGTGAGGAGGTCGCGGCCCTGTGCCACATGTCGACCGACTACTACTCCCGTCTCGAGCGCGAGAAGGGTCCGCAGCCGTCGGAGCAGATGGTCGCCGCCATCGCGCAAGGGATGCACCTGTCAACCGACGAGCGCGATCACCTCTTCCGCCTCGCCGGCCATCGTCCGCCCGAGCGTGGCACGGCATCCGAGCACGTCAGTCCCGGGATGCTGCGCATCCTCGACCGCCTCACCGACACCCCCGCCGAAGTCGTCACCGAGCTGGGCGAGACGCTGCGGCAAACTCCCCAGGGCGTCGCACTGGTCGGAGACCTCATGCGCTTCACCGGCCCCGCGCGTAGCATCGGTTACCGCTGGTTCACCGATCCGGATGCCCGCGGCATCCATTTGGAAGAAGACCACGAGTTCTACTCCCGGATGTATGCGGCTGGGCTCCGCGCGATCGCCGCGCAGCGTGGGCCGACATCGCGCGCGGCGGGCTACGTCGAGCTGCTCCGGGCCGAGAGCGCGGAGTTCCGCGAGTACTGGGATCGGCATGAGATCGGCATCCGTCCCCGGGACCTGAAGCGGTATGTCCATCCCGAGGTCGGGCTTCTGGAACTCACCTGTCAAGTACTGACGGATGCCGAGACGTCGCACAGTCTGCTCGTCTACACAGCCGTTCCCGGCAGCGAGAGCGCCGAGAAGCTGCAGCTTCTCGGCGTGCTCGCCCGCGCCGGCACCCGGTATCCCGGCGCGGGCCGTGGCTAACTCCTGAAACCCGCCGCCCGACGCAGCATCCGCCGCGACCTACCGCCCGCAGCCCTCGGATCTGAGGAGTTAGCCACACAGCGCCGGCGTTACTCCCCCGCGGCGTGCGGGTCAGAGGCGTTGAGCGCGGCCACGACCTGCGGGTAGTCGCCGCGCGCCTCGCCGTACCGCAGGAACTTCACCCGCTCGACGAGAATCTCGGATGCCTCGGGCTGGGTCTCGATGAGGGTCATCACCTCGTCGATGAAGTCATCGAGCGGCAGCGCCATCGGGTTCACGTCATGCCCCGGCATCAGCTCGGTCTGCACGGCCGGCGGCACGAGCTCCACGACCGACACCGAGGTGCCCTCCAGCTGCAGCCGCAGCGACTCGCTCAGCATATGGATCGCCGCCTTCGAGGCGTTGTAGCTCGGCGTCACCCGCAGCGGCGCGTGCGCCAGGCCCGACGAGACGGTCATGATCGTGGCATCCGGCCGGGTCTGCAGGTGTTCGATGAACGCGCCAATCAGCCGAATGGGCCCGAGCACGTTGGTCGTGATGATCGACTCGGCGCTTGCGACGAAGCCGTCGGCCCGCGTCCAGTCTTCGGCCCGCATGATGCCGGCCATCGTGATCAGCACGTTCAGCTCGGGGTGGTTCTCGAGCACGGTAGTGGCGGCGGAACGGATGCTGTCGGCATCCGCTGTGTCGATCTGCACCGTGTCGATGCCGGGGTGCGTGTCGCGGATCTCGTCGAGCAGCGCCGTGCGCCGGCCCCCGACGATGACGGTGTTGCCGCGCTCGTGCAGGCGCAGGGCGAGCGCGAGTCCGATGCCGCTGGTGGCACCCGGGATGAAGATGGTGTTTCCGGTGATGTTCATGTCTCCACCCTGCGCCGGGGTGCGAGGCCGCGGCAGAGAGCGGATGTCCAGGGATTCGCGATCCCTGGAACGGATGCCGACAGCCGCGCATACTGGCGGGATGGACCGTGACGCGCTGGCTGAGTTTCTCGTGCATCACCGGTCCGCGTTGCAGCCGCAGGATGTGGGCCTCTCGGCAGGATCCCGCCGCCGCGCCCAGGGCCTGCGGCGTGAGGAGGTCGCGCAGCTGGCGGCGATGTCGACCGACTACTACACGCGTCTCGAGCAACGCCGCGGACCGCAGCCGAGCACACAGATGCTCTCATCGCTCGCGCGGGCACTGCGCCTGAGCGCCGAGGAGCGCGACTACCTGTTCCGCGTCGCCGGGCATAGCGCTCCCGACCGCGCCGCGAGCGACTTCGTGTCGCCGGGCTTGCTGCGGATGATGGACCGCCTCTCCGACGTGCCGGCGTTCATCATCACGGCGATCGATGAGACGCTCGTGCAGAATGCGCCCGGGCGCGCGCTGTTCGGCGATGCATCCGTCTACACGGGACTCGAGCGCAGCGGAATCTACCGCTGGTTCGCCCATCCCGAGACGGCGCGCGCGGTCTATCCCGAGAGTGATCACGCTCGCCAATCGCTCGCCCTGGTCTCGTCGCTCCGGGCAGCGTATGGTGCGATGGGTCCGCGCTCGCGGGCCGGCGAGATCGCCCGTGCACTCGATGCCCAGAGCGCCGAGTTCGCCGAGCTGTGGCGGAGTCAGCGGGTCGGTCGCCGGTTCGAAGACCACAAGGTCGTCATCCATCCCGAGATCGGCCCGATCGAGGTCGACTGCCAGGCCCTGTTCACCGAGGATGCCTCGCAGACCCTCGTCGTGCTGACCGCTCCCCCGGGAACGGATGCCGACAGCCGCCTGCGCCTGCTCTCGGTGCTCGGCACGCAGCAGTTCAGCGACGTCGACCGCTGATTACGCCGACTACCGGGCGGCGTCGATGACGCAGAAGCGGTTACCCTCGGGGTCTTCCATGATGATGTAGTCGGCGTCGGCGGGACGCTTGCTCCAGTGCACTTCGCGCGCGCCGAGCGCGGTGAGCCGCTCGACCTCGGCGGCTTGGTCGTCGGCGTACAGGTCCAGGTGGATGCGTGGGGGAAGCATCCGGGGCGAGGGCACCTTGTCGAGTGAGATATTCGGGCCGTCCCCCGAGCGCGGGTGCAGCAGCGCGAAGTCGGCGGCGATCGGTTGTCGCGGCTCGTAGTCCAGTGCCTGCGTCCAGAACTGCAGCTGCGCGGCGAGGTCGTCGACACGGATGACGATGGATCCGACGGTCAGCATGGCTTGACCGTACGCGCGACGGATGCCGTCAGCAAGCGATCATCGACGCCGGGCCGTGCGCCACCGTTCACCGCACGACGTAGACGTTCTCGGCGAGCTTGACGGAACTGTCCGGCGCGGGGTCGCCGTCGGGAACGAGCTGGTACGCAGCGGAGGTCCCTCTGCCGACCTCGAGGACCCCCCGAGATGCGCATCCGGTCGACGCCACGTCGTGGGCGACCAACACCAGGCAGACCTTGGGTCCCTCGGTTCCGATTCCGTGTACGGCCCAGACTTGCGTTCCGTTGTCGTCGCCCGCGTACCGCGACATGCTCTGCGTGAGATCTGCGAACAGGTCACCCGCGGCATCGGGCAGCGTGTCGATGTCTTCGGCCCCAGTGTCGAAAATGCTGTACGTGTAGGTGCGCGGCGAGTTGGTCGGCTCGGGTGACACCTCGGTGCACCCGACCAGCGCGAGCATGCCAACAAAAACAACAGCAAGTCGTGCGATCCCCCGATGCATGCGCCCAGTGTGGCACAGCGCGCAAGCCCCGGTCATTGAGTGGGTGGAACGACGCGAGAGCTCCCGGGCACGGATGCCGACAGCCGCCTGCGCCTGCTGGCGGCGGCGCTCGACATTCCGCAGTTCAGCGAGTTGCCCGGTCACCCACCCCCGGTCTCGGAGCGGGCGTCATCCGTCCCGCCTGGTGTGCCCAGATCGCGATCTCGACGCGATTGCGCGCGCCGAGTTTGGTCATGAGACTCGCGATGTGCGACTTCACGGTGCTGAGGGTGATGTACAGGCTGGCCGCGATCTCACTGTTGCTGCGCCCCCGTGCGACTTCGATGAGCACCTGCTCTTCGCGGTCGGTGAGAGGCTCGGCCGGCTGCGGCCGTGAAGCGGGCTCTGCGCGGCTGAATGCCTCGAGCAGACGAACCGTGATGTTCGGGGCGATGAGGGCGTCGCCGTTCGCGGCCGAACGAACCGCCTCCGTAAGCAACTCCGTCCCGGCATCCTTGAGCAGAAAGCCCTTGGCGCCGGCCCGCAGCGCGGCGAACACATACTCGTCGAGGTCGAAGGTCGTGATGATGACGATCGCCATCGGGTCGTCCACGTCGGGGCCCGCAAGCAGGCGGGTCGCCTCAATGCCATCGACGTCGGGCATGCGGATGTCGAAGACGCACACATCGGGCCGCAGGCGCCGCGCCAGTTCGACCGCTTCGGCGCCATCGGATGCCTGCCCGACCACCGTGATATCCGGCTGCGCGTCGAGGATCATGCTCAGGCCCGTGCGCACCAGCTCCTGGTCATCGGCGATGAGCACTCGGATGGTCACGGAGCCCATCCAACACGAGGGAGGGTCGCCGTGACAGTCCACCCTCCGCCCGGCGCAGGCCCGGCCTCGCACGAGCCGCCCAACAGTGCCGCGCGCTCCCTCATGCCGATGATGCCGAAACCGGGAGCGGGCGGCGAGGCCAGGTCACCGTCGTTGACGACGCTCAATCGAACACCGACGTCGTCCGCGACCACGACCACGTCAACCCGCGTCAGGTGGCGCGCGTGACGAAGCGCGTTGGTCACCGACTCCTGGGCGAGGCGAAAGACGGCGGCGGCAACGGGCGGGGGGATGCTGATGTCGCCATCGCTGACCGTGACCTCCACGACAGTGCCGCCGGGCCTCGTGCCCGCGAGCTGTGCGATGTCGCCCAGGCCGGGGTTCGGTGCGAGATCTCCGATGTCGCCGACACGCAGCACCCGAACCATCGACCGCAGCTCCCGCAGCGTCTTGGCCGCTTCGGTTTCGATCACCCGCAGCGCGCTCTGCGCCGCGGTCGGGTCGTGGGGCGCAACGGCGAGTCCTGCCTGCGCGCGGATCGCGATGGCCGTGACGTGGTGCGCGACGGTGTCGTGCAGGTCGCGGGCAAGATGCTCGCGTTCGAGCATCCGGATGCGGTCAAGTAGTCGCTCGCGGGAGCTCGCGCGGTAGCGAAAGGCCATGCCGAGCAACACCGCTGTGAGCAGGAGAGCGAACCCGCCGATCAGTTCGACGAGTCCTCCGCCACGAAGGAACGTGAGTCCGAGGCTGATGATCAGGAGTAGGGAACCGATCATGAGCTCGCGACCGGAGGCCCAACGGAAGAGGGCGTACACGATCACCAGGATGAACAGGCTGGTCGTCAAGCTCGAGACGGGCAGGAGCACGTCGATCGGTAGGAGCACGATGCACAGCATCCACAGCGGCTTGGTGCGACGCCACAACACAGTCGGCGTCACCGCGAGGACCACGCCCACGGAGAGCCAAGGGTTCGTCAGATCGGACCGGAGCAGACCCTCGACGACCGCCAGCACCGCGATGAAAACGAGGAGGAGCCAGTCCCGCCACACCCGACGCGGCGGAGGCGGCGCGGCGCTCGGCGCATCCCACGCGGAACGCCACAGCCCAGTCACCGGGTCAGGATACAAGCGCACCGCGCTCCGTCGCCTTCCGCGATCGACCGTTCGCGCGATGCCGAACGATCAGCTCGGCCACGAGCCAGTTGATGGTGAAGCCCGCCGCGACGACCCAGGTCTCGCCAGCCGTGTCAGGTTCGCCGAAGGGAAGCGACCACAGCACCGAGACGAGCGCTTGGGTGCCGCCAGAGACGGCGATCGCGAATGCCCGCGTCGACCACGCGCCGTGCGCTGCGAAGTCACGGCGCACGATCGCGATCGCTGACATCGCCAGGAACGCCATCATCACGGCGGAAAAGAACAGCCGCACCATCGCCAGCGGCAGTTCGTCTGCGGGTCCGCCGAAGAACACCGCGAGCCAGGCGCCGGATACCGCCGCCAGGAACCCCAGCGGAAGCAGCACCCGACCCGCCCGACGGTGCCATCCGCGTCGAGCGCGCAGCGCGGGCGAGAACTGGAATGCGCCAACCACGCAGTACACACTCATCGACACGATGTGCGCGACCATCGCGACCGTCGATGCCCACGCAAATGCGTCACCCGAAGGAACACTCGCCTCCCGCAGGCTGAGTGCTCCTCCGATGATCGGGAGCGCACTCAGCAGGAGCAGGCCACTGATCGCGAGCCATCCGCTCCGGGGTGCGGGCCGTGGGTCAGTGCTCGTCTGCGCGTGCGGGGCGAGGTTCAGGTCAGTCGACATAGCTCGATGTTCGCGTGCGTGACCTCTCCCCACATCGGCCCGCGGTACGGACTGAGAATCGTACTTTCGGCCCCTGCGGTCGCGGCCTTCCGGCCGATGACGGGTATCCGTGTCGCGGCCCATTCTCAAGTCATGGAAACGACAACGACCATGCGCGCCGTCATTCAGCGTCGGTACGGTACGCCCACCGTTCTCGAGACAGCGGATGTCGAGCTCCCTCGTCTCGGGCGAGGCGGCGTGCGTGTCCGGGTGCGTGCTGCCTCGCTGCACCCCGGCGACTGCTTCATCATGGCCGGCGAACCGTACGTCATTCGGCTCGCCTTCGGACTGCGTCGGCCGCGCCAGGCCATCCGCGGCACGGATCTCGCGGGCGTCGTCACTGCGGTCGGTGAGGATGTCGCGAGCATCGAGCCCGGTGACGAGGTGTTCGGGTGGTGTTCGACGGGCACGCTCGCCGAGTTCGCCTGCGTGCCCGCGCGCAACCTCGCTCCCGCGCCCGCGAACCTGTCGCTGGCCGATGCCGCCGCGGCGCCGACCTCGGGGATGACCGCGCTGCAGGCCCTGCGCGATGTCGCACGGGTGTCCCCCGGACAGAAGGTTCTCATCGTGGGGGCATCGGGTGGTGTCGGGTCGTTTGCCGTCCAGATCGCCAAGGCGCTCGGCGCCGAGGTCACGGGCGTGTGCAGCGCCCGCAACACCGACCTTGTCGCCGCTCTCGGCGCCGACCACGTCGTCGACTACGAGAGATCCGACATCACCAGCACCGGTGCGCGCTACGACGTCATCCTCGACAACGTCGAGGCTCAGCCGATCAGCGTCATGCGCCGGGCACTAACCCGCACCGGCACCCTGATTCCGAACAGCGGACGCGGTGGACGCTGGCTAGGTCCCCTTGTACGCATCGCACGATCGCGTGTGCTGTCGGCCTTCACACAGCAGAGGTTGCGACCGTTCACCTCTGTCGGCAACCACGAAGACCTTCTCACTCTGGCGGCGCTCTTGTCGGCCGGCCAGGTCACACCCGTCATCGACCGCGTCTACTCGCTGGATGACGCAGCCGAAGCTCTTCACCACGTCGCGACCGGCCACACGCGAGGAAAGGTTGTCGTCACGCCCTGACGGCTCCCGGTCGCTCAGGCTCCCGGCATGCACCTCCCCGCCGCCACCCAGGCGGAGGGAAATCCCTGAACAGAGAGAAGGCCACATGACCACTTCACGCACCCCGAAACCGCTCTCCCACCCGCAGGTCCCGGTGCAGGCGAAGCTCGCTGCCGCCTGGACGAGCTTCATGTTCCTGTACATCTACGTCGACTACTACCACCTCCACAAGCCGAACGTGATCGACAATATCCAGGCAGGTGTCGTCTTCGAGTTCCCGATCACGCCTGCGCTGATGACCGGGTTCCTCACGCTGACGGCGATCCCGTCGGTGATGGTGGTCCTCTCCGCGGTCCTTCCTGCCCGCGCGAACCGCATCACGAACCTCGTTGCCGGTGCCGTCTACGTCCCCGTCACGGTCTTCAACGCCGTCGGCGAGACGTGGGAGTGGGCTCCCTTCTACGTCGTCTCCATCGGCATTGAGCTGGCGCTGTTGGCGTACATCCTGCGCTCGGCCTGGATGATGCCGCGAACGATCGCGGCGATGGCCGATGCGGCGTCGACCACGAGTCGACAGTGAGCACGATGAACATCCGGCAACGACCTCTCACCCGCGCCACGCTCTTCGGCGTAGCGCTCGCGCTTGTCCTGCCGCTGCATCCTGCGGGCAGCTTCACCTGACGGGAACAATGACGACGCAGACCCGCGACATCGCCGATGTCGATGCCGCAGGTCTGCGAACAAGCGACTCCTCCTCGCCATCACCATCGGCGAGGAGGAGTCTCTGACGATAACCGCATCGCGCAGCGTGATCTCGGCGCTGACCTCAGACGTGGCCCAGGGCACTCTGGTTCTGGGCGACTTCAACGGAGACCGACTGCGCCCGCAGTGGCGGACTCACCTATTCCGAAGACCCAACCCAGGTCGATACGGATCTCACGGGCAGCGGCACGGTCGAGGTCGTCGAAGCGCATCGTTAGCAGCTTTCCTCGGCGCCCGACGAACGCTGAAAGGCCGGGACCCCCTGAGGGATCCCGGCCTTCCGTTGCTGTGTGATGCTACCGGCTGTGACGCGGGTGGTGCCGGGTCTTAGCGGCCCGAGAGCTTCTCGCGAAGAGCCGCGAGTGCCTCGTCATCCGCGAGCGTGCCGACGGGGCTTTCGCTCGAGTACGAGCCGGAGCCCGAGGTGGACGAACCGCTGTAGCTGTCGTCGGCTTCCTTGGCAGCCTCGGCTTCGGCGGCCTTGGCAACCGTAGCCTTGTGGGCTTCCCAGCGCGCCTGGGCTGCAGCGTATTCCTGCTCCCACTTCTCGCGCTGCTCGTCGAAGCCTTCCTTCCACTGGTTGGTCTCGGGGTCGAAGCCCTCGGGGTACTTGTACTCCCCGTTCTCGTCGTACTCCGTGACCATGCCGTAGAGGGCCGGGTCGAACTCGACACCGAAGGGGTCGATCGACTCGTTGGCCTGCTTCAGCGAGAGCGAGATGCGGCGACGCTCGAGGTCGATGTCGATGACCTTGACGAAGACCTCTTCGCCGACCGAGACGACCTGCTCGGCGAGCTCGACGTGCTTGCCCGAGAGCTCGGAGATGTGCACGAGGCCCTCGATGCCGTCTGCGACGCGAACGAACGCACCGAACGGAACGAGCTTGGTGACCTTACCCGGTGCGATCTGGCCGATCGCGTGGGTGCGGGCGAACACCTGCCATGGGTCTTCCTGGGTGGCCTTGAGCGAGAGCGACACGCGCTCGCGGTCGAGGTCGACCTCGAGAATCTCGACGGTGACTTCCTGGCCGACCTCGACGACCTCGGATGCGTGCTCGATGTGCTTCCACGAGAGCTCCGAGACGTGCACGAGACCGTCGACGCCGCCGAGGTCGACGAACGCACCGAAGTTGACGATCGACGAGACGGTGCCCTTGCGGACCTGGCCCTTGTGCAGGTTGTTGAGGAAGTTCGAGCGCGACTCCGACTGGGTCTGCTCGAGCAGCGCACGGCGCGAGAGCACGACGTTGTTGCGGTTCTTGTCGAGCTCGAGGATCTTCGCCTCGATCTCCTGACCCAGGTAGGGGGTCAGGTCGCGGACGCGGCGCAGCTCAATCAGCGATGCGGGGAGGAATCCACGCAGGCCGATGTCGACGATGAGTCCACCCTTGACGACCTCGATCACGGAACCGGTGACAACACCGTCGTTCTCCTTGATCTTCTCGACGTCGCCCCACGCACGCTCGTACTGGGCACGCTTCTTCGAGAGGATGAGGCGGCCTTCCTTGTCCTCCTTCTGGAGAACCAGCGCCTCGACCTGGTCGCCGACGTTGACAACCTCGTTGGGGTCGACGTCGTGCTTGATGGAAAGTTCACGGGAGGGGATGACACCCTCGGTCTTGTATCCGACGTCGAGGAGCACCTCGTCGCGGTCGATCTTGACGACGGTGCCCTCGATGAGCGAGCCGTCGTTGAAGTCCTTGCCCTTGAGGGTCTCTTCGACCGCGGCCAGGAAGTCCTCAGCAGATCCGATGTCGTTGATCGCAACCTGCTTGGTGGCCGGGGCGGTCGTTGCAGTAGTCATGTAGTGGGTTGTCCTTGGATGGTGTTGTAGTCGGGGCCAGGATGCCGACACGGATGTCGAAACACACGCATCAGCCTGTTTCCAGGCCAGGTGGATGGGGTTGTGCGATGTCACTCCCCCGCCGTTTCGCGGGCAGGCGCACAGAAGCTATGCCTTCGAGAGACAGTTCAGGATATCAGAGATGGCGCGTCCGGCGCTGGATCAATGGCGTCCTGCGATGCGCGCCTCTGCCTTGGCGGAGATCGTCGCCGGGTACTTCTGCTGCATGTACTCAAGGAACGTGGTCAGGCCCGCCTCCTGGGTAAACCCGTTGCCGTCGACAATAGGCAAGGCGAGCAACAATTCAATGTCGGACTTACTCAACGCATCGGCCACCATCTGGAGGCGCATCAATACGATGTTGCTGTCGTCGTAGCTCCGGGTGAAGTCGGCCTCGCCGAGCCACTTGTCCTTCAGCACACGACGCACCGACGCCGACGACAGGTCGCTCGGCAAGCTGAGTCGGTCGAGCCATCGTCCGTCCCGGAAGACTCCGTAGAAGCGAGTTGCCGAGTACGAGCGCCGTTCGGCGGTGATGAGGTCCTCGACCTCCTGAATCAGATCGTCGCTGACGTACCTCGTGATCAGGTCATAGGCCAGGCTCGCAAGCGAGATGTAGTGAAGGGCGAGGTTCCGCTCCATAGAGGTCGCGAGCGTATGGGACTTCTCGTTCCGGAGGAACTGGATAGCCATATTGAGGTACTTCACGCCATCGAAGAAGTCCTTCTCTGCCTGCCCCGAGGGTTCGTGGCCGAAGAGGGCCGGGATGTTGTCGGGCTTGAAAGCATCCGTCGCCTTCTCACTCCCTGTCTTCTCGCGCAGCGCTTCCCGCACAACTTTGTACGACTCCTCGACCGCGTGGAAGTTGTCTTCGGTCTCGAGGTATCGGCTTATATGGGCATAGATGTCCTCGTGGATCTCGATCTGTATCTTGTTGTTGGTGACCGTCGCTTCCGTAGTGAAGCTCACGCTCGACGGCGGCGTATCCGCAGGACGCTTCGCGGACTCTGCCAGACGTCCGGCGACAGCGCGCGCCCGGTCCATGCTCTCATCGTTGACCTCGTAGCTCAGAAACCCGGTGAGGCGCTTCGCTTCGATGTACTCGATGAGGGCTTGGAGCGACCTGCCAACCTCGTCCTCGGTGCCGCCGCGCCAGAGCGCCCGAAGGCGATTCGCCTTCGAATCACCAAACCCTGGGTATCGCTCGGCGTCGTAGACGTCGATCCCGAGATCGTGGAAGAACGCGCCAAACGACTCGTTGCTGAAGTCGAGCACATGCCCGCCGGACATACCCAAGACTGCCTCCAGCACGACCTTGTCCGACACGCTAAGGCCGCTCACTCCGAACCCTCCTCCTCCGGCGCTTCGCCCGGTTGGATGTCCTCTATCTTCGAGGCGGACAGGGGTCGTCGCGCGTCGACCGCCGAGTAGTACAGGGATGTGCCCGTGGCGTCAGCCACCGCGGCGACCTCGGCGGGAAGTGCTTTGAGCCGCAATACCGCAGCACGGTTGCTGCGGTATTGGACGGCGATGAGCCACCCCTCGCTTGCTCCGTCGGAGTTTATGTAACTCGGGAGCTGATGCCGAAGCCCGTTCCAGAACTTACCGTTGTGGAGCTTCTTGACCTCAATGAGCAGGCGCACCGACGTCCCAGATGACGCCTTGAAATCGACCGGGCCGCGTCCGAGCTCCACCTCTCGATCGAGCTCGACATTGAATTGGCGGAGATAGGGCTGGGCGAGGCCGAGGAGCAGTAGCTGGATCGCTTCTTCGGGCTTCTCAGACCCATCGTCGTTCCAGAGCAGGCTCCATCCGCGCTGCTCCTCAACGAAGTGTCGGAATTGGTCGACGACCTCCGCCACAAGCTCTACGAGGTCCTTCGTGGTCGCTACGACGCGCATCCGCAGGGGATGCTCGGCGGCGAAACGCGCAGGCTCGCGATCCCACTGGACGACACCGAGCGGGTCACCGCCGAAGTCGTAACTCATCAGATCTTCTCGGCTGGTCTGGGCACGAGCCCACTCGCGAACGCGCTCTGGTCTCTGGCGGGCGAACGCCACGATGCTCGACTTCGATACGGCTTGCCCGACCTTGAGGTTGAGCGACAGACGGATGTCGTCGTTGAAGTGCGAATCGAACCAGTCGTCAGCATTCAACGTCGGAAGTCCACCGAGGATGAACTCGGGCACCAGGATGATTGGCCTTCCGGTCGCAGGGTTCGTCGGCAGCTCCACCTCCTCGTCGTGCCACCGGGCGGCATCGAGCGAAACTCGGGAATGCCGGACCTTGTGCGTATCCAGAGGAACGTGGTGACGGCGCGCAACTTCCTGCGTATATGCGATCAAGCGCCCCTTGATGACGTTGGCAGTCGCATCAGAGATCCGATCAGCACCGATACCTTCGTTCAGGATGCCGATCTCTTCGATGTGCTCTGGTTGAGTGAGTCCCGCGGCGATCGCAACCGCTATGCCGTCCGCCATCCGTGCAGCGAACCGATCTCCGGCCCCAGAGCCCCGGGTTCCGATGGCGGTGTAGCCCAGCCCCAGCTCGAACGGTTCAGGAAACGTGAGCAGTCTGCGCGCGGCTTGTGCGGACACCGACTTGGAGCTCGTTGCCTTCGCGACGAGGCCGTAGCAGTGCACGAAATGCGCGATCAGCTCGTCGTGTGCCGTAGACCAGATGCCGCCCCCTTCAAGGAGAAGAAGCGGGTCGATGAACAGCTTGGTGTCCACCGTTAGATGTGGGTCGAACCAGTCGTCCTCCGCAACGCGCGTGATGCCGAACGTCTCCGTGAACCTCACGACCTAACTCCCACGACCGGCACTCGCGACGCCGCGATCTCGTACAACCCCACCGGCAGCCCCGAGCCAGCGAGGAAGGATCCCTCGTCGATGCCCGCTTCGCGCAATACCTCACGTGCGCGCGGCAGCATCGACGGCATCTCTAGCGATGAGATTCGCCCTGGCTCCGACCGGCGCCAGCCGTTCTGCGACATGCGGATGACCGCGTTGCGGTACGAAACGTCACTCATGATCCCGAGCGCCCGCGCGCGGTAGAGAAGCGCGGCGAGGCTGACGCCCCAGTACTCCTTCAGCTCGGCGAGCTGCGCCCACGCCTTGCCTGCAGTGGAGGTGGGAAGGGACGGCGCGATCTCTTCGGCCGGCATCAGGAACTCAGACGCGAACCGATTGGCCTGTTCTTCCGCGACCTTGCCACCGGGCTCGGCGTCGTGGTGCATGATCAGGTGGCCGAGCTCGTGAGCGGCGTCGAAGCGTTGTCGGTAGTAGTCGTCCTTCACCGGGTTCAGGACGATGATCGGCCGCGTCACCGAGTGCAGGGAGTAGGCGTCGATCGAGGCCACCCCTGGCTCGCTGAACACGACGACGACACCGTTGCGCTCGACGAGCCGCACCACGTGCTGTACAGGACCGGGTGCGACACCAAAGAACTCGCGCGCTTCTCGCGCGGCCTGCTCCGGCGTCATCGAACGCTCGTCAGGGTCGACAGGGAGGTCAGGCAGGAGCGCTTCGGGGAACTCAACCGCGTTTTCGAGCATCCCAGCGATCTCAGCGACGAACCTGCCATACGCCTCTGCCTCATCCTGAGCAATTTGTGGCGTCGAGCGCAGCGACCGGAAGTTCGGCTTATCTGTCTTCGGCGGTGCGCCTCCCCCGAAGAACTGAGGCTCGACTTGCAGGGCCAATGCCAACTTCGCCACAGTCGCACGGTTGGGCTGCTTGGCGCCGCTCTCCCATGCGGTCACCGAGGCCGGCGACATCTCGATGAGCGACGCCAGATGCGACTTCTTGAGTCCCTTCAGCTGACGGGCCATGGTGAGGCGCTCACCGTTGAAGAAGGAAGCGGCGGCGGCGAGCGTCTGGGACGGTCGACGCACCTCAGCCATTCGCAGTGCCCGACCCTTCGCCCGCACCAGTCCGCTTGATCCGCACCGGCACGTCCTCGACGTCCGTTGACGCGCCACCGGTCGGCATCTGCGGCGTAACCGGCCTCGTCCCGCCGATCGGAGCGCCACCGGAGAGCAGCAGCTCCTTCCAGTACCAGCACTCGTCGTCGGCAGACACCGGGTTCTTGCTCTGACCGATATAGAGCTCGTACTGCTTAGTCGTCGGGTTGAATGCGTGTGCCGCGATCAAGGTGACGCCCTCGAAGTTGTCGTCGTCCGGAATGCCCGGGATCGTCTCCAGGCCGAAGTCCTCGGGCGAGAAGAGCGCGTTGCCATCGTCGAAGAACTGATCCGCCACCCGCTTCTTCGCCGTGCTGCGCTGCCCCCACTTGATCTCATCGACCTTGCCGAACGGGTAGGACTGCAGCAGCACGCGGTAACCCTCGATGGCCCATCCGGGAGACTGCTTGTAGTCCCTGCGAGCGACCGCGTCGATCGGGAGGCCCGGCATCGCGCTGAATGCCTCCGGCGTGATGCCACGCTCGAGGACATCACCGCCGAGGCTCTCGAGCCCCTCGCCCAGCTTGAAGCGGCCATTCGCAGTCGCTCGGTCGATGAGGTCTTTCAAGTGCTTGAAGTTGAGGTACCCCACGACACCCTGATCGTGGCCCTGGTCCTCGTCGTAAAGCTGATCGGTCGCAGCGAACGCCACCGGCGCTCCCCATTTCAGGACATCGAGCAGCCCAAAAGCCTGGAGAGCGGCGAGAGCATCATCTTCTGCGGTCATGAGACCACAATACGCGAAGGTCAGTATAACGCGTGCTTGTTTTTACTCTCGGCGTGTCGCTCGGACTTGAAGCGTCCCTCCCTGCCGAGGGCTACTGCTCTACAAACTCACTGTCGTCAAAGAGCGTCGAATCCGGAGCGTCCTGCCGCGTGAGCTTGGAGTACCGCCTCAGCATTAGGCGCTGACGCGCCTCCACTGTCGCATCCGGACGCACTCCAAAGACCGCGTCAATGACCGAGTCGATAGCGGCATGAGCTCTTCGGATCGGCTCTGGGATTCGATCCACTTCGTAGAGGTCCGCAAGTGACTCGCGCGGGAACTCCGCGCGTGCTTCGATTAGTTGCGCAGCGGCGTGAACGAGCGCGCGTCGTCGCTGATCGCTAATCGGTGGTAGCGGGAAGGAGTTGTAGACGAACGTGTTGGAGAAACGCAGGTCGGACTTGATACGCCCCCCGATGCCGCGCATCCAGAGTATGAACATCGACGACGACAAAACACCGAGCGCGAATCCGTCGGCGTCCTCGACCATGAAGTTGGCGTCGCCACAGATCACTTCTGGCGGCAGCCGCTTCGCGGTAAAGAACTCCCGCGTCTGAGCCACGTGTCTCGGGATGCCCAGATAGCTGGCGTGAGGTTGACGCCTCTCGTCGAAGAGATGTGGGGTTGCGGCCTTGGCACGAGTTGCGGCCTTCTTGCTGCGGAGACGAAGATCCCGAACGGCCTCAACTCGCTCGGTGAGGAAGTCGCTTCGAGCGATCTCGGCCGCATCAACACCCTCCAGCCATATGCACCAGCGTTCAATATCGTGAAGCAACTCCCTCGCTCCAACGAATGGTCGCAGGAATCGAACGGCCACCGAATCGGCACGAACTCGAGCGAGCTGATCTGCGTCGACGAAGAAATTCCCGCCATCCGTTGGCTGGCTACCCTTCGTCACAGGTGGGAGCTCCGAAACGAGTGGGCGAGTTGAGCTGGACACGAACGTGTTCGGCGCGGGGAGCAGATATGGGTTGATGTTCGGCACTTCGGCCGGCATCCCGTCACCCTTCCCACTCTCGGGGTAGGTCCACAAGGTCGCCTTCGGCATGCTCCGCTTGTCGTAGCCGATGATCGACACGTGAACCGCAGCACCATCAGGCGCCTCCGTGACCCACTGAAACGAGCGATGCGCGAAACGGCAGCGCCAACCCGCCTCGAAGATAGGGCGCCACAGGTACTCCGCGGCTTCGCCCTGGGAAATAGAGTTCGTCGAGACGAATGCCCACCTACCTGCAACGTCACCGAAGTATTGAAGGGCAAGGGCGTACCAGCAGGTGACGTAGTCAAGGTATCCGTTGTAGCGAGCTCCCCAGATGCGACGGGCGTCAGCCGTCTGCTCAGCAGTCTTGGTGTACTGGCCAATGAACGGGGGATTTCCGACGATGATGACGTCGGGAGTTGGCTCGATCAACTCGCGCCACTCAGTCCTCAGAGCATTCCCGTTCACGATCTTCGGTGCGATCTGAATCGGTAGCCGATCCGGCGCCTGCCCGAAATCTTGCTCCATGCGTTGATTCGCCAGGTGGTCGACGAGGAGCATCGCAGTCTCCGCGATGCGCGCCGGCCACTCTTCAATCTCGATGCCGTAGAAATGATCGAGACGTACTTTGAGGTCGCCGGTTACATCGAACGACAGCTGGGCATAGTCCTTGCCTTTGTCCTGCAGATCGAGCTCGCGCTGCCTCAGTAGCAGGTCGAGCTCAAGGGCGCGGAGTTCTCGGTAAGCGACGATCAGGAAGTTCCCGCACCCGCAGGCCGGATCGAGCACCCGCACCCGTCCAAGGTCGTTGTGGAGCTTGGTGAGCTGAGAGCGATCGTTCCATCCACTGGATAGACGCTGCCGAAACTCCGTGAGGAAAAGGGGATCGATTGTCCGAAGGATGCTCTCTTCGGTTGTGTAGTGCTCACCACCGTGTCGCCGCGACTTCTTGTCCTTCACGGTCTGGAACATCGACCCAAAGATGGCAGGCGAGATCACTGACCAGTCAAAGTCGCCAGCGTTGATCAGCTCGGCGCGGAATGTCTCGGTCAGCAGCCCCATGGTGAACTCGTCTGTGAAGAGGCCACCGTTGACGTAACGGAATGCACGAACTTCCTCCGGAAGGTCTGCACGACGCTGTTCGTGACTCAACGCTTCGAACAGCGCACTCAAGTCGCTCGCGAGCGTCTCGTCGGTGGTGCCGTCGAGCAAGAACTGCTGGAACTGATCCGGTCGTCCCGGATGCTTCCACATGCCCGAGTCGTCAGCGAAGTAGAGGAAGAGCAGGCGAGCGAGAAGAAGCGTCGAGTTGTGTTGGTCCCATCCGGACGCCTCAAGCTCGGCGTAGAGCGTGCTCATGAGGCGAGCCGCTTGAGCCGCGGTGGTCTCGGCTTCATGGTCGAAGGCTCCACGCATCCGCGACAAGAGGTCTACGAGCGTGATGTCCTCGTCGAAGTCGATGGAGATCGCCTCGAGCTGGCGCACGAGACGATTATCGCTGTCTCCGACCCGACGCTCGTGGAGCACGAGCTTCGCGTTCGCGCCGCCCATCTGGGCTCGCCGCGGCCAGCGCCAGGCCTGGTCGTGCTCGTCAGCAAAGATGACGAGGCGTTCGAGGTTCCTCGCACCGATGGTCTGATCGATCAGGCGCTGCTCGGAACGCGGCGGCACCCCGTCGTGGAACCACACACGCAGGCCCTTGAACCCTGCGACTTGAGTCAGCGTGTAAACGCCGTTCTCCGTTGCCACCTCGAAGTCGCCCTGATCGGGGTTGCTCCAGCCGAGATGATCGACGAAGAGATCGCGGAACTCACGGCGATCGACCAGCCCAAGTAGCACTGCGCTATCCATTACTGACTCACTCCCATGGTGCTGACGATTCGGATCGAGTCGCTGCCGGAACGACGCTCGATAACAAGCTTGTCTTCCCGCGCCAGCGCGGCGAGACGGTTGGCGAGCTCGTCGTCCGAGGCGCCGTTACGGACGGCGTTCCGCAGCCGACGATCGGACTCATTGGTGAGCGGGTGCTGGTACAGCAGATCGAGCGCCGCCGAAGCCTCAGGGCCAAAGTCGAATACGCTCTCGCCGAGGCGCTTCCAGATCTGGCGCCGCACACCGCGAAGCCGCCCCGCAGCGACCGCGGGGTTCGCAAGCGGGCCGCGCACCAGCGCTCCCACAAGCTCGTCATGATTCGCAAGGCGCTCGACAAAGGGTTCATCAGGCGTGCTCTCGAATACACGCAGGGTCTCGAAGCCTGTGAGGAGTCGCGTTTCGCCGTCCGACGTCGTCCAGCCGAATCCGTCGATGCCGGCCTCGGTGCGGACGTAGCACGCAACGCCGTCTTCGACATCGGTAACGCGACGCCCTCTGGTCGCATCGACGAGATCCGGCAATCGTCGCGCACGCTCAGCAGCTTCCGGTGTCTGCTGCAACGCGTTGCTCCAGTACTGGAACGCAAGGCTCGCGGCGTCGATGTCCTCGACGTCGTCGGCTTCGTCGAGCGTGCCGTCGTACAGGTCAGTAATCGTCCGCACTTCGTCCTCCGAACCGAAGAACTGCTCATCGGAGCCGAAGGCCTGCGCATTCTGCTGCAGCCGGTCGGCGATGCGCTGACGAAGCGACAAGACGTTGTTCAGCGAACCGTGGAAGATCGAGTAGAGCAGCACCTCGGGCGACTCCTGACCGACTCGGTCGACACGGCCAGCCCGCTGAATCAGACGCACAATGGCCCACGGCAGGTCGTAGTTGACCACGATGTGCGCGTCCTGCAAGTTCTGACCTTCGCTGAGGACATCCGTCGAGATGAGCACCCGGAGTTCGTCGCCGACGCCCGGCGCCTCGGCTTTTCCTCGCAGCTTGTTGGAGTGCGGCGAGAACCGACGCGCAAGCTGAGTCGGGTCCTCGTCATCGCCGGTCGCCGAGTCCACCGCATCGATGCCGAGCGATCGAAGCGCGGTAGCGACGTAGTTTGCGGTGTCCTTGTACTCCGTGAAGACCAAGACCTTCTCGTTCGGGTGCTCCTCCGTGAGAAGCGTGGCCAATGCCGCAAGCTTCGAGTCACGCCCGATTTCCCAGGGCCCGTACGTGTAGAGGAGCGCAGCTAGCTGTACTGCCCAGGCAGGTTGTTTGAGATCCGGCTGATGGGCGGGAGCTTCCCGATCGCAGTGTGGGGCCTGTGGTGATTGTAGAAGTGCAGCCAGGCGGGCAGGGCTGCGCGGCGGGCTGATT
>Ga0209958_1000719_pt1 | contig 41982 bp, 51 predicted proteins | sample ThiBio_inoc_plan_FD_183942 | JGI IMG/M metagenome (GOLD analysis project Ga0209958, IMG submission 183942) | Wastewater bioreactor microbial communities from Cape Town, South Africa - Thiocy_inoc_plan (SPAdes) | ecosystem: Engineered > Bioremediation > Thiocyanate > Unclassified | place: South...
CGATCTGGTCGTATGCCTTGGCTTCACCGCCGAACTTGGCGGACAGCACGGTAGCGATGGCTGCCGTCAGCGTCGTCTTGCCATGGTCCACGTGGCCGATTGTGCCCACGTTGACGTGAGGCTTGGTGCGCTCGAACTTACCTTTTGCCATTTTTCCGACTCCGAAAAAAATCTATACCAATACAACTGGATCTCGGCGCAACCAGAATCGGACGCACCTGAAAGTGGTGCCCATGGCGGGAATCGGACCCGCGACCTCTCCCTTACCAAGGGAGTGCTCTACCACTGAGCCACATGGGCAACTTGACACCGCTCGCGCGACATCAAAATCTCTAACTCAACAAACCAGCACAACAAGCAATGGAGCGGGAGACGGGAATCGAACCCGCGTCATTAGCTTGGAAGGCTAGGGTTCTACCATTGAACTACTCCCGCATCGACCAACAGTCTTTGCGCGTACAGCCCCGCAAAAAGCAAGACCAAACACCAACCTCATCACTTCTACTCACTGGTGGAGGGGACTGGATTCGAACCAGTGTAGGCGTAAGCCAACAGATTTACAGTCTGCCCCCTTTAGCCACTCGGGCACCCCTCCGGAGAATTTCGAATTATAGCACCAGTTTTTTGCAGTCCAGAGAAATTCATAAGACCAAGCCACCACGCCACGTCCAGGACAGGAGGCAAAGCTATACAAATTCATGGTGCGGCTGGCGGGGATCGAACCCACGACCCTTGGCTTCGGAGGCCAATACTCTATCCACTGAGCTACAGCCGCACGACCGGAATGGCACAGCTTCGCATTATCGCACGCCACCACACGCCGAAGGAATCAATCACAACCGACTCCTGCACGACGACGAAATGGATGGCGCATCAAGAAGAAAGACTACAAACCTCGGCGCCCAAGGACACCGGCAGCGAGAGCCCCAGCCCCAACAAAAAGGCATCGGTACAGGCACCACCAACACCCACAAGATCAAAATTACCCTCGGTCAGGATCCAGTTTCGAATCAAGCCATCGAACAGGGCATGCAAACCAATCGCCGCCTCGATCGGAGCCATCGGCAAGACAACCCCCTGGTGCTGCGCCCCCAACGCGAAATCACGCGCCAGCTGCTGCGTAAAACCCTCCGACGCAGCCACATGGCGGTCACGCACCCCCACAAGCTCGCTCACATACTCTACTTTGTAGAGCGCGATCTCAAAAACCCTGCGCGTTCGCTCATCAGAGGCAACGCCGCGCAGCACAAGCGCCATCACCGCGCGCAATCGCTGCACAGGGTCTGGACAGGTGCTGCTCTCAAACTCCCCGTAGCCTTGCTCCAGCGGAAGTGTCACCCGATCCATCATGGCATTGAAAAGATCCACCTTGTCCTTGAAGTGCCAGTAGATCGCTCCCCGCGTAGCCCCCGCAGCCTGCGCAATATCACTCAGCGAAGCGCGTGAGACGCCCTTCTCCCGAAAAACCTGCTCCGCCGCATCAATCAAGCCGTTGCGCGTGGCAACCGCATCTTCCTTGGTTCGACGCGCCATTGGTATTTGTCTCCTCGTTCTACACACTACGTACCCACACGATCCACAAAGGCATCGGCTGTCACAATTATACATTCATGTCTGTATATATAATCGCGCACTTATTTTGTCGGGCTCTGGCCTGGTCGGGCCCTCGGCAAGCGGCCCATCCCCTACAACCCGATTCCTTGACGCCCATCAAAAAGGACTCCCATGCTGCGTGATGCATCTGCAACTCCCTCCTTTAGCGCCTTTCCCACCCGCAGGGCTGTCTCTCTCGTTGCCTTGACAGCAACAACACTGTTTCTCGCCTCTTGTGGCAAGACGGATGGCCAAGCACCCGCTGGAGGGCCGCAAATGCCACCTGTTGAGGTAGGTGTGGTGACGGCAACGCCTGGCGATGTCGGCTTGATCACCGAATTGCCGGGCCGTGTGGAGGCCTCGCGGGTTGCACAAGTACGTGCTCGCGCCGCAGGCATCCTGCAGCAGCGCCTTTTCAAGGAAGGCAGTGATGTGAAGGCAGGGCAGTCGCTGTTCCGCATTGACCCCGCCCCCTACGCCGCCGCATCGGAAAGCGCGCGCGCTGGCCTGGCCAAGGCCCAGGCCAACCTCGCACAGGCCAGTGCTCAAGTGGAACGGTACCGCCCGCTGGTGAGTGCCAACGCCATCAGCAAACAGGATTTTGTGAATGCCGAAGCTGCCGAAAAGCAGGCTCAGGCAGATGTGGCCACCGCCCGGGCTGCCGTACGTACGGCAGACATCAACCTGGGTTATGCCAGTGTGACCTCGCCTATCTCGGGCCGTATCGGCCGGGCTCTGGTTACCGAAGGTGCGCTCGTGGGACAAGGCGAAGCAACGCCCCTGGCGGTGGTGCAGCAGATCGACCCCGTGTACGTGAACTTCACCCAGTCGGCCGGCGACGTCTTTCAGTTGCGACGGGCCATGGAAAGTGGACAGTTCAAGCGTGCAGGCAGTGCAGAGGCCGCCAGTGTCAAACTCGTGATGGGCGATGGCTCGGAGTACGCCCAGACAGGAAAGCTGCTGTTCACCGACCTGTCGGTGGACGCCACCACGGGCCAGGTCACGCTGCGCGCCGAGGTGCCCAACCCCAAGGGCGAGTTGTTGCCCGGCCTGTACCTGCGCGTGCGCATTGAGCAAGCCCAGGCCAGCAATGCCATCACCCTGCCTCAGCAGGCGGTCACGCGCACCCAGCAGGGCGACACCGTGAGCGTGGTGGGCGAAGACGGCAAGGTGTCCCAGCGCACCATCAAGGTCAGCGCCGCACAAAACAACCGTTGGGTGGTTCTTGAGGGGCTGAAGGCCGGAGAAAAGATCATGGTGGACGGTTTCCAGAAGCTGCAGATGCTGCCTCCCGGCACGCCCGTAAAACCCGTCCCGTGGCAAGCTCCGGGGGCGCCTTCGGCACAGGCCGCCACACCTGCTGCATCGGCCGCTTCGGCATCGAAGCCATAAGGGGCATTCCAGCATGGCCAAGTTCTTTATCGACCGCCCCATCTTTGCATGGGTGATTGCCTTGTTCATCATGGTGATGGGCGGAGTGGCGATCACGCAGTTGCCGATCGCCCAGTATCCCCCTGTCGCGCCGCCGTCCATCGTCATCAACGCTGCCTACCCTGGCGCCTCCGCGCAAACCCTCGAAGACAGCGTGCTGTCGGTGATTGAACGCGAGATGAACGGCTCACCTGGGCTGATCTACATGGAGTCCGTCGCGCAGGCCGATGGCTCCGGCAGCATCACCCTGAGCTTCCAGCCCGGCACCAACGCCGACCTGGCGCAGGTCGATGTGCAGAACCGGCTCTCGCGAGCCACGCCACGCCTGCCCTCGGCTGTGACCCAGCAAGGCGTGCGCGTGGACAAGTCGCGCTCCAACTTCCTGCTGTTCACCATGCTCTCGTCCACCAATCCGGCCACGGACACGGTGGCGCTGGGCGACTACGCATCGCGCAACGTGGTGCCCGAACTGCAGCGCCTGAAAGGCATTGGCCAAGCCCAGCTGTTCGGTACCGAGCGTGCCATGCGCATCTGGATCGACCCGGCCAAGATGGTGAGCTTCAACCTCTCGGCGGCCGAGATCACAGCCGCCATCCGTGCGCAGAACGCGCAGGTGGCCAGCGGCACCATCGGCGACCTGCCCAATGTGGCGGGCCAGGGCATCGCAGCCACCGTGGTGGTCAACGGACAGCTCTCCAGCGTGGAGCAGTTCGGCAACATCGTGCTGCGCGCCAATACCGATGGCTCCACGGTCCGCATCAAGGATGTGGCGCGCGTGGAACTGGGCGGCCAGGCCTACGCCACGGCTGCACGCCTGAACGGCAAGCCCGCCGTAGGCATCGGCGTCCAACTGTCTCCCAGCGGCAATGCCCTCGAAGCCGCCAAGGCCGTGCGCACCAAGATGGATGAACTCTCGCGCTACTTCCCCGAGGGCATGAGCTGGAGCATCCCCTACGACAGCTCGCGCTTCGTGGACATCTCCATCACCCAGGTGGCCAAAACACTGCTGGAAGCCGTGGCGCTGGTGTTCCTGGTGATGTTCCTGTTCCTGCAGAACTGGCGCTACACCATCATCCCGACCATCGTGGTCCCCATCTCACTGCTGGGTACGTTCGCCACACTGCTGGCGCTGGGTTTCTCGATCAATGTGCTGACCATGTTCGGCATGGTGCTGGTCATCGGCATCGTGGTGGACGATGCCATCGTGGTGGTGGAGAACGTCGAGCGCATCATGAGCGAGGAGGGTCTTTCGCCACTGGAGGCGACCCGCAAGGCCATGCGCCAGATCTCGGGCGCCATCATCGGCGTGACCGTGGTGCTGATCTCGGTGTTCGTACCTTTGGCCTTCTTTGCCGGGTCCACCGGCAACATCTACCGCCAGTTCTCGGCGGTGATGGTGGCATCCATCGCTTTCTCGGCCTTCATGGCGCTGTCGCTCACACCGGCACTGTGCGCGACGCTGCTCAAGCCCGTAGAAGCCGGCCACCACCATGAAAAACGCGGCTTTTTCGGCTGGTTCAACCGCAGCTTCTCACGCACGGCCAAGGGGTACGAAGGCTTTGTTGCGCGCATGCTCAAGCGGGCGGCGCGCTACCTGGTCATCTACGCCGCCATCATCGGCGCCGTGACCGTGGTGTACATGCGCTTGCCCACCTCGTTCCTGCCCAGCGAAGACCAGGGCAACATCATCGTCAATGTGCAACTGCCCCCCGGTGCGACACAGGAACGCACGCTGGCCGTGATGCAACAGGTTGAGGAATTCATCCTCAAGCAGCCCGAAGTTCAAAGCATGGTGGGTGTGCTGGGTTTCAGCTTTTCCGGCCAGGGCCAGAATGCGGCCCTCGCCTTTGTGACCCTGAAGGACTGGAGCGAGCGCCACGGCCCGGGTCAGTCTGCGCAAGACCTAGCCAACCGCGCTTTTGGCGGGCTGATGGGCATCCGCGACGCGTTCATCTTCCCACTGAGCCCTCCTCCCATTCCCGAACTGGGCAACGCCAGCGGCTTCACATTTCGCCTGCAGGACCGAGGAGGCGCCGGGCACGAGGCATTGGTGAAGGCTCGCAATCAGCTGCTGGGCATGGCCTCGCAAAGCAAGGTGCTGACCCAGGTGCGCCCGGATGGACTGGAAGACGCACCCCAGCTGCAGATCGATATCGACCGCGACAAGGCCAATGCGCTGGGTGTGCCGTTTGATGCGATCAACTCGGCACTGTCCACGGCACTGGGTTCGAGCTATGTAAACGACTTCCCGAACCAGGGCCGCCTGCAGCGTGTGGTCGTGCAAGCCGATGCGCCTGCACGCATGCAGCCGGACGATCTGCTGAAGATCAACGCCGCCAACAGCCAGGGCAAGCCGGTGCCGCTCTCTGCCTTCGCCACCACCCGCTGGGTCAATGGCGCGCAGCAGACGGTACGCTACAACGGCTATCCCGCCATGCGCATCTCGGGCGCACCGGCCCCTGGTTTCAGCACGGGCGCAGCGATGGCAGAGATGGAAAAGCTCGCCGGCCAGTTGCCTGCAGGCTTCGGCTTCGAATGGACCGGCCAGTCGCGCGAGGAAAAGCTGGCGGGCTCCCAGTCACTGATCCTCTACAGCTTTGCCATCCTGGCCGTGTTCTTGTGCTTGGCCGCGTTGTATGAGAGCTGGTCGATTCCGCTGGCCGTGATTCTCGTGGTGCCGCTGGGGGTGCTGGGTGTGCTGCTGGCCACCCTGCTGCGCGGCTATGCCAATGACGTGTACTTCCAGGTGGGGCTGATCACCATCATCGGGCTGTCAGCCAAGAATGCGATTTTGATCATCGAATTTGCGAAGGACCTGCAAGCCCAGGGCAAGAGCGTGATCGAGTCGGCACTAGCGGCGGCCCACCTGCGGTTCCGCCCCATCGTTATGACGTCGATGGCCTTTGGCCTAGGGGTGTTGCCACTGGCCATTGCGTCGGGGGCCGGCTCGGCCAGCCAGCGCGCCATCGGCACCGGCGTGCTGGGCGGGATGATCACCGGCACGGTGCTGGCCGTGTTCTTCGTGCCCGTGTTCTTCGTAGTGGTGCGCAGTCTGTTCAAGGGCAGCGCGCGCCAGCAGGAGATGAACCGCCGCCACGCAGAAGAAGCAGGAGTTGGAACCCATGACTAATCACCCACGCACTACCGCCATCGCCCTTGCAACGGCCCTGCTTCTGGCCGGCTGTTCGTTCATACCCACGTACGAGCGCCCTGCAGCGCCAGTGCCGGCCACCTATACCACCACGGACGCGGCAGCCCCAGGCACAGCAACTGCCGCGCCCTGGCAAGATTATTTTGCCGAGCCCCGGCTGCGCCAGCTCATCGAGGTGGCCCTGGCCAACAACCGCGACCTGCGCGTGGCCGTGCTCAACATCGAGCAGGCCCGCGCCACATTCCAGGTGCGTAGGGCCGACCTGTACCCCGGCGTGGGCCTGGCCGCCAACGCGAGCCGCGCGCCCGCCGCAGGGTCCGGCGATCTGACCAACTCGTTCAGCGTGGGCCTGGCCGTTTCGGCCTGGGAGATCGACTTCTTTGGCCGCATTGCAAGTCTCAAGGAACAGGCCCTTGCCCAGTACCTCGCCACCGAAGAAGGCCGCAACGCCGCACAGGTCAGCCTCGTGGCTGCCGTAGCCAACGGCTGGTTGAACCTGCTGGCAGATGAAGAACTGCTGGACCTGTCGCGCCAGACCCTCGCCTCGCGCGAGGAGTCCATCCGATTGACCAAGATGCGCCTCGATGCAGGCGTGGCCTCGGAGCTGGACTTTCGCCAGGCCGAGTCACTGACCCAGGCGGCGCGGGCCACGCTGGCCCAGCAGCAGCGCCAGCGCGCGCTCGACGAAAACGCCCTCGCCCTGCTGCTCGGACAGTCCCTGCCCGACGACATCCGCGCCAGCCTCACGGGCAGCCGGCTGGCCGCTGCGCCTGCCATGGCCCAATTGCCCGCGGGCCTGCCATCCGAACTGCTGACCCGCCGCCCCGACATCCGCCAGGCGGAGCAGCAGCTGATTGCTGCCAATGCCAACATTGGCGCCGCCAGGGCCGCGTTCTTCCCGCGCATCTCGCTCACGGCGCAGGCAGGCACCGCCAGCGGCGAGCTGTCGGGCCTGTTCAAGAGCGGCTCGTGGGGGTTCACGATTGCGCCCTCCCTGCTGCTGCCCATCTTTGATGCAGGGCGCAACCAGGCCAACCTGGAAAGCGCCCAAGCGGGCCGCAGCATCGCCGTCGCGCAATACGAAAAAGCCATCCAGACGGCCTTTCGCGAAGTGTCGGACGCGCTGGCCGGCCAGGCCACGCTGGGCGAGCAAGCGCAGGCGCAACAGCTGCAGGCGCAGGCCGAGGCCGCCCGGCTGCAACTGTCTGATCTGCGCTACCGCAATGGCGTGTCGAGCTATCTGGACCTGCTGGACGCCCAGCGCTCGTTGTTCACGGCGCAACAGGCTGTGGTGCAGGTGAAACTTGCCCAATTGCAGAACCAGGTGGCGCTGTACAAGGCCCTGGGCGGCGGTGCACCCGAAGTGGCAGCAGGCAACCCCTCCTGACGCAGTCGGCAGCAAGCTTGGCGCCGCCCCCATGGTTTTCGGGCGCGTGCCAGGCTCAGGCTGTGTGGGGGTGAGATTCAGGGCGCGCGCGGGCCTGACATGAAGGCAGCAGCCCCGCAGATATAATTTAAGGTTGATTTCATCAAAGCCCCCGATACACCAGAGGACGTCATGAGCGACAACCACCACGAAGAAGCCCATACCGGCCCGATCAAGAACCCTAAGCAGTTGCTGGTCGCGGTACTTTTCTCGTTTGTGATTCCGATCTTTGCCATCATTGGCTTGGTTCTGTACGTCACGTCGGCCGACAAGCCCGCCGCTGGCTCCGTCAACCCCGAAAAAGCCATTGCCGAGCGCATCCAGAAGGTGGGCATGGTTGAGATCCGTGATGCCAACCGCCCTCTGAAATCTGGTGAAGAGGTGTACAAGGGCCAGTGCGCCGCCTGCCATGCCACAGGTGCAGCAGGGGCGCCCAAATTTGCCGATACCGCCGCCTGGTCGGCCCGCATCGCAACCGGCTTCGAAGCGCTGGTGCAATCCGCCCTGAAGGGCAAGGGCGCGATGGCTCCGCAAGGTGGTGGCGATTTCAACGACACCGAAATCGCCCGTGCGGCGGCCTACATGGCCAATGCTGCCGGTGCCAAATTTGCTGAGCCAGCAGCGCCCGCTGCTGCTGGTGCTGCTCCGGCTGCCGCAGACGCGGCCCCTGCCGCCCCTGCCGCTCCAGTGGCAGCAGCAGCCCCCGCCGCAGAAGCCGCTCCAGCCGCTGCCGCCCCGGTGGCCGCAACCGCGACCGCTGCTGCAGGCGCAGGCGAAGCCCTGTACAAGCAGGCCTGCCAGGTGTGCCACGCTGCTGGCGTAGCCGGTGCCCCAAAATTTGGTGACAAGGCAGCTTGGTCGGCGCGCCTTCCCTCCGGCATCGATGCGCTGTACAACAGCGCAGCCAAGGGCAAGGGCGCAATGCCTCCCCGTGGCGGTGCAGCCCAGGCGTCAGACGCCGACCTGCGCGCAGCGGTCGAGTTCATGGCTGCCGCCGCCAAGTAAGCCTTCCCCTTGCGGCATGTGCGGTGCACCCTTTGGGGCATTGCATGCAGGCATAAAAAAAGCCGGTTCAGTGGACCGGCTTTTTTGCTTTTCAGGATTGCTTTGTATCCACCATGCGCGGTGACTCAGGGGTTTCGCGGGCACCCCACTGGCCCTGCGGGCTCATGACAAAGCCGTAGCGATCAGGCAACTCTTCCGCCAGCACTTCCTGCGGCAGCCAGCGCCCTGCTTCCACGGCTTCGGCCACCAGAGGCACGTCCAGCGTATGCACCAGGCCCACGCCCAGCGCCGACGTCAGGTAGACACGGCCCTGCGCGTCCACCAGGCAGTCCTGCACCGCCGCGCCACGGCCCGTGTGGGACACCACCGAAAAATCGGACTGTATGCGCCAGATCCAGGGCGTAGCCTCCAACTCTACATAAACCCGCTGGGGCCCGTTCTGAAAGAACCATCGCCCCTGCCCATCGGCTTCGTAATTGCGCGCGATGAATTCGATGAGCTTTTCATGCTGCAGCAAGGACCCCTTGCTGTGTGGAAACGGCCCTCCTGCCTGGGCCTGGTCATCGCGCAGGTACCAGTGGCCACGCGCGTCCAGGCCCAGCCAGCCATAGCAGTTGGGCACGTTGGGCCACTTGGCCAGCGCCTGTTTGACGATGTCATCCATGCGGCGATTGTGCGCCCGCCCGCGTCCCAGCCCCTGCGTGTTCCGCCAACCACCCGCCCACCGCGTCGGGCATGGCACGCACGTGCCCCGGCAGACGGCCATGGGCAAACCCGACGTGGCCGCCGTGTGGAGGCTGCCAGAGCGTGACGAACCCATTGCGCACCTCGTGTGGCAGCGGAAGGCTGGCGGCCGGGACAAACGGGTCGTTGCGAGCATTGACCACCAGGGCCGGAATGCGGATGTGGTGCAGCAGCGGCTTGGCCGACGCCCGCTGCCAGTAGTCCTCTGTATTGCGAAAGCCATGCAGGGGCGCGGTGAACACGTTGTCAAACGCATACAGGTCGCGCGCCGCCATCAGTGCCTGGCGATCGAACAACCCGGGGTGCTGCGCGAGTTTGCGCAGCGCCTTGGGCACCAGGGTGCGCATGAACATGCGTGTGTAGACCTGTCGGTTGAAGCCACGCCCGATGGCGTGCCCCCCTGCGGCCAGATCGATGGGCGAGCACACGGCCGCCACGGCATCGGCGCTGCGCGCAGCGTCTTCGCCCACCTCGGCCGCCCAGCGCAAGAGCGCATTGCCGCCCAACGAGACCCCCACGGCCACCAAGGGGCCCTGGTGCGACGCACGCAGGCGCTGCAGCATCCAGCCGATCTCGGCGTGGTCGCCGGAGTGGTAGGCGCGGGGCGCCCGGTTGATCTCGCCACTGCAACCCCGGAAATGGGGTAACGCGCAGGCCCAACCGCGCTCGCGCGCCCAGTCGGCAAAGGCCTCACAGTAATGGCTGCGCGACGAGCCTTCCAGGCCATGGAAGACCACCAACAGCGGCCGGAGTGCCGCAGGTGCCGTGGCACCCTCCTCCAGCAGAAAATCCACGTCTACAAAGTCACCGTCCGGCGTGTCCCAGCGCTCTCGGCGGTACACGGGGCGGGGGCCGAACACGCGGCGCGAATACAGGGCTGGCCAGATGGTCTGGAGCTGTCCACCGGGCAACCATCGAGGCGCTACATATTTCATAGCTATTTGCGCCTTCCTATCAAGCGCCAGACCCTAAAAAGGCTTGGATTCAAGGCCCCACCACTCAGTGCAGCACGGGCCGCTGGGCGTCCACCACCTGCGCATCGGGCGCGACGCCGGGGCTCGCGTGGTGGGCCACCAGGCGCCAGCCTTCCGGGGTCTTGTGATAGACATTGGTGGCCAGCACCACGGCCTGGTGCAGGCCGTCGGGCAGCATCACCTCGACCTGCTCGACCACGCTGTGCACAGCGCTGGTCAGCGCCACCACACGGTGCACCTGCAACGGCCGCGCCCGCACCGTGCCATGCGAAAACATCGCCTCGAACGCCGTGCGAATCGCCCCAGCACCCAGCAGCCGGGGCCCGCCGGGATGCACGCAGATGATGTCGTCGTCTTCTGCCCAGCAGGACATCAAAAGCTCGATGTCGCCCCGCTGCAAAGCCTCATAGAACGCGGCTTCGGTTTCGTCCGAGGAACCTCCGAGGGTGGCGGCGCTGGCGCGAGAACGGGGCATGGTGGTTGGTGAGGCGTCTGGGATGGAAGGTGGCGCGGCGGCCATGCGGCCCGCCATGTGCGGGTTGCTATTGTGCGGCCATCTCCCAAAGCCTTGTGGCCCGCCCGGAAAGTGGCACCAGGGACGGCACTTGTTGCAGAATCAGCCAAGCTGCCGGTTGATGGCACCTTGGCATCTTGGCACCTTGTCTCTGTGCCCCAAACTGTCCCTGAACTCCACCTGGCGAAGCCACCATGATCCAACGCATTTTTGCCCTGCTGACCGCCCTGCTGGCGCTGAGCGCATTGACCGGCTGCGGCTACAACGACTTCCAGCGGCTGGACGAGCAGTCCAAGGCCGCGTGGAGCGAGGTCCTCAACCAGTACCAGCGCCGCGCAGACCTGGTACCCAACATCGTCGCCACCGTCAAAGGCGAGGCGAACTTCGAGCAGGAAACCCTGACCCGCGTGGTCGAGGCGCGCGCCAAGGCCACCTCGATCCAGGTCACGCCCGAAACCCTGAACAATCCCGAGGCGTTCAACAAGTTCCAGCAGGCGCAGGGCGAGTTGTCGGGCGCGCTGTCGCGGCTGATGGTGGTGTCCGAGCGCTATCCCAAGCTGCAGGCCAACCAGGGCTTTCGCGACCTGCGCGTGACGCTGGAAGGCACCGAGAACCGCATCACCGTGGCGCGCAACCGCTACATCCAGACGGTGCAGGAATACAACGTGCTCGCGCGCAGCTTTCCCACCAACCTGACCGCCATCGCGTTCAGCTATGCGCCCAAGCCCAGCTTCACCGTGGCCAACGAAGCCCAGATCTCCGCGCCGCCCACCGTGGATTTCTCCGCGTCCAAGCCCAAGCCTTGAACGCGGCCCTCTCCACCGCTGAAAATTTGAGAAAAATATGCCCCTAGCGCTTATTTATAAAGCGCTGATAGCTATATTATTGGTAGCATTTGCAGTCCCATGGGCGCATGCTGACAGTGGCCTGTTGCCCGTGCCCGCGCTCACCGGCCCCGTCATCGACCAGACCGGCACCCTGAGCGCCTCCGACAAGGCCGCGTTGGAGACGCAGCTGCAAACGCTGGAGCAGACCCGGGGCGCGCAGGTGGTGGTACTGATGGTGCCCACCACCGCTCCCGAAGACATTGCTTCGTTCGCCAACCGCGTGGGCAACACATGGAAAATCGGGCGCCGCGACGTGGGTGACGGCGTGCTCGTGATCGTGGCCAAGAGCGACCGCAAGATGCGCATCGAGGTCGCCAAGGCCTTGGAAGGCGCCATCCCCGACATTGCAGCGGCGCGCATCATCGACGGCGCCATGAAGCCCCGGTTCCAGCAAAGCGACTATGCAGGCGGCCTGCGCGACGCCGTCATCCAGCTCTCCGCACGCATAGCCGGTGAGGCGTTGCCAGCACCCGCGAGCAACAGCGGCACCGCAGCCCACAGCCCCGACGGATTCGACTGGACGGACCTCGCCATCTTTTTATTTTTCGGCGTGATGGTGGCGGGACCGGTGATGCGCAGCATTTTTGGCAGCCGCCTCGGGGGCCTGCTCATGGGCGGCGGTGTGGGCTTGCTGGCCTTTATGGTCACCTCCAGCCTGATCGTGGCGGGCGGCGCCGGCCTCCTCGCACTGCTTTACACCTGGATCTTCGGCGGCACTGGCGGTGGCAGCAGCCGACGGCGTGGTCGAGGCGGTGCGGCGGTCGGCGGCTGGGGCGCGGGTGTCGGCGGCGGAGGCTGGAGCGGCGGTGGCAGCAGCAGCGACAGTGGCGGGTTCAGCTCGGGTGGCGGTGGCGATTTTGGAGGCGGCGGCGCCTCGGGGGACTGGTGAACATGGGTCCAGGATCAACAACAACCACCTCCATAGCGACCTTACCGGCCGCCCTCTGGCGCCTGGCCCGCCATCGCTGGGGCGAGCCCCAGGCACGCCGCGCGCTGCCCGGCGACACCCTGGAGCGCCTGGCCGCGCGGGTGGCTGCCAGCGAGCAGCAGCACACGGGCCAGATCCGCATCGTCGCCGAAGCCAGCCTGCCCTGGAGCTACCTGCGCCGCCATGCCAGTGCGCGCGAACGCGCCCTCATGCTGTTCAGCAAATACCGCGTGTGGGACACCGAGCACAACAACGGCGTCTTGATCTACCTGCTGCTGCCCGAACACGCGATAGAGATCGTGGCCGACCGGGGCCTTGCCCGGCATGTGGCAGCGGACGAATGGCGCGATGTGATTGCGCTGATGGCTCCCCGCTTTCGCCAGGAGCAGTACGAAGAGGGCCTCGCACAGGCCGTCGACGCCGTGTCCTTGCGCCTTGCCCGGCACTTTCCACGCCTGCCCGATACGCCCGGGCACAACGAATTGCCGGACGCGCCGGTGCTGCGCTAGCCATCGCGCGCGCAGCCTCCAGGGCAGGAGGCTGATCGCACGGAGTTGCCTCCAGAAAGTGGGTTGACGTTGCGGGCTTTTGACGGCCCGTCCAAGCGATTTGCGGGCCCTGCAGGGGCGCGGTTTGCTGGGGGAGTGGCTGGCGCTTCCTTCACCATGCATGTCTTTCGGGGCATTCTCACTGTTCCAAATGAGCCGCAGGGTTTTCCTCTAGATCACCTTGTTTCAAGGCGATCTTCTCGCTCATTACGAAATCCCCGACCGAAGTTCCCAGCCTATTGTTTCCAATACTGGAACAGTTAGTTTGCGACTCGGTGGTTTTTCTTCAGACTTCACCCGCGTACAGTTCAACCCATCGATGAGCCGAACCCGCAAGGCGACTCACCGAACCCGGTTCAGGAATGGTTTTTTGACCCGGCTTTTTTGAGACGCTTTTTAACTTCCAAGGATTTTCATCATGAACAACACCGCCCGCTTCCTCTCCATCGCTGCCGTTGCCGCTTTCGCCTCTTTCGGCGCACAGGCTGACGAAGCCGATGCTTCCCAATTCGCTACCAAATTTGAAACCAACCGCACCCGCGCTGAAGTGCAAGCAGAAGCCGCCAGCGTTGCCCAGACCCGCTCCATCGAGCCAGCGGGCTCGCGTGTGTTGACCTACACGTCTACCGCTGACCGCGCTGCCGTGCGTGCCCAGGCTGCCGAAGCCCTGCGCGCTGGCCAGATCCCTTCGGGTGAGCGTGGTTGATTCTTGTTGAATCCACGGTTCACACGTTTTCGTATTGCCAAGTACCTCGTCCCTATTTTTTGAATTTCACTGGAGTTTCACCATGAACAAGTCTGTCCGTTTCCTCTCTATCGCCGCTGTTGCCGCTTTCACTGCTTTCGGCGCCCACGCTGACGAAGCCGATGGTTCGCAATTTGCACTGAAGTTCGACACGAACCGCACCCGTGCCGAAGTGGCCGCTGAAGCCGCTACCGTGGCCCAGACCCGCAGCATCGAGCCCGCTGGTTCGCGTGTGGTGACCTACACGTCCACGGCTGACCGCGCTGCTGTGCGCGCCCAGGCTGCTGAAGCCCTGCGCACTGGCAAGATTCCTTCGGGCGAATTCAGCGCCATGTAATTCGCACGGGAAGTACTGCGGTCGGCACGCCGACGCAGTCTCACGCTCAAAAGCCGAGGCCCCTCACGGGACCTCGGCTTTTTTCTGCCCTGCCAATCGTGAAGAGATTGACAATGACACGGTCACCGGCCCAGAACACCTCAATGGCTTCCAGCTACCGCTCCATCGACCATGTCATGCTGCGCCTTCACGCAGCCGAGCCTTTGTTTCAGCTCTTCAGCGAGACCTTCGGGTTGCCCGTGGCCTGGCCCTTGCAACGCACTGATTTCGCCACGTATGGCTGGGTCCATCTGGGCAACACTGACCTCGAATTGTGGGCAGCGACCGCCAACGGCGATCTTCCCGACCATGCGCAACCGCCCTTGATCCACGGTTTTGCTCTGGAGCCTGCTTCGCCCCTGGCCGAAAGTCTGGAGCACGCTATGGAGGCAGGCATCACTTGCAAGCCTCCCCGCGCCTTCCAGTCCGAGAACAGCCTGGGCGAAAGGGTCACCAATTTCACCAATTCCGTGCTGCTTGAGCTTTCCGCTCCAAGCTGCTGTGTGTTCTTTTGCGAGTGGGATCGGCGTGCGGCCCTCTACCCCTGGCCCGAAACCGCAACACCGGCAGAACGCCGCGCGCAGCATCGGCAGGCCCTGCAGGACAGCGGGGGTGGCCCCCTGGGAATCACCGGACTGCATGCCCTGCGCATGGGCACCCCGGATGTGCAAACACACCAGCACCGTTGGCGGGCACTCACAGGCTCGCAGCCTGGCCATCCCATTGCAGTCACGCCGGATGTCTGTCTGGAGCTGGTTCCAGGAGAACACTTGCTGATTGAGTCGCTGTCGCTGAGCGTGCGCTCACTATCTATAGCGCGTGCCTTTCTGAGCAGCCGGCATTTGCTCCAGGCGGACAGCGGCGATGTGCTTTCCGTGGCGTGCGAAGGTCTGCAACTTCACCTGGTGGAAACGTCCCCCGCCTTGCCTTAGTGCAGACTTCCATGACCGCTTGCTGTTTTGCAGCAGGCGGGCATAAAAAAACCCGGCCAAGCCGGGTTTTAGGGCAGATCCACCAAGATCTGAATCACTTCTTCTGGCGGAACTTGCGAAGCGCAGCAATCTGCGCCGCCATCACGGCCAGTTCGGACTGGGCCTTTGCCAGGTCGATTTCGCTCTTGGCATTCTTGAGCGCTTCCTCGGCGGAGGCCTTGGCGGCGTTGGCCTTCTCGTCGTCCAGATCCTTGCCACGGATGGCGGTATCGGACAACACAGTCACGCAGTTGGGCTGCACCTCCAGAATGCCACCGGCCACGAAGACAAACTCTTCGGAACCGTCAGCCATTTCGATGCGCACCGAGCCCGGCTTGATACGGGTGATCAGCGGGGTGTGGCGGGGATAGATGCCCAACTCGCCAGCTTCGCCCGGCAGCGCCACGAAACGCGCTTCACCGGTGAAGATGGACTCTTCGGCACTGACCACATCAACGTGGATGGTGTTCATCATTGCTCCTAGGAAAAGGTGGGTTGCTTGATTGCTGAAGGCCGAGCAGCGGTAGGCTGCTCAGCCACCGGGCAATCAGGCCACCTTCTTGGCCTTTTCGAAGGCTTCGTCAATGGTGCCCACCATGTAGAACGCCTGTTCTGGCAGGTGATCGCATTCGCCGTTCACGATCATCTTGAAACCACGGATGGTTTCCGACAGCGGAACGTACTTGCCTGGCGAGCCCGTGAACACTTCGGCCACGTGGAAAGGCTGCGACAGGAAACGCTGGATCTTGCGCGCGCGGGCCACGGCCAGCTTGTCTTCAGGTGCCAGTTCGTCCATGCCCAGAATGGCGATGATGTCGCGCAGTTCCTTGTAGCGCTGCAGCGTGCCTTGCACCGCACGGGCCGTAGCGTAGTGGTCTTCGCCCACGACGTTCGGGTCCAGCTGGCGGCTGGTGGAGTCCAGAGGATCCACGGCAGGGTAGATACCCAGCGAGGCGATGTCACGCGAAAGCACCACGGTGGAGTCCAAGTGGGCGAACGTGGTGGCAGGCGAAGGATCGGTCAAGTCATCGGCAGGCACGTACACGGCCTGGATGGAGGTGATCGAGCCGACCTTGGTCGACGTAATACGCTCTTGCAGACGGCCCATTTCTTCGGCCAGCGTAGGTTGGTAGCCCACGGCGGAAGGCATGCGGCCCAGCAGAGCGGACACTTCGGTACCGGCCAGCGTGTAGCGGTAGATGTTGTCCACGAAGAACAGCACGTCACGGCCTTCGTCGCGGAACGACTCGGCGATGGTCAGGCCAGTCAGCGCAACGCGCAGACGGTTGCCTGGGGGCTCGTTCATCTGGCCGTACACCATGGCAACCTTGGACTCTTCGAGCTTCTCCAGGTTCACCACGCCGGAATCGGCCATTTCATGGTAGAAGTCGTTCCCTTCGCGGGTACGCTCGCCCACACCAGCGAACACCGACAGACCGCTGTGGGCCTTGGCGATGTTGTTGATGAGTTCCATCATGTTCACGGTCTTGCCCACGCCGGCGCCACCGAACAGGCCCACCTTGCCGCCCTTGGCGAACGGGCACACCAGGTCGATCACCTTGATACCGGTTTCCAGCAGCTCTTGCGAAGGCGACAGTTCGTCGTACGCAGGGGCCTTGCGGTGGATGGAGGCCGTCAGTTCCTGGCTCACGGGACCACGTTCGTCGATGGGAGCACCCAACACGTCCATGATGCGGCCCAGCGTCGCCTTGCCCACGGGCACGGTGATGGAGTTGCCGGTGTTGGTCACCATGATGCCGCGGCGCAGGCCGTCGGACGAACCCAGCGCAATGGTACGCACCACGCCGTCGCCCAGCTGCTGCTGCACTTCCAGCGTCAGGGTCGAACCGTCGAGCTTCAGAGCGTCGTAAATCTTGGGCATCTGGTCGCGCGGGAACTCAACGTCCACCACAGCGCCGATACATTGAACAATCTTGCCTTGCACTTGAGCCATTTTTCGCTCCAATAAAGATGTTGGTTGAGCTGCTTACACAGCAGCGGCGCCAGCCACGATTTCCGAAAGTTCTTTCGTGATCGCTGCCTGGCGCGTCTTGTTGTAGACCAGCTTCAACTCGCCAATGACGCTGCCGGCGTTGTCGGTGGCGGCCTTCATGGCCACCATGCGTGCCGACTGCTCGGACGCCATGTTTTCCGCAACGGCCTGGTAGATCAGGGACTCGACATAGCGGACCAGCAGATCGTCGATCACGGTCTGTGCATCGGGCTCGTAGATGTAGTCCCAGCCATGTTCGGTCTTGTCGGCCTGCATCTGCGCGGACGACAGGGGGAGCAACTGCTCCACCACCGATTCCTGCTTCATGGTGTTGATGAACTTGGTGTACGAGAGGTACACCGCGTTGATCTTGCCTTCTGCATACGCATCGAGCAGCACCTTGACCGGTCCGATCAGCTTGTCCAGATGGGGCGTGTCGCCCAGGCCCGTCACGTGCGAAACCACCTTGGCACCGACACGGTTCAGGAAACCCAGGCCCTTGTTGCCAATGGCAACCGCCTCGGTGGACACGCCAGCGCCCTGCAGCTCACGCAGCTTGGACGTCACGACGCGCAGCACGTTGGTGTTCATGCCACCGCACAGGCCCTTGTCGGTCGTCACCACGATCACGCCAGCCGTCTTGGCATCGTTCACTTTCATGAACGGATGCACGTATTCAGGGTTGGCCTGGCCGAGATTGGCTGCAATGTTGCGGATCTTCTCGCTGTAAGGGCGGGCAGCCCGCATCCGCTCTTGCGCCTTGCGCATTTTGGATGCAGCCACCATTTCCATGGCTTTGGTGATCTTTTTGGTGTTCTCCACCGACTTGATCTTGCCGCGTATTTCCTTGCCTGCTGCCATGATGGCTCCTCGTCCGGTTTAAGCGAACGACTTCTTGAACGCGGCGATGGCTGCGGTCAATTCGGCTTCTGCGTCCTTGTCCATGGCCTTGGCCTGTTCCAGCTTGGCCAGCAGAGCGGCGTGGCTGGTCTTCAGGAACTGGTGCAGGCCGTGTTCGAAGTCGAGAACCTTCTTGACGTCGATGTCGTCCATGAAGCCCTTGTTCACAGCAAACAGCGTGGAAGCCATCAGCGAGATGGACAGCGGGCTGTACTGCGCCTGCTTGAGCAGTTCAGTCACGCGGGCACCGCGGTCGAGCTGCTTGCGGGTGGCTTCATCCAGGTCGGAAGCGAACTGCGCGAACGCAGCCAGTTCACGGTACTGGGCCAGGTCGGTACGGATACCACCGGACAGGTTCTTCACCAGCTTCGTCTGGGCAGCACCACCGACGCGCGACACCGAGATACCGGCGTTGATGGCGGGGCGGATACCGGCGTTGAACAGCGAGGTTTCCAGGAAGATCTGGCCGTCAGTGATCGAGATCACGTTGGTAGGCACGAAAGCGGACACGTCGCCAGCTTGCGTTTCGATGATCGGCAGTGCGGTCAGCGAACCCGTCTTGCCCTTGACTTCACCCTTGGTGAAGGCTTCGACGTAGTCGGCATTCACGCGGGCTGCACGTTCGAGCAGACGGCTGTGGAGATAGAACACGTCGCCAGGGTAGGCTTCGCGGCCTGGTGGGCGACGCAGCAGCAGCGACACTTGGCGGTACGCAACAGCTTGCTTGGACAGGTCGTCATACACGATCAGGGCGTCTTCGCCACGGTCGCGGAAGTATTCGCCCATGGTGCAGCCAGAGTAGGCCGACACGTACTGCATGGCGGCCGATTCGGAAGCCGATGCGGCCACCACAATCGTGTATTCCATGGCACCGGCTTGTTCCAGTGCGCGCACCACGTTCTTGATCGACGAAGCCTTCTGACCGATGGCAACGTAAATACAGGTCACGCCTTGGCCCTTCTGGGCGATGATGGCGTCGATGGCCACTGCCGTCTTGCCGGTCTGGCGGTCACCAATGATCAGCTCGCGCTGGCCACGGCCCACAGGCACCATGGAGTCGATGGACTTCAGGCCGGTTTGCAGAGGCTGGTCCACCGATTTACGGGCGATCACGCCCGGAGCGACCTTTTCGATCACGTCGGTGAGCTTGGCGTTGATAGGACCCTTGCCATCAATAGGCTGGCCCAGGGCGTTCACCACGCGGCCGATCAGCTCGGGACCGACGGGTACTTCCAGAATACGGCCCGTGCACTTGACGGTGTCGCCTTCGGAGATGTGCTCGTACTCACCCAGAATCACGGCGCCGACGGAGTCGCGCTCAAGGTTCAACGCCAGGCCGTAGGAAGGCTGGCCGTCCTTGGTGACGGGGAACTCCAGCATTTCGCCTTGCATCACGTCCGACAGGCCGTGAACGCGAACGATACCGTCCGACACAGACACCACGGTGCCCTGATTGCGGATATCGCTGCTGGCAGCCAGACCTTCGATGCGGCTCTTGATGAGTTCAGAAATTTCTGCGGGATTGAGTTGCATGACTCTTTCCTTCTTTCTTTGGTTCGCTGTCCTCGCCGCGCGTTACGCGGTGAGGGCCGCTTTCATTTGTTCAAGACGGGCCTTGACCGAAGTGTCCAGCACCTCGTCACCCACCACTACGCGAATGCCGCCGATCAGGGACTCGTCCTGCTGAACAGCGAGATTGAGCTTGCGGCCGAAGCGCTTTTCCAGCGCTGCGCTGACCTCGGACAGTGCGGCACTGTCCATCGGAAAAGCGCTGTACACCACGGCATCCGAAGAGCCGTTGCGGCGATTCACGAGGGTACGAAACTGCGAAGCCACTTCCGGGAGCGCGTTGATGCGTCCGTTGTCGATGACTGTGCGCAGGAAATTCTTGGCCGTATCGGACAGCGCCGAACGCGCAACACCCGTGAAGACGGCAAACACCTGGTCTGCCGTCACCTTGGGGTTGTCCGCCAGCTGACGCAACTGGGGGTTGGCGGCAATGGCCGCCAGTTCATCGACCCAGTCAGCGGTGCTGGCCAGGTCCATGCCCGCACCCGCAGTAGCGGCCTTGAACAGGGCATCGGCGTAAGGGCGGGCAATGGTGGCGAGTTCAGCCATGTGTGTCCCCTTACAGCTCGGTCTTCAGGCGGTTGAGCAGGTCGGCGTGAACGCCGGCATTGACTTCCTTGCGGAGAATCTGCTCAGCACCCTTGACGGCCAGCGCTGCCACCTGCTCACGCAGGGCTTCGCGGGCTTGCACCGTTTGCTGCTCGGCTTCGGCACGGGCGGAGGCAACAATCTTGTTGCCTTCTTCCGTGGCGCGTGCCTTGGCTTCTTCGATGATGGCCTGGGCACGTCGGTCGGCGTCCGCAAGACGCGAGGCCGTTTCGTTGCGCGCCTGTGACAGCTCCTTTTCGACGCGCTGGTTGGCAGCGGTCAGTTCGGACTTGGCACGGTCGGCAGCAGCGAGGCCTTCGGCGATTTTCTGGGCTCGTTCATCCAACGCCTTCGCGATCGGGGGCCACACGAATTTCATCGTGAACCACACCAGGATCAAGAAGACGATGGCCTGAATGAACAGGGTCGCATTGATACTCACGGCAACACCTTTCTAGAGTGGCGTTGAACGGGACTTACTTGGGCAGGTTGGCCAAGAACGTCGAAGCGAAGGGGTTGGCGAAAGCGAACAGCAGAGCGATAGCCACGCCGATCAGGAAGGCGGCGTCGATCAGACCAGCCAAGATGAACATCTTGGTTTGCAGTTCGTTGATCAGTTCAGGCTGACGTGCCGACGATTCGAGGAACTTGCCGCCCATCAGTGCGATACCGATGGAAGCGCCGATAGCGCCCAGACCAACGATCAGACCACAAGCCAGAGCGACGAGACCGAGAATGTTTTCCATGATGACTCCTGAGTTAAAAAAAGAAAGGTTGAAAAAGAAAAGGGAAACGAAAGGGAACCGTTAGTGCGCGTTGTGCGCCTGACCGAGGTAGATCAGTGCAAGCATCATGAAGATGAAGGCTTGCAGAGAGATCACCAGAATGTGGAACAGCGTCCAGATGGTGCCAGCGATGACGTGGCCCACAGGCAGCAGCACACCCGACAGCGACAGTGCAGCCGCACCACCCATCAGGGCGATCAGCATGAACACCAGTTCACCGGCGTACATGTTGCCGAACAACCGCATGCCATGCGATACGGTGTTGGCGACATATTCAATGATCTGCATCAGCAGATTCACGACGCCCAGAATCAGGGCGAAGATGGGGTTCTTGCTGGTGCCGAACGGAGCCGACACGAGTTCATGCGCCCAGCCGCCAGCGCCCTTGATCTTGACGCTGTACCAGAAGCGCAGGATCAGAATGGCAAATGCCAGCCCCAGGGTGGTGGACAGGTCGGCCGTAGGCACTACACGCAGATAGGCGTGGTGGGGATCATGACCAGCAGCGCCATAGATCTTGGCCCAGATGGCGGGCAGCAGGTCCACCGGCAACATGTCCATGAAGTTCATCAGGAAGATCCAGACAAACACCGTGAGACCCAGAGGAGCAATGAACTTGCGGCTCTCGGCGTTGTGGATATTGGCCTTGGCCTGGTTGTCCACCATCTCGACCAGCATTTCCACCGCCGCCTGGAAGCGACCGGGCACACCGGAGGTCGCCTTACGGGCAGCTGACCACAGAATCAAAAGGGTGAGCACACCCAGAACCAGACCGACGATGATCGAGTCGTAGTTGATGACGGTGAAATCAACAATCTTGGTCTGGTTGACGTTTTGAAGATGCTGCAGGTGGTGAACGATGTATTCACTTGCAGTCGGAGCGTGCGCTTCTGCGGCCATCGGACAACTCTTCTCTATATCAATCGGTTTTTCGGACACCGGGTCGCACCAAAAGCGCCACCCAGTACGTTTTCATTGCGACCACCATGCCAACCAGCAAGGCAATCCAGCTCAAGCCCGACACCAGCCGAGGTGCCGCAGCAAGCAGCGCCACCGTCAGCACGATCTTGGCAATCTCCCAACCAAAGAATCCCACCATGGCAGCACGCGGCTTGGAAGACGCCGAATGGCGCAACACACCGCGTGCAAACAACGCTGCCGGAGCCACCACAGCCAGCGCACCATAAGCCGCAGACCAGCCCACCGATGCCCTGCCCGTCAGAGCCCAGGCCACCAGGGCCACCAGCATCCCGACCAGTGCCTGACCCGCCACCACCTTCCACACAGAGATGGAAGGATTGCGACTGCGCCACACCTCGGCCTCCTCGGCCGTCAGGGGCTTGAAGTCAGATTCTTCAGCCTCAATTTCAGTCTCAGGCGGGATTGTTTTCATTGTTGAATGACGCCCGCGTTACAGACTGCAACTTTTACAAAGCCTCTAATTATAAGTAAAAACCCGTGACGCACGACAAAGACCTGCAAGCCCGGCCCAAAACCGGTGCGCGTGCATGCGCTGTTGTGGTGACAGGCCAACGGCTTTTCCCATCCTTCCCGCACTGCCGTGCACTGGCCTGGGGCAGGCTGCCTGCACCCAAGCGGCAGCACAACAACCCCGCTGGCGCACAATGGCAAAGCCCCGCCAGCTATTGAAACCGAAGCAGTACGCACCATGACAACCTCCAGCCCACCACCTGCCAATGGCCTCGACACACAGGCTAACGATCCACGCAAAGACTCGTTGATCGAATACCCATCCAGGTTCCCCATCAAGGTCATGGGCGCCAAGGTGGACGGCTTCGTGCATGCTGTCACTGAACTGGCCCGCCAGTTCGACCCCACTTTTGACGCCAGCACCATTGAACTGCGAGACAGCCGCGCCGGCAATTACCTCGGAGTAACCATCACCATCACCGCGACCAGCCGGGAGCAGCTCGACGACCTGTACCGCGCACTGTCGTCACACCCCCTGGTGAAAGTGGTGCTGTAGCCCCGGGGCTGCAGCATATTTGCCGCATGACCATCGACATTCGCATGCTGGGCCGCGTGGACTACGCCGCCACCGTCCAGGCCATGCAGGACTACACCACCGCGCGTTCGGCCGGTACACCCGACGTGCTCTGGGTGTGCGAGCACGCACCGCTGTACACACAAGGGCTCGCAGGCAAAAGTGATCACGTGCTGAACCCGGGCAACATTCCGGTGGTAGCCACCAACCGTGGCGGGCAGGTCACCTTCCACGGTCCCGGCCAGGTGGTGGCCTATCCACTGATCGACCTGCAGCGCGCAGGTTACTTCGTCAAAGAGTACGTCTACCGCGTGGAAGAAGCCGTGATCCGCACGCTGGCGCACTTTGGCATCACGGGCCACCGCGTGGACGGCGCGCCTGGCATCTATGTGCGGCTGGACGACCCACACAGCCACGCCCTGCTGCCGCAGCGTCCGCAAAAGCGCATCGGCACGGCGGCGCCAATCCCGGACTTCGAGGGCCTGGGCAAGATCGCCGCCCTGGGCATCAAGGTCAGTCGGCACAGCACTTACCACGGCGTGGCGCTCAATGTGGCGATGGACCTGGAGCCCTTTGCGCGCATCAACCCTTGCGGTTACGCAGGTTTGCAAACGGTGGACCTTTCTACAATCGGGGTCCACACCACCTGGGAAGAAGCCGCGCAGGTGCTGGGCCAGCAGCTCAGCATCCGGTTGGCGCCCTGAACCTGCCTACATGCCATGAGCACCCCTGAAGTCGTCCGCGAAGCGCAATCCACCGAAGCCTACAACCCGCTGGCCAAGCAAAAAGCGGCCGCCAAGCTCTCGCGCATTCCGATCAAGGTCGAGCAAGGCGAAGTGCTTAAGAAGCCCGAGTGGATTCGCGTGAAGGCGGGCAGCCCCACCACACGCTTCTACGAGATCAAGGAGATCCTGCGCGAGCACAAGCTGCACACGGTGTGCGAAGAAGCCTCCTGCCCCAACATCGGCGAGTGTTTCGGCAAGGGCACGGCCACCTTCATGATCATGGGCGACAAGTGCACGCGCCGCTGCCCGTTCTGCGACGTGGGCCACGGCCGCCCCGACCCGCTGGACAAGGACGAGCCCCTGAACCTGGCCAAGACCATCGCCGCGCTCAAGCTCAAGTACGTGGTGATCACCAGCGTGGATCGCGACGATCTGCGCGATGGCGGTAGCGGGCATTTTGTGGAATGCATCCAGAACATCCGCGAGTTGTCGCCCGCTACGCAGATCGAGATCCTGGTGCCCGACTTCCGGGGCCGCGACGACCGTGCGCTCGAAATCCTCAAAGCCGCGCCACCCGACGTGATGAACCACAACCTGGAAACCGCACCCCGGCTGTACAAGGAAGCGCGCCCAGGCTCCGACTACCAGTTCAGTCTGAACCTGCTCAAAAAGTTCAAGGCCCTGCACCCCAATGTTCCCACCAAGAGCGGCATCATGGTTGGCTTGGGCGAGACGGACGAAGAGATCCTGCAGGTGATGCGCGACATGCGCGAACACAACATCGACATGCTGACCATCGGCCAGTACCTGTCGCCCAGCAACAGCCACCTGCCCGTGCGCCGCTACGTGCACCCCGACACCTTCAAGATGTTCGAGGAAGAGGCCTACAAGATGGGCTTCAGCCACGCTGCGGTCGGCGCCATGGTGCGCAGCAGCTACCACGCGGACCAGCAGGCGCACGCCGCTGGCGTTTAAGCCTAGCGGGACGCGCAACCCAGAGCACGATCATGGGCGCGGCGGAATCGCTCTCGCTGCGGCGCTACGGCGCATCGCCGGGCAGCCATAGCCACGATCACTTCCAGATACTGCTGGGTCTCTCCGGCGCACTGGACCTGGAAGTCGCGGGGCACGGTGTGCGCGTGGCGCCCGGTGGCGGCTGCGTGATTTCGCCGGGGGATCGCCACGACTTCGAATCGTCGCGCGGCAGCGTCTGCCTGGTGCTCGACAGTGCCCACCCCGGCTGGGCGCAGTGCGCCAGCGCGCAGCTCACTACCGCACTGCCCACCGATGCGCTGCCCCTGGCGCACTACCTGGCCAGCGCATTGCAACAAGGCCGCCCGCTGGCGCAGACCCACGGCCCGGCATTGCTGCTGGAAGCGTGGCTGGCGGGCTCAGCGCCCCATACATCCCTCCACCGATCCACGCGCCAACGCACTATCGATTGGCCTGCTCTGCAGCGCTGGGCAGCCCTGCAATGGCACCGCGAACTCAGCGTTGCCGACTTGGCGGCGCAGGTGCATCTGAGCCCCAGCCAGTTCGCTACCAGGTGCCGCGAAGACCAGGGCATGGGTGCCATGGCCTGGCTGCGCGGCCAGCGCCTGGCACATGCGCGGCTGCTGCGGGGCACAGGCATGGCCGTGGCCGAAGTGGCGCGGCGCACGGGCTACCGCTCGCCCTCGGCCCTCACGGCGGCACTGCGGCGCGCTGAAGATCACTGAATCACTGACACAGGCTGCCGCGTCCAGCCGACGATCACCACGCGACGACGGACCATCGTTGCGCGACGATTCCGAATGTCCTGCGCGCGTAAGCTCGGCGCCATGCAAGCCAACCTGTACGCACTGGGCGCCATCGCGCTGTGGGCCTCCCTCGCCTCGCTGGGTGTCTCGCTCACCCACATTCCACCGTTCCTGCTCACGGGCATTGCGCTCATCATCGGCAGCGTGCCAGCCTGGCCGTTTGTGCTGCGTGACCCGTCGCAGTGGCGCATTCCACTGCGCACACTGGCGCTCGGTGTGTATGGCCTGTTTGCGTACCACTTCCTGCTGTTCATTGCGCTGCGCCACGCGCCGCCCGTGGAGGCCAACCTGGTGAACTACCTGTGGCCGCTGTTCATCGTGGTGCTCTCGCCTGTGGTGCTGCCCGGTGTGGCGCTGCGCCTGCCGCATGTGCTGGCGGCACTGCTGGGTTTTGGGGGCGCAGCCATTGCGATTGCGGGTGGACGCGAGCTGAGTGGCACGCTGGCCTGGGGTTACCTGCCCGCGCTGGCCGCAGCATTCATCTGGGCCACGTACTCGCTTATGACCAAGCGCGTGGCGGCCTTTCCAACCACGGCCATCGGCCTCTTCGGACTGGTGTCCGGCGTGCTGTCGCTGCTGTGCCATGTGGCGTTGGAGCCCGCCGTGGCGCTGCAGCCGCGCGACTGGGCCCTGCTGGCAGTGCTGGGCCTGGGGCCGCTGGGGGCGTCGTTTTTTATGTGGGACAAGGCCCTCAAGCTCGGAGACGCGCGGCACATCGGCATCCTGAGCTACATCACGCCGCTGGCGTCCACCGCGCTGCTGATCGTGGTAAGTGGCCGCACCTTCAGCTGGAGCATCGCACTGGCCACGGTGATGATCATCAGCGCGGCAGTGATGGGGATGCGGGCGCGCTGACCATGAGAAGTACGCATCAAATTGGCATCTAGCGCTTATCTATAAAGCGCTAGCAGCTACTATTTTTATAGCAAAGCTCTGTCGCTCAAGAGGTCAGCAGCGCCGCAGGTTCATCGCCCTCCAGCACCTGCTGCGCCCAAGGCGCAAGCTTGCGCGTGTCAGCGCGCAGCACCTCCTGCTTCACAGCCAGGATCTGCGCGGGGTGCATGGAGAAGCTGCGCAGGCCCAGGCCCAACAGCAGCCGCGTCATGGTCACATCGCCCGCCGTCTCGCCACACACGCACACGCTCTTGCCCTGGCGCTCCCCCTCGGCGATCACGTCGCCCACCAAGCGCAGCACGGCGGGGTGCAGCGGGTCGTACAGGTGGGCCACAGCCTCGTCGGCACGGTCGATGGCCAGGGTGTACTGGATCAGGTCGTTGGTGCCGATGGACAGGAAGTCGAAGTACTTGAGGAAGGTGCGCACCATGAGCGCGGCGGCGGGCACCTCGATCATTGCGCCCAGCTGCACCGGGCCGTAGGGTTCGCCACGCGCATCCAGCTCACCCCGGGCCAGGTCCACCTGGGCGAGCGTCTGCTGAATTTCGTGCGTGTGCGCCAGCATGGGGAACAGCAGGTTGACCTTGCCATGCGCCGCCGCACGCAGCACAGCGCGCAGCTGGGTGCGAAACATGGCCGGGTCGGCCAGGCTCCAGCGGATGGCGCGCAGGCCCAGCGCGGGGTTCAGGTAGTTGTCCTTGTGGCTCTTGTGGTCCAGCGGCTTGTCCGCGCCCACATCGATGGTGCGGATGGTGACAGGCAGGCCCTGCATGCCGTCAATGGCCTCGCAGTAGGCGCGGTACTGCTCGTCCTCGCCGGGCAGGTTGCCCGTTTTGCCCATGAACAGGAATTCGCTGCGGAACAGGCCCACGCCCACGGCCCCGGCGCGCACGGCGGTGGCGGCGTCGCCGGGTTGTTCGATGTTGGCCAGCAGCTCGATCTTGTGGCCGTCGATGGTGATGGCAGGGGTGTGGCGCAGCCGGGCCAGCCGCTCTCGCTCGAGCTCCACCTGGCGCTGGCGAAAGCCGTATTCGGCCAGGATGATGGGCGACGGATCGACAATGACCACACCTGCATCGCCGTCGATGATGACCCAGTCGTCCTGCCGCACCAGCTGACTGGCGGCGCGCGCACCGACCACGGCCGGGATGTCCATGCTGCGCGCCACGATGGCCGTGTGGCTGGTCTTGCCGCCCACATCGGTCACAAAGCCCGCAAACACGCTTTGCTTGAACTGCAGCATGTCGGCAGGCGAGAGGTCGTGCGCCACCAGCACCAGGGGCACGTCCACCGTGTCGTCGAGCAGCAAGTCTTGCTGCAGGCCCAGTTGCTTGTGGCGGCGCGGGCTGCTGACCGGCGGCGCCACGGGGCTGGCCACGCCCTTCATGTAGCGCAGGATGCGCTCGACCACCTGTTCCAGGTCAGCCTTGCGCTCGCGCAGGTACTCGTCCTCCATCTCGTCGAACTGGCGCGCGATGACTTCAAGCTGCGTAGTCAACGCCCACTCCGCGTTGTACAGGCGCTCGGTGATCCAGTGCTTGACGCCGCCCGTGAGGGCCTCGTCCTGCAGCAGCATCAGGTGCACGTCGAGCAGCGCGGTCAGCTCATGCGGCGCATCGGCGGGCATGTCGGTCTGCAGGCGCTGCAGTTCCTCGACCACGGCATTGCGGCCGTTGCGCACCCGCTCAATCTCGCCCTCGACCTGTTCCGGCTCCACAAAATAGTGCGCCACGTCCACACGGCTGGACGCCACCAGCACGGCACGGCCGATGGCAATGCCGCGAGCGACTGCGAGACCGTGGACGGAAAAAGTCATTCACCCTCACCAAATTTGTCGGCAATCAAGGCCAGCAGGGCATCCATGGCCTCCTGTTCGCGATCCCCGTTGGTTTCAATCTCCACCTCGGTGCCCTTGCCGGCGGCCAGCATCATCACGCCCATGATGCTCTTGGCGTTGATGCGACGGTCGCCACGGCTCATGAAAACCTCACAGGGGAAGCTGCCAGCCAGCTTGGTCAGCTTGGCCGAAGCGCGGGCATGCAGGCCCAATTTATTGCTGATGGTCGTACGTGTCTTGATCATGTCGATTACGGGTGTTCTGGTTCTGCGGCGCGGAGATGGCCACCTGCATCACGCCCTGGGTGCCCCCCACCACGGCGCGGGTGACCACCGCGTCGAGGGGTTCGTGGCGGTAGCTCACTGCCCGCAGCAGCATGGGCAGGTTGACCCCCGTCACCAGGCGCGAGCGCACGTTCTCGATCACGCGCTGCGCCACGTTGCAGGGGGTGGCACCAAACACGTCGGTGAGCACCAGGGTGGAATCTGCGCCCAGCTGCTGCAGCATGATGCGGGCCTGCGCCAGCGACTCTTCGGGCGGCTGGTTGGGCTGCACGTCGAGAGCGGCCACGTTGTCGCCGCAGTCGGGAAACACATGCAGCGCACATTCGCGCAGTGCATGGGCCAACGGGGCGTGGGCAATGATGAGGATGCTGGTGGTGCTCATGGCGTGGTGGTTTGCAACACATTATGGCGCCGCCCCTGCAGCAGGAACCACGCGTAGGCGACCGCGTTGCACGCCAGGTACACCGCCATCGCGGCCTGGAACGACTGCACCGTGGACAGGCCGGTCGCGGCAAAGGCGTCCACCCCCAGGCCAATGCCCCACTGCACCACAAACACGCCCGCAAAAATCACCAGGTTGTAGGCTGACAGCGCGCGCCCCGCCAGCGCCTGCGGGAACGCCATGGCCACCGCAGGCTGCGACAGCGACACAAACGTGCACGACACACAAAACAGCGCCCAGGCACCGCCTCCCGCCTGCGGCCCCGCGAGAATGATGCCCAGCAACACCACCAGGCACAGCGGCAAGCCCGCAGCCATCAGCCGGTCGGCTCCCAGCCCCTTGCGCAGCAGCCAGGGGTTGACCATGCCCCAGGTCCAGAACGTGCAGAGCATGGCCACGTTGATCCAGAACAGCCCCGTGGCAGCCTCCAGCGGCGAGTAGCCCGCCACCCGCTGCATCCATGGGCCTGCCCATAGCGTCTGCATGGCCACCATGCCGCCGTACACAAAGAAGCCCAGGGGCGCCAGGCGCTGGAAATACGGGTGGCGCCACACCATCGCATAGCCCGGTGGCACAGTGACACCGCTGGGGCCGCGCTCCGCTGTGGCATCACCACCGCCACCACCGCCCGCGCCCGGTGTGCCCGCCGCCCAGCCGGGCACCCAAACGGCAATCACCACCATCGACAGCGCGATCAGCGCCGCCAACCCCCAGAACAGCGGCCGCCACCCCACCAGCGGCAGCGCCCACTGCACCGGCAGCGTGGACGCCACCATGCCCAGCGAGCCCGTCATCAGCATCCAGGAGTTGGCGCGCATCTGCGCAGTGGGCTCAAACCAGCGCCTATAGCCCGTGAGCGGCGCCATCAGGCAGGCGCTGACCCCTGCGCCACACAACACACGCCCGGCCAGCAGGCCCGAAAACCCCGTCGCAACCGAAAACACCAGGCTGCCCACCACGGCCACGCCCAGAAATCCCAGCGCCACCTTGCGCGGGCCATGCCGGTCCAGCCAGGTGCCCAGCGGCAGCTGCGTGGCCGCAAAGCCCAGAAAGTACCCGCCCGCAAGCAAGCCCAGGTCGCTGGCCTGCAGCGAAAACTCCTGCGCCAGTGTGGGCGCCAGCGTGGCCGTAACCGCCCGCACCAGCGCCGACAGGAAGTAGGCGAAGGCAAAGGCCAGAAAAACGATGACCGCTGCCCGCCTGGGCAGCACTGCATGCCTGGTCATTGGAGCACCATCCCTGCAAAGAACTGGTCGGCCAACTCGGGGCGGGGCTTGCCCGTGTAAACCACCGCGTGGTACAGACGCATCTGCGGCCCCGCAGCGCGCGCAAACCACACGCCCTGGGCAAACACGGGGCTGCCATCGGCACGCTGGCCTTGCACCACGGTGCGCACCGACTGCGGCAGGGGCAGTGCACCCTTAGGGGCATACGGCGCATCAGCCGCCGTGGCTGCCGCGCCCGTGCCGAGGTTGGCGACCACAGCGGCCCGCCAGTGCCGCAGGGCAGCACCCGCCTGGGCAGGGTCTGCCAGGGCCGCATGCGACACGGCAAATGTGGCGCCGTCGGCATCGCAGCCCGCCATGGACAGCTCGACGGGCACCCCCGCCAGTTCGACCGTGCGCGAGGCCTGGTCAGGCTTGCAAGGCAAGGTGATGGTGATGCCGGCCTCGGGCAAAGGCACGCTGCGCCAGTTCAGCGCAGGGCTGCAGCCCACGAGCAGCCACAGCAACGGTGGCAGGGCAGCAGCCCGGGTTGGTGTCCAGTTCATCGGTCGATTATCGGCACAGTGACCCAGATCAACAGGCTGCATCCCCTGCGGGCGAACTTTTGCCCGCCAAGCCGACTCCATCCCAAGTTCGGCCTGCGGGCCACCCGTGAAGACGGGCGTTGTTGTTAGGGCAGGTCCGGCACAATGCCGGTTGCAGGCCCGGGTACCCACAGGGGCCACAGTTTCAGGATGAATGGACAAGTCATGGCGATCAAGCATTGGGCGGCAGGGGTGGCAGTGGCAGCATTTGCGGCCGTGGGTGCTTATGTGTACCTGGACGCAGGCCGCTCTGCGGCACCGGAATCCACCTTCGTGTTGCTAAACGGCACGAGCCAATCCACCGCCGATCTGCGCGGCAAGGTCACGCTGGTGAATTTCTGGGCCACCAGCTGCACCACCTGCGTGGCCGAAATGCCCGAGATCGTGGCCACCTACAACAAGTACCACGCCAAAGGCTTCGACACGCTCGCCGTGGCCATGAGCTACGACCCGCCCAGCTACGTGGTGAACTTTGCCGAAACCCGCAAACTGCCCTTCAAGGTGGCGATCGACAACACCGGCAAGGTGGCCCAGGCCTGGGGCGATGTGCGGCTCACGCCATCGACCTTCATCGTGAACAAGCGTGGGGAGATTGTGAAGACCTATGTAGGTGCCCCGAATTTCCCCGAACTGCACCAGCTCATCGAGAAGCTGCTGGCAGAAACCTGAGCCACCACAACACCTTCAAAAACAAGAGGCCGATTTCGTAAGAAATCGGCCTCTTGCGCTTATGGATAAAGCGCCAGCAGCTATCAATTTTGCGAATGGCATCTGAAACTGGCGTTGCCCAGACGAGCGGACGCCGCGCAAGGGCCGCCCCGCCGCGCTCGCGTCGTCCCCCTTCCCGGAGCGCGTAGCGCGTAGCGCGTAGAGAGAAGGGGGAAGCGGCGCAGCCGCTCAGGGGGATGTACCCTATTTCGCGCGGTAGTTGTCGTGGCAGGCCTTGCAGGTGCCAGCGGCCGCGCCGAATGCGGTCTTGAGGTTGTCCAGGTTGCCCGTCTTGGCCGCAGCGGCCAGCTTGACGGATTCGGCTTCGAGCTTGTCGGAATGCTCCTTGAACTTGGCCTGTTCGGTCCAGATTTCAGGCAATGCCTTGGTGGGCGCGCCCTTGTCGGTGCCCGCGCCAAATCCCGCCCAGGGCAGCTTGGCCATCTGCGCCACCACATCCGCGTTCTCCTGCGCGGCCTTGGCGTCGAACGGGATACGGCCATTGGCCATGGCCCCAAGGCGGCCAAAGTGCTGGCCCATCACAAACAGCGCGCTCTGGCGGTATTTGATGGCGTCTTCCGCCTTGGCGAACTGGGCAGAGGCCGGTGCGGACAAGGTCAGCGTAGCGGCGGCAAGGGCGAACGCGGCAAGTGCTTTCATAGGGAGATTCCTTTTTCGTGGGGTGGACAGGCTCTGAGAGCCCGGGGCAAGTATGCCGTTTTACCGCCCATTTCGCAGCGGGCATGCTCTTTCGGGTTGACCCCGCCTCCTTCACAATGCGGCCCACCACCCTTCGTCCAACCACCCTGCCCCGCCGCCATGACGCAACACTCCGTACGCATCTGGGACCTTCCCACCCGCATCTTCCACTGGGCGCTGGCCGCGAGCGTCGTGGGCCTGGTCATCACCGCCAAGGTGGGGGGCAACGCCATGGAATGGCATTTCCGGCTGGGGTACGGCGTGTTGGCGCTGCTGGTGTTCCGCATGGTCTGGGGGCTGATGGGCGGGCGCTGGTCGCGCTTCACGAGTTTTCTGTACTCCCCGATGCGGGTGCTGCGGTATCTGCGCGGCTCAGCCCACGCCGAAGAAAGCATTGGCCACAGCCCACTGGGCGCCCTGTCGGTCTTTGCGCTGCTGGCCGTGCTGGTGGCCCAAGTGGCCACCGGTTTGCTGAGTGATGACGAGATCGCCTTCGCTGGCCCGCTCACCCGGTTTGTGTCGAATGCAGTGGTCGGCCAGGCCACGGGCTACCACAAGGAAATTGGCCAGTACCTGGTGCTGGGGCTGGTGGGGTTGCACCTGATCGCCATCATTTTCTATGTGCTGGTTCGCCGCCAACGCCTCGTCCGGCCCATGCTGCATGGCGACAAGCTGCTGCCCGCCCCGGCCACGCCGTCTCGCGACGACTTGACCAGCCGGGCCGTGGCGCTGGTGGTGCTGGCCCTCAGTGCCGCGCTGGCCTGGTGGGTGTCCTCTCTGGGGGCAGCGGCGGGGTTCTAGCCAGACTCGCTACACTGCGGCTTCCGCTGTTTTGAACTACTGCGTTTTGGACAAACCTTCCGTCACCCTGCTGACCCCCACCTCGCCCGCCGAGATGGAAGCGGTCCGCACCATCTTCCGGGAGTACGCCGACACCCTCGGCGTAGACCTGTGTTTCCAGGACTTCGAGACCGAACTCGCGGGCCTGCCCGGCGACTACGGCGCGCCGCGCGGCGCACTGCTGCTGGCCCAGGTCGAAGGGGCGATTGCCGGCTGCTGCGCCCTTCGGCCACTGGATACGGCCGACTACCCCAACGCGAGCGAAATGAAGCGACTGTACGTGCGCAAAGCCTTCAGAGGCTTCGGCCTGGGCCGCGAGCTGGTGGAGGCCATGCTTGACCGGGCGCGCCAGGCGGGTTATGCCTGCGTGCTGCTCGACACGCTCGACGACATGGAGTCGGCACGGGCGCTGTACACCGACCTGGGCTTTGAAGAGATTCCGCCTTATTACCACAACCCCATTGCGGGGGCGCACTACCTCAAGGTGGATATTTTTTGAGTTTTTGGCCCCTAGCGCTTACTGACATTGCGCTACCAGCTATTAAATTTGTAGCGCACATAGAATCAGACCGGCCCGGTGCCAAGCACTTCGAGCCTGTTGATCAGGATCGAGCCGTGGGGCAGCCCCACGGTGTTGTCTTCCAACGCGTCCATCGCGGCGCGCGAACCTCCCGCCACCCGTGGCGTGCAGTTCGCACCCAACCCGCAGGTTGGCACCGGGCCAACTTACTACACTTCGCAGCTTCGTGACGAAGACTCCTGCCCGTACACGCGCACTGACCAAGGCGCTGGCCATGGCCGTGCTGGCCGATGCACGGGAGCCAGAGCGTCGCACCCTCCAGGCACTGGCAGCGCGCGCAGGTGCCTGCCTGGGTAACAACGCGACCCTGGCGGACAGCCCCGTTCCACTGCCCCCGCCCTTGCTCGAACAGCTGCGCCGCCTGTCCCAAGCGTCCGGGGCCGAATGGGCCCGGCTGGAGCCTGAGGACGTGGCCACCTGGCTGTGCTGGGGTGTCTGGTGGCGCAAAGCGGGGCTGCGCAATGGCGCCGCCCTGCAGTCGCTTACGACGACCTTCTGCCAGCAGGAGGAAAAAGACCAGGGCGCCTGGGACGAACTGGCGGGCGACGACGATGAAAACGCCGAACCAGCCCTGCCTTTGCACCAATGGCCCGACCCCCAACTCGCCCGAGCTTTCCGCACCTGGGCCGCCAGCCCACGCACCGGGGAGCCGTTGCACTGGCTGCTGCGCTCCGCCACGGCAGGCGCGCACCCCGCATGGATGGGCCGTGAGCGCACCACGCCCGTGCTGCTGGCCGCCACCGACGTAACCGAGGCCCTGGCCGTTTCGCTGGATGACCTCCTGTGGCTCGCGCCCGAGCATGCGCACTGGCGCGAACGCCAGGACGGGGGCCATGCCCTGCCCCTTTCGCACTATCGCTACCGCTTGCTGCCCAAGCCCAGCGGTGGGCTGCGCCTGCTGGAGGCGCCCCGCCCGCGCCTGGCCAGCACGCAGCGCCGCATTCTGGACAGCCTGCTGGCTGGCGTGCCCGTGCACGAGGCCGCGCATGGCTTTGTGCGCGGCCACGGCGTGGGCACCCACGCACAGGCCCACACCCAGCAGGCTGTGGTGATACGGTTTGACCTGGCCGATTTCTTCATGTGCATCACGGCCACCCGCGTGCGCGCGCTGTGGCGGGCACTGGGCCACGGCCGGCCGGCCGCCGAGCTGCTGACGCGGCTGGACCACCACGTGAACCCCTCAGGCCGTCCGGGAACGATTGCTGGAAGCAGCCCCCCTGCCGCGGGAGGCCATCGCGCAGCGCCGTGCCATCAACACGCGCCTGAAACAGCCCCATTTGCCGCAGGGTGCGCCCACGTCGCCCGCCTTGGCAAATCTGTGCGCCTTCGGGCTGGACCTGCGGCTGAACGCCCTGGCAGAGCGCTTTGGCGCGCGCTACACACGCTATGCCGACGACCTGGTGTTTTCAGGCTCAAAGGCGCTGCACCAGCAGTGGGTGGACTTGCGCGCCTGGGTGACCGCCATTGCCCAGGACGAAGGATTCACCCTGCGCGCGGACAAGACCCGCGTGATGCCAGCGCACCAGCGGCAGTATGTGACGGGACTGGTGGTCAACGAGCGCGCCAACTACAGCCGCACACAGTTCGACATCCTCAAGGCGCGCCTGCACCGGCTGGGCCAACAGCCCCAGGTGGACATCAGCGAACGGGCCCGGCTGACCGGCGAGGTCCAATGGGCCAGTCAATGGCTGGCGCCGACACGCAGAGCGAAGCTGCAGCGGCTGCTCCGTGCCATCCGGTTTTCCAACGAGCTTTAGATCCGCTCAAGGCCTTCCCGGGATCAAGCTTATGGCCGGCTTCGCCAGTTCTCGCCACAGCAATGGCGCCCCCGGCAGCCGGCCCAAGCCAGAACGCCCCACATCGCAGGGAACAACTCGGCGCAGCCGGTTAACGCCGAACTCAAGCCTTTTGGGCTTGCTGGAGCAGCGTGTCAGCGTCGCTCACTTCAAATTTGCCCGGGGCTTCCACGTTGAGGGTGACCACCTTGCCGTCGCGCACCAGCATCGAATAACGGTTGCTGCGCAGACCCAGGCCCTTGCCCGTCAGATCCAGCGTCAGACCGGTGGCCTTGGCGAAAGTGGCATCGCCATCGCCCAACATGCGGACCTTGCCATCGGTCTTCTGGTCACGCGCCCATGCGCCCATGACGAAGGCGTCGTTCACGCTCACGCACCAGATCTCATCCACACCAGCGGCCTTGAACTCGGCGGCCTTTTCCACATAGCCTGGCACATGCTTGGCCGAGCAGGTGGGCGTAAACGCTCCGGGCAATGCAAACAGGGCAATCGTCTTGCCAGCCGTAGCCTTGTCTACAGGCACAGGGTTCGGGCCGATGCTGCAGCCTTCGCCCTCGACTTCCGAATATTCCATGAGCGTGCTGGCAGGCAGGGTGTCACCGACTTTGATCATTGTTATCTCCTTGGGATGGTGGAATGGATAGCGGGATGAATGGGATTGGATACGCGAACTGCCCCGCGCCGCCAACACAACATGACGTGCGCAAAACAAGGCTCAGACAAGCGACTCACGCCAAGGCGAGTTGATGCCGCATCCCGATTTGCCTGAGTCCTAAAAAAAGTGGTCCACAAAGCAAAACGACCCACATTGTGGGTCGTTTTGAAAGGCTTTGCCGTCCGGGGTCTTGACCCCTGGGCAATGGGGTGCTGATTTACAGCAGACCGGCCTTTTGCACCAAGCGGGTAGCCACCCAGTTCTTGGTCTTAGAGAGCGGACGGCTTTCGGTAATTTCGATCACGTCGCCCAGCTTGTACTCGCCATTCTCATCATGGGCGTGGTACTTGCTCGACTTCGCAACGATCTTGCCGTAGAGCTCGTGCTTCACACGGCGCTCGACCAGCACGGTCACGGTCTTTTGACGCTTGTCGCTGACCACCTTGCCAACCAAGGTGCGCTTGAGGGATTTTTTAGGTTCCGTCATGTGGGCTCCTTACTTGGCGGCTTGCTTTTCAGCAAGAATGGTCTTTGCACGGGCGATATCGCGGCGGGTGGTGCGCAGCGTGTTGGTGTTAGCCAATTGCTGCGTAGCCTTTTGCATGCGCAGGCCGAAGTGGGCCTTTTGCAGCGCCTTGATTTCGGCTTCGATACCGGCGACGTCTTTTTGGCGAAGTTCAGTAGTCTTCATTGCTTGTTCTCCTGAATTAAGCGCCAAGGTGACGACTGACAAACGTGGTGCGCAGCGGCAGCTTGGCTGCAGCCAGGCGGAACGCTTCGCGGGCCAGTTCTTCAGGCACACCGACGATCTCGAAAACGATCTTGCCGGGCTGGATTTCGGCCACGTAGTACTCGGGGTTGCCCTTACCGTTACCCATACGCACTTCTGCGGGCTTGGTAGAGATTGGCTTGTCCGGGAACACGCGGATCCAGATACGGCCGCCACGCTTGACGTGACGGGAAATCGCACGGCGTGCAGCTTCGATCTGGCGGGCCGTGAGACGGCCACGATCGGTGCACTTCAGACCGAAATCACCGAACGCAACGGAGGCACCCCGCGTTGCGACACCGGTATTACGGCCCTTTTGCTCCTTGCGGTACTTGCGGCGAGCAGGTTGCAGCATACTTATTCTCCTTTTCCGTCCGCTGCTGTAGCGGGCGCGGCGACTTTGCGTACGCGCTTAACGGCGGTGTTATCAGCGCCACCAGCTTCCACTGGCTTGTCGCTGCCGTCGGCCGGAGCGGTGTTACCACCGACTGGACGACGTGGGCCACGGCCTGCGCCTGGACGATCGCCACCTGGGCGGCCGTCACGGCGTGGACCGCGTGGGCGGCGTTCTTCGTCTGGACGTGGGGTTTCCACGGCAGGCAGGTCGTTACGACCCAGCGTATCGCCCTTGTAGACCCAGACCTTGACGCCGATCACACCGTAGGTGGTCTTGGCTTCAGAGGTACCGTAGTCAATGTCGGCGCGCAGCGTGTGAAGTGGCACGCGGCCTTCACGGTACCATTCGCAACGAGCGATTTCGATACCATTCAGACGACCGGACGACATGATCTTGATGCCCTGGGCACCCAGACGCATGGCGTTCTGCATGGCACGCTTCATGGCGCGGCGGAACATGATCCGCTTTTCGAGCTGTTGCGTGATGCTGTCGGCGATCAGCTTGGCATCGATTTCGGGCTTGCGCACTTCTTCGATGTTGACTGCCACTGGCACGCCCAGGCGCAGAGCGAGTTCCTTCTTGAGGTTCTCGATGTCTTCACCCTTCTTGCCGATCACCACACCAGGACGTGCCGAGTAAATGGTGATGCGGGCGTTCTTGGCTGGACGCTCGATCAGGATGCGCGACACAGCCGCGTTCTTCAACTTGGCCTTCAGGTACTCACGCACCTTGATGTCTTCGGCCAGCATGCCCGCGAAGTCGCGGTTGCTGGCGTACCAACGGCTGGACCAGTTGCGGCTGACCGCAAGGCGGAAGCCGGTAGGATGGATTTTTTGTCCCATAGTCTTCCCGAGCCTTTAGTTGCCAACCGTCACGTACACATGGCACGTGGGCTTGCTGATGCGGTTGCCGCGGCCTTTGGCGCGCGCGGTGAAGCGCTTGAGCGTGGTGCCTTGTTCGACGTAGATGGTCTTTACCTTCAGTTCGTCGATGTCAGCGCCATCGTTGTGTTCGGCATTGGCGATGGCCGACTCCAGAACTTTCTTGACGATTCCCGCAGCTTTTTTCTGCGTGAAGTTCAGGATGTTCAGAGCCTGGTCCACCTTCTTGCCGCGGATCAGGTCAGCGACCAGACGGCCCTTGTCGACCGACAGACGGACGCCCCGGAGGACTGCACGTGTTTCAGACATGGTCGTTCCTTACTTCTTCGCTTTTTTGTCAGCGGGGTGACCCTTGAAGGTGCGCGTCAGGGCGAATTCGCCCAGCTTGTGGCCCACCATCTGGTCGGTGACATAGACAGGTACGTGCTGCTTGCCGTTGTGCACGGCAATGGTCAGACCGATGAACTCGGGCAGAACCATGGAGCGACGCGACCAGGTCTTGACTGGTTTCTTGTCCTTGGTGGCAACGGCCTTTTCGACCTTGGCCAGCAAGTGATGGTCAACAAATGGACCCTTTTTAAGAGAGCGAGTCATCTGTTACCCCTTACTTCTTGCGACGCGACACGATCATGATCTGTGTGCGCTTGTTGTTACGGGTGCGATAACCCTTGGTCAGATTGCCCCAAGGATCGACTGCATGGCGGCCTTCGCCGGTGCGGCCTTCGCCACCACCGTGAGGGTGATCCACAGGGTTCATGGCCACGCCGCGAACCGTGGGACGAATACCCATCCAGCGCTTCACACCGGCCTTGCCCAGTTGGCGCAGGCTGTGCTCTTCGTTGGCCACTTCCCCAATGGTGGCGCGGCATTCGATGTGGATCTTGCGCACTTCGCCGGAGCGCATACGCACTTGAGCGTACACGCCTTCACGGGCCAGCAGCGTTGCCGAAGCACCAGCCGAGCGGGCGATCTGAGCACCGGCACCGGGCTTGAGCTCGATGCAGTGGATGGTCGAACCCACGGGGATGTTGCGGATAGGCAGCGTGTTGCCAGCACGGATCGGGGCTTCCGAACCGGACAGCAGGGTTGCGCCCACTTCCAGGTTGCGGGGAGCGATGATGTAGCGGCGTTCGCCGTCGGCATAGCACACCAGAGCGATGTGGGCCGTACGGTTGGGGTCGTACTCAATGCGCTCAACCTTGGCCGGAATGCCGTCCTTGTTGCGCTTGAAGTCCACTACACGGTAGTGGTGCTTGTGACCACCGCCCTTGTGGCGGGTGGTGATGTGACCGTTGTTGTTGCGGCCGGCCTTCTGGAATTGTGGCTCCAGCAGGGGGGCGTACGCTTCACCCTTGTACAGGTGGTCACGCGTGACCTTCACCACGGCACGTTGGCCGGGCGAAGTGGGTTTCATCTTGATGACAGCCATGATTACGCGGCCTCCCCGGAGAGGTTCAGCTCTTGACCTGGTTGCAGCGTGACGTATGCCTTGCGAACGTTGTCGCGGCGGCCGATGGTCTTGCCAAAACGCTTGGTCTTGCCTTTGGTGTTCACCACAGAGACGCCCTTGACCTCGACCTTGAACATCAATTCCACAGCGGCCTTGATTTCTGGCTTGGTTGCGTTCTGCAGCACCTTGAACGTCACAGCATTGGACTTTTCAGCAACCATGGTGGCCTTTTCGGACACGATGGGAGCGACCAGCACTTGCATCAGACGACCTTCGTCAAACTTGAGTGTGCTCATGCGAACATCTCCTTGAGTTTGTCGATTGCACCCTTGGTGACGAGCACTTTCTTGAAACGCACCAGCGACACGGGATCGGCGTAACGGGGCTCAACGACGAGCACGTTCACCAGATTGCGCGAAGCCAGGTACAGGTTTTCGTCCACTTCGTCGGCAATCACCATCACCGATTGCAGGTTCATCGCCTTGAACTTGTCGGCCAGGACCTTGGTCTTGGGGGAGTCAAGCTTCAGCGAGTCGACCACAGCCAGACGGCCTTCGCGGGCCAGCTGCGACAAGATGGCAGACATACCGGCACGGTACATCTTCTTGTTGATCTTCTGCGTGAAATTTTCGTCAGGCATGTTCGGGAAAATCCGACCGCCCCCACGCCACAGTGGCGAGGAAGTCATACCTGCACGTGCGTTACCCGTACCCTTTTGCTTGAAAGGCTTCTTGGTCGAGTGACGGACTTGCTCGCGGTCCTTCTGGGCGCGAGTGCCTTGGCGTGCATTGGCCTGGTAGGCCACGACGATCTGGTGCACCAGATCTTCGTTGTATTCACGACCGAACACGGTTTCAGGAACATCCAGCTTGGACGCGCCTTGGCCTTGGTCATTCAGGAGTTCGAGCTGCATTAGTTCGCTCCTTTGGAAGATTTGGCCTTGACCGCTGGACGCACCGTCACGAACCCACCCTTGGAGCCCGGAATAGCGCCCTTGATCAAGAGCAGTTGACGCGCTTCGTCGATGCGGATGACATCGAGGTTTTGCGTGGTCTTGGTGACATCGCCGAGGTGGCCCGTCATGCGCTTGCCGGGGAACACACGACCGGGGTCTTGTGCCATACCGATCGAGCCAGGCACGTTGTGCGAACGGCTGTTACCGTGCGACGCGCGCTGCGAGCTCATGTTGTGACGCTTGATGGTACCGGCGTAACCCTTACCGATGGAAGTGCCTTGCACATCGACCTTCTGGCCCACGGCAAACACATCGGTTACGGGCACAGCTGCACCTGCGGCATATTTGCCAGCGGTATCAGCAGTGACGCGGAATTCCTGGATGATTTCACCGGCTTCCACACCTGCCTTGGCAAGGTGGCCGGCTTCTGGCTTGGTTACGCGCGATGCTTTGCGCGAACCAAACGTGACCTGCAAGGCCACGTAGCCATCGTTCTCTTGGGTTTTGACCTGGGTAACGCGGTTGTTGGACACATCCACCACCGTGACAGGCACTGCGTCCCCATCATCGGTGAACAGACGCATCATGCCCACTTTGCGACCCAGCAACCCGAGGGAGTTGCTCAGACTCATTGGTTTTCTCCAAAACTCTCACCGCCACAACTTCAATTGGCTGCAGCGTTTCCGCAAGCTCTCGCCCGCGTGTATGAAAGAAGGTTAATAAAACTCCGCCAATGCACACCTTTTAACAGGCGCAAATTGAGCGAAGCCCTAAAGTATAACGCGAACTGCTTTTTCAAGCAAGTTCGCGGTATTTCAGACACTGCAAGGCGGGCGGACCCACCTCACAACGGCCGTCGCTACATCACTGCAGCTTGATTTCGACGTCCACGCCAGCAGGCAGGTCGAGCTTCATCAGGGCGTCAACGGTCTTGTCCGTTGGGTCCACGATGTCCATCAGACGCTGGTGCGTGCGGATTTCGAGCTGGTCGCGGCTGGTCTTGTTGACGTGCGGCGAGCGCAGGATGTCGAAACGCTTCATGCGTGTCGGCAGGGGCACGGGGCCCTTGACGATGGCGCCGGTGCGCTTGGCGGTGTCAACGATCTCGGCAGCGGACTGGTCGATCAGCTTGTAGTCAAACGCCTTCAGGCGGATACGGATTTTTTGCTTGGACATGGCAAGTTCCTTGTTCTGCTTATGGATTAAGCAATGATCTTGGCCACGACGCCAGCGCCCACGGTACGGCCGCCTTCGCGGATAGCGAAGCGCAGACCTTCTTCCATGGCGATGGGGTTGATCAGCTTCACAGTGATCGACACGTTGTCACC
>Ga0209958_1000720_pt1 | contig 41937 bp, 35 predicted proteins | sample ThiBio_inoc_plan_FD_183942 | JGI IMG/M metagenome (GOLD analysis project Ga0209958, IMG submission 183942) | Wastewater bioreactor microbial communities from Cape Town, South Africa - Thiocy_inoc_plan (SPAdes) | ecosystem: Engineered > Bioremediation > Thiocyanate > Unclassified | place: South...
GCCGTCGTGCTGGCCATCGCTCACGCCCACGAGATCGACCTGCTGCTCTCCGACTACCGCCTCGGCGGCAACATGACCGCCGTGCAGGCCATCGCCGCCGTGCACGCCTGCCTGCCCGCCCCAGTGCCCACCTACATCCTCACCGGCGACACCTCCCCCCAGCGCATCCAGGAAGCCTCCGAACTCGGCTTCCCACTCCTGCACAAACCCGTCGAGCCCGACGCCCTGCTCGCCGCGCTGGAGGCCTGAGCCTCAGGCGAGCAGCGCCGCCACCCGCTCGCGCAGCCCGTCGGGCGTGAGGCCCGGCGCGGCCAGCGGCGCGCCCACGTTCAGGCCCACCCGGTTGAACAGGCCGCGGCGGAACGGCCGCACCATGGCCACGCGCGCGCCCTGGCGCTCCTCGATGCGGCTGAAGAACGACCCCCACAGGTTGGTCAGGCCCATGGGGATGACGGGCACCTCCAGGCCGTCCGCGCGGGCGCGCTCCAGGATCTTGATCACGCCGCCCCGGAAAGCCTGCAGCTGACCGTCGCGCGTGATGCCGCCCTCGGGGAAGATCGCCACCAGTTCGCCCTCGCGCAACGCCTGGGCGGCGCGCTCGAACGCAGCGTCGTAGGCACCGGGGTCCTCGCTCTGCGGCGCGACGGGGATCGCCTTGGCCAGGCGGAACAGCCCGCCCAGCAGCGGCTGGCGGAAGATGCGGTGGTCCATGAGGAAGCGGATCGGGCGCGGACTGGCGGCCATGATCAGCACCGCGTCGACGAAGCTCACGTGGTTGCACACCAGCACCGCCGCGCCTTTGGTGGGGATGCTCTCGTCGCCACTCACCTGGAAGCGGTAGACCAGGCGCGAGGCCACCCAGGCCACGAAACGCAGCAGGTACTCGGGCACCAGCATGAAGATGTAGAACGCCACCACGGCGTTCGCAAGCCCCACCACCAGGAACATCTGCGGGATGGTGAACCCCATCTGCAGCAGCGCGCCGGCCACCAGCGCGCTGGCGATCATGAACAGCGCATTGAGGATGTTGTTGGCGGCGATGATGCGCGCGCGGTGCGTGGGCCGGCTGCGCATCTGGATCAGCGCGTACATGGGCACGCTGTACAGGCCGGCGAACAGGCTCAGCAGCGCCAGGTCGATCAGCACGCGCGCGTGCGCCGGCTGCGACAGGAAGGCCCCCAGCGCCATCACCCCGGCCGGCGGCAGGCCGCGCGTGGCGAAGTACAGGTCGATGGCGAACACGCTCATGCCGATGGCGCCCAGTGGCACCAGGCCGATCTCCACGTGCCGGCGCGACAGCACCTCGCACAGCAGCGAGCCGACGCCAATGCCGACCGAGAACACCACCAGCAGCAGCGAGGCCACCTGCTCGTTGCCGTGCAGCACGTCGCGCGCGAAGGCGGGGAACAGGCTGAGGAAGACGGCGCCGAAGAACCACATCCAGCTGATGCCCAGCACCGAGCGGAACACCACCGTGTTGCCATGGGCCAGCTTGAGGTTGCGCCAGGTCTCGCTCACCGCGTTCCAGTTGATGACCAACGCAGGATCGGTGGCCGGCGTGGGCGGCACATGGTGCGAGGCGAAGCGCCCCAGCAGCGCCAGGCCCACGCAGGCGAAGCCCACGTGGTGCGCGCCGATCTCGGGCACGGCGATGATCAGGCCGCCCGCCACGTTGCCGAGCAGGATGGCGACGAAGGTGCCCATCTCGACCATGCCGTTGCCGCCGGTGAGCTCGCGCTCGCCCAGGTGCTGCGGCAGGTAGGCGAACTTCACCGGACCGAACAGGGTGGAGTGCAGGCCCATGAGAAAGGTGCAGGCCAGCAGCACGGCGACGTGCTGGCCGAAGAAGCCCCAGGCGGCCAGCGCCATGATGCCGATCTCCAGCCGCTTGACGAAGACCATGAGCGAGCGCTTGTCCAGCTTGTCGGCGAGCTGGCCGCTGGTGGCCGAGAACAGCAGGAAGGGCAGGATGAAGAGCGCGCCGATCACCAGGCCTGCCAGGCTGGCGGGCAGCCAGCCGATCTGCAGCTGGTAGGTGACCAGCACCGTGAACGCGAACTTGAAGAGGTTGTCGTTCGCGGCGCCGAGGAACTGCGTCCAGAAGAAGGGCGCGAAGCGGCGCTGCTTGAGCAGGGCAAACTGGTTGTGGCCCGGGGCCTGGGGCACGGCGCCGGTGTCCGGGGACAGCGTGGCGGTGGTCATGGCGTCTCCTCCTCTGGGTGGGCGCCGGGAAGGCGCGCGGCGGATTCTGCCCGCCCACACCGCCCACCGCGCGAATTTCGATACGGGATCGGCTGGCACCATCCAGGGTACCGAATTTCGATACTCTGACCACCCATGAGCACCACCGCCGACCTCGTCACCGCCCTCAAGCGGGAACTCAAATCCGCGCACATGACCTACGCCGACCTGGCGAGCGCCATGGACATGGCCGAGTCCAGCGTCAAGCGCATGCTGGCCAAGGGCGACATGTCGCTCTCGCGCATCGACGCCATCTGCCACGCGCTCAAGCTCGACTTCGCGGAACTCGCGCGCCGCGTCGCCGACGCGCAGCCGCTGGTGACCGAGCTCACGCCCGCGCAGGAGCGGGCCGTGGTAGCCGACAAGAAGCTGCTGCTGGTGGCCATCTGCGTGCTGAGCCAATGGACGGTGGAGCAGATCACCGGCACCTACCGGCTCAGCGAGGCCGACTGCGTGAAGTCCTTGGCCCAGCTCGACCGCATCGGCATCATCGAGCTGCGCCCGCTCAACCGCTACCGCCTCAAGCTGGCCAAGACTTTCCGCTGGCGGCCGCACGGCGCGGTGATGAACTTCTTCCGCGAACACGCCTTGCTCGACTACTTCGCGGGCGGCTTCGACGGCCCCGGCGAGGGCCTGATGCTGGTGCACGGCTCGGTGAGCCGCACGCTGGCGCCGCTGTTCCTGGAGCGCCTGCAGCGCGTGGCGCAGGACTTCGCGCAGCAGCACCAGACCGACCAGAAACTGGCCGAGAAGGACCGCGAGGGCTACACCCTGGTGCTGGCCATGCGCCGCTGGGAATTCGAGGCCTTCACCCACCTGCGCCGCTGAACCGGCCGCGCCGCTGGCATGATCGCGGGCTTGCCTGTCGAACCGACCCCTGCATGAACGAGACCCGACCCCAGCCCCGGCGCCCGCGCCAGGGCCCCAAGACGCCCAAGGCTCCGTCCGCGCCGCGCCACCCGCTGCTGGCGCAGCTCGCCGAGTGGCACCCCGCCCTGTTCGGCGACGAGCCGCGCCCGCTCAAGCGCGGCATCTTCGAAGACCTGATCGCCGCGCACGGCGAGGCGCTGGAGGCCGAGGCCCTGAAGGCCGCCCTGGGCCTGCACACGCGCAGCACGCGCTACCTCAACGCCGTGGGCTCGGGCCAGCCGCGCCGCGACCTGCAAGGCCAGGCGGTGGAGGTGGTCGCCCCCGAGCAGCGCCACCACGCCATCGTGGAGGTGTACCGCCGCCGCCAGTCGCGCAGCCCCGAAGACCTGGCGCCGCAACTGCGCCAGCGCATCGCGCGCGCCTTCGAGGCCAGCGGCCTGGGCCGCGAGGCCTATGCCACGCTGGTGCGCGGGCGCGACGAGGCGATCAACGCGGCCACCGAGGCGGCGCTGGACGAGGCCAGCGCGCGCATCGCGCGCGAGGCCGCGCTGCTGCGGGCGTTCGAATCGAGCGGCCTGAGCGTGGCGGCCTTCGCCGACGGCTATGGCATGACGCCGGACGACGCGCAGCGCGCCCTGGAGCGCGCGCGCCAGCGCCGCTGAGGGCGCGGCCGGCTCAGCCCTCGCGCACGAAGACCGTCAGCACGCCGGTGTAGCCGTAGAGCCGGTGGTGCGCGATCTCGCCACCGGCGAAGAAGCCCACCAGCGGCACGTCGCCCAGCGCGTGGCGCACGATCTGCAGTTCGGCGCTCGGCCCGCCGAAGTGCGGCCCGCCGCGGCCCGCGCAGCTCACGTACACCGCGCCCGCGATGGCGCGGGCCGGCCGCGGCGCGGCCTCCACCTCGGCCGCACCGGCGCCGAACAGCAGTTCCTCCGGCTCCAGTTCCTCGCGCACCTCGGCGCATACGCGCATGAGGTCGGCGCGCGCCGCCTGCACGTGGCGCTCGCAGAAGGCCAGCCGCGAGCCCTCGGGCGCCAGCTCGGCGATGGCCACGCCCCGGCGCACCGGGTCCAGGCCGATGATGTGGCGCACGATCACCTCGTGCCCGAAGGCGCCGCGCCGGTGCGAGGCCTCGCTGGTCGCCACCGGGGTGCCGTCGGGGCCAGGGCGGGTCACGCCCACCAGGGTGTGGCGCAGCCGCAGCATGGCGTGCTCGGGGTGGTCGAGCGAGATCTCCAGTTCGCGCAGCAGCACATCCAGCGCGGGCTCGCCGTCCAGGCGGATCACCAGGTGAGCGTCGGATTCGGTGACCACGTGGGTCGCCGCGATCGGCTGCGCGCCCTGCGTGACGCGCGAGACGATGCCCACCTCGCGCCCGAAGGCCACGCCGCTGAGCCCACCGTGGAACACCCCGCTGGCCGCGCCGTGACCGCTTAGGGTGCCCGCGCTGCCCAGCGCGAACTGCACGGTGGGGCCGCGGCTGCCCGCCAGGCCGCCGAACAGGTAGCCGCTGCCGGTGCGCTCGGCCATTTCGGCGATCAGCTCACCCACCTCGGGCGTGCCGGCGTCGGCGTGCACCAGGGCCGTGTGGGCGACGAAGCCCTCGCCGCCGTCCGCGCGCCCGCTGGCCGACAGCGGGGCCACGCCACTGAACACGCGGTACTGGTCGGGGCTCAGGTCGCACAGCATCACCGACAGCGCCGGCTCGTCGAAGTACTCCACGTTGCTGGCCGAGACGCCCACGCCCACGGTGCCGGCCCAGTCGGTCACCTCGGGCAGTTCGGCGCTCATCCACTCCAGCAGGGCCTCGGCCTCGCCGGCGTAGTGGTCGGTGATGTAGAGCAAACCCAGCGAGGGCTGGCTGGCGTGGTCGGGCAGGGCCATCTGCGCGCGCAGCTGCGCCACCACCATGGCGGCGGCCATGCGCCATTGCGGGTGGGTGGCGTGCGCCTGGGGGAAACGTTTCATGCGGTGTTCGAGCCCCGCGGGGCCCGCGGGTTCAAGCGCGTTTGTCGCGCGTCTTTCGGGGCGCCGCCTTCTTGGCGGGTGCCGCCGGGGCGCCGGACGAGACGGCACGCGCCGCCGCACGGCCCACGCCCGCCGCCGCCCCCATGCCGCGGCCCACGGTGCCGGCGGCGCTGCGCGCGGCCTGGCCGGCCAGGCCGGTGGCGGTCTTCACAGCGGCGTCGGTGAGGCCGGTGGCGACCTGGCGCGTGGTGTCCAGCGCGCCTTGCTTGGCCGCGTCCTTCAGGGCGTTGGTGGCGATCTGCTGGAACTGCTGGGACAGGGCGCCCCACCACTGCAGCGGATCGACCACACCGCCCGCCGGAGCGGCCGCTCCGGCCTTGTCGGCCTTGGGCGCCACTTTCTTCGCGGCCGGCTTGCGCCGCGCGGGCGCGGGTTTGGCCACTTCGGTGCTGTAGGTGCGCGGCGGCACCTCCAGGCCCGGGAAGGAGTTGGCCTTGGCGGCGACCTCGGCCGTCTTGAGCTTGAGCGCGTTGGCCACGTCGCCCATGCTGAAGTTCATGGACTTCAGCGTGGACAGCGTCATCTTCTGCACCTCCAGCGCCTGGATGGTGGCGCCCAGGGCCTTGGCGTTCTGGTCCAGCCAGTAGTGCACGGCCTTGAGCTCCTCGATGCGCTTCTCGAGTTCCTCGACGTTGAAGGTGGGCGCCACCCAGTGGCTGAGGTTGGGCAGCTGCGGGATGTTCTGCCCGATGCCCTGGGCGATGCCGCCGGCGGCCTGCGTGGCCAGGTTCTGCAGGAAATCGAAACCCGGCACGAACTTGCCGAAGCCGCTGGCGGACGCATCGCTCATGGCGAACTCCTCGATGGAAGGACCGGGGATCAGCCGTCGACGCCGTAGCGCGGCGCGCGGCGCTCGCGCAAGGATGCCACACCTTCGCGCACGTCGGGCCCGGCAAAACCCATGAATTCCAGCGCGAGCGAGGTGTCGAAACTCGGGCCCGCCTGGCGCAGCCAGTTGTTGAGCGAGTACTTGGTCCAGCGGATCGCGCTGGCGCTGCCGCCGGCCAGGCGGTCGGCCACCTCGTAGGCCTTGTCGAGCAGCTGGTCGTCGTCCACCACCAGCGAGACCAGGCCGATGCGCTCGGCCTCTTCGCCGCTCACGGCGTCACACAGCATGAGGTAGTACTTGGCCTTGGCCATGCCGCACAGCAGCGGCCAGACGATGGCCGCGTGGTCGCCCGCCGCCACGCCCAGGCGCGTGTGGCCGTCGACGATCTTGGCGCTGCGCGCGGCGATGGAGATGTCGGCCAGCAGGCCGGCCACCAGGCCCGCGCCCACGGCCGGGCCGTGCATGGCGCTGACGATGGGCTTGTCGCAGTTGATGACGTTGTAGACCAGGTCGCGCGCTTCCTTCCAGACGCGCGAGCGCACCTCGAAGTCGGTGGCCATGTCCTGCACCAGGGCCAGGTCGCCGCCACCGGAAAAGCCCATGCCGCTGCCGCGCAGCACGGCGGCGCGCACGCTGTCGTCGCGGCCCACGTCGCGCCAGATCTCGCTCAGCTCCCAGTGGCCTTCGTGGCCGGCGGTGGGCAGCTTGCCGTTGCCGCCGGGGCCATCGGCGCGCATGCGGATGTCGAGCACGCTGGGCGTGCCGTTCACCAGCGGGCCACGGCGGCTGATCTCCAGGGTCTGGTAGCGGCTGTAGTCGATGGTCGAGCTCATGGTGGTCTCCTGATGGTCGTTTGCTCTTGGACCGATCGATTGTGCTTGACCTGCATCAAGCGCCACGGCGCCGGCCGGGCCCAAGATGGCGGCCACGCAGGAGGCCCCCATGAGCACGTTCATTTCCGATACCTTCGAGATCCAGTTGCGTGCCGCGCGCCAGGCGCTGCTGGAGCGCCTGTACGCCCAGCGGGGCGGTGTCCGCAGCCGCGCCGAGGTGGCGGCCGACAAGCGCGCCCGGGCGGCCGACGACAACGACGCCGTCGCGGACCCGGCCTTCGACCTCGGCTCGGAGCTGGGCGAGCGTGAAGCGGGCGAACTGGCCGCCATCGACGCCGCGCTCGCGCGCATCGCCGACGGCAGCTATGGCCTGTGCGTGGACTGCGGCGCGCAGATACCCGCCGCGCGCCTGCACGCGCAGCCCACGGCCGACCGCTGCCTGGACTGCCAGGCGCGGGCCGAGCGCTGATCGGGCGCGGTCCGCGCCCCGGGGCCGGGTTCAGGCCTTGGTCAGCGGCGCGATCTTCTGGTCGATCGCGCCGAAGATGGACTGGCCGTCCTTGCCCTTCATCTCGATGCGGATGGTGTCGCCGTACTTCATGAAGGCGGTGGAGGGCTTGCCGTCGAGGATGGTCTCGATCGCGCGCTTCTCGGCGATGCAGCTGTAGCCCTTGGGCCAGTCCTTGCGGCCGTCGACTTCCACACCCTTGTTGCTCACCGTGCCGCTGCCCACGATGGAACCCGCGCGCACGTTGCGCGTCTTGCCGATGTGGGCGATGAGCTGGCCGAAGTGGAAGGTCATCTCGGGGCCGGCCTCGCACATGCCGACCTTGCGGCCGTTCCAGGTGCTCTGCAGCGTGAGGTGCAGGCGCCCGCCCTGCCAGGCGTCGCCCAGCTCGTCGGGCGTCACGGCCACGGGGCTGAAGGCGGTGGCGGGCTTGCTCTGGAAGAAGCCGAAGCCCTTGGCCAGTTCGGCGGGAATCAGGTTGCGCAATGACACGTCGTTGGCCAGCATCACCAGGCGGATGCCCTCGAGCGCCTGCTCGGGCGTCGCGCACATGGGCACGTCGCCGGTGATGACGGTGATCTCGGCCTCGAAGTCGATGCCGTAGTCCTCGCTGGGCACCACCACGTCGTCCATCGGGCCGATGAAGTCGTCGCTGCCGCCCTGGTACATCAGCGGGTCTTCGTAGAAGCTGGCCGGCACCACGGAGTTGCGCGCGGCGCGCACCAGCTCCACGTGGTTCAGGTAAGCCGAGCCGTCGGCCCACTGGTAGGCGCGCGGCAGCGGCGCCATGCACATGGCCGGGTCGAAGGGAAAGGCGTGGCGCGCCTTGCCCTGGTTCAGGGTCACGTACAGGTCCTGCAGCTGGGGGCTGATGAAGTTCCAGTCGTCCAGGGCCTGTTGCAGGGTGTTCGCGATGCCGGTCGCATAATGGGCCGTGCTCAGGTCACGCGAGACCACCACCAGTTGTCCGTCGCGCGAGCCGTCCTTGTAGGTGGCGAGTTTCATGCGTATCTCCTGCTGCCTTCTGAGTGGATGGGTGCCCCGGGGGCTTTGGGGCGATAATTACGGATAGTGAAATCGATTAACCTATGCGTAAGAGTGAGATTCTAGACCAAAGCCCCGCCAACGAGAGCGACGACAGCGAACCCCAGCGCGCGGGCATCCAATCGGTCGAGGTCGGCTTTGAATTGTTGAACGCCCTGTCGAGGGCCAGCGGCGCACTGATGCTGCGCGACCTGGCCGCCGCCGCCGGCATGAGCGCGGCCAAGGCCCACCGCTACCTGGTGAGCTTCCAGCGCCTGGGCCTGGTCACGCAGGACAGCGCCAGCACCCGCTACGACCTGGGGCCGGCCGCGCTGCGCCTGGGCCTGGCCAGCCTGTCGCGCATCGACGCCGTGCGCCTGGCGCGCGAGCGCATCGACGCCCTGCTGCCGCTCACCGGTCACACCCTGGCCATCGCCGTCTGGGGCAACCAGGGGCCCACCATGGTGCACTGGACCGAGGCGCCCCAGGCCGTGCCCGTGGCGCTGCGCCTGGGCGACGTGATGCCCCTGCTGTCGTCCGCCACCGGCCGCTGCTTCGCCGCTTTCATGGGCGACGAGGGCCACGACGCCCAGCGCGTCGGCCCCATGATCCGCGAGGAACTCGCGCGCCTGAAGAAGCTGCCGCGCAACGGCCCCTTGCCGCTGGACCTGCCCACCTCCATGGCCGAGGTGCAGGAAATGCTCGACGAGGTGCGCCGCCGCGGCGTGGCGCGCGTGGTGCACAGCCTGCAGGCCAGCGTGGCCGGCTTTGGCGCCCCCGTGTTCGACGTGCAAGGCCGCATGGTGCTGGCCATGGTGGTGCTGGGCTCGGTGGCCACCCTGGACACCGACTGGGACGGCGGCCCGGCGACCGCGCTGCGCGACGCCGCCCGTCGGCTCAGCGCCGATCTCGGGCACCGCGAAGCGGCGCCCCGGTCCGACGAGCCATGAAGCCACTCAAGACCCCCGTGGGCCCGATATCCCGCCCCTGGCTGTGGCTGGGCGCCGGCGTGCTGGCGGCCCTCGCCGCGGCGCTCGGCCCCCTGGGGGGTGGCACCGCGTTCGCCGCCGCGCCACCGGCACCCGCCGCCAGCGCCACCGCCCCGCGCAGCGACCCGCCCCCGGCGAGTGAGCTGAGTTACGAGGTGTTCGGCCAGGCCAAGGGCTTCGACTACCGCGCCACCGGCAGCCTCTCCTGGCGCCGCGAGGGCCCGAACTACGAGGCCCGCCTGGAACTCGCCATGCCCCTGCTCGGCAAGCGCGTGCAGACCAGCCAGGGCAGCGTGGGCCCCGACGGCCTGCGGCCGACGCGGTTCGCCGACAAGCGCAGCAGCGAGCGCGCCGTGCAGTTCGAGCCCGAGGCCAAGCGCATCCGCTTCAGCAACAACGCCCCCGAGGCCGAGTGGCTGCCTGGCGCGCAGGACCGGCTGAGCCTGTTCCTGCAGCTCGCCGGCCTGCTGCGCGCCCAGCCGCGCCAGACCGGCGACGTGCTGAGCTTCCAGGTGGCCGGCGTGGGCGATGCCGAGATCTGGCAGTTCGAGGTGGGCGCTCTGGAGACCCTGCGCCTGCCGGCCGGCAACATCGAGGCCCGGCTGCTGAAACGCACCCCGCGCAAGCCGCACGACAGCACGGTCGAGGTCTGGCTGGCGCCCGCCCTGGGCCACCTGCCGGTGCGCCTGCGCATCGCCCAGCCGAATGGCGATGTGGCCGATCAACGGCTCGCCCGTTTGCCCTAGCCGCTGGCCCCCCCGGAACCCGTTTCGGCTCAAACGCCACAAGCCGATTGAAAAACGCCGCCGGGTCCCCAACTGGGGCATACCCCTGCTCCAGTGGGGATGCAATTTGCCGATATAACGGCATCAGCGCCGAAAGCGATTGGCGGAAAGGAAATCAAGTCCATGCACATGCTGTACGACTCGGAAGCGTTCGCGGTGGTCCACATCCTGGCCAACGCGCCGGCCGACGGTGAGGCCCCCACCGACACCGGGCCGCAGATCCCGCGCCATGGCTTTGAAATCGTGGACAAGCGCTCGGGCAAGGAGGTCTACCTCGACGGCTCCTGGGCCGAGATGTTCCAGGCCCAGATCGTGGAATGGCAGCGCAACAGCCCCTCGCAGGAAGAGGTGGAGAACACGCTGGAGGGCTACGCCTCGCTGGCCCAGAACCCGGTCGTGATGCACTGAGCGCACCACGGCGCCCCGACAACCCCACCCAGCCTGGCTATGCCAGGCTTTTTTGTGCCCGCGCGCAGCGCCAGCGGTACACCGGCTCGGCCAGGACCAGCACCGCCACCAGGCGGCAAACCTGGAAGGCGGTCACCACCGGCACGCCCAGCTGCAGCACCTTGGCGGTGATGGCCATCTCGGCGATGCCCCCTGGTGAGGTGCCCAGCAGCATGGTCACCGGGTGCAGACCCGTGAGCCGCGCCACCACCCAGCCGAAGCCGGCGCACAGGGCCATCATGGCGAAGGTGGCCAGTGCCACCGAACCCAGCCAGCGCGGCGCCGTGTGCGCGAAGGCCGGCGTGAAGCGCACCCCCAGGCTCACGCCGATGAACAGCTGGGCCGCGTTGGTGAAGGCCAGCGGCAGGGCCGAGAGCTGCACGCCCGCCAGCGTGATCGCCATGGTCACCACCAGCGCGCCCATGAACCAGGGGTTGGCGCGGCCCAGTCGCTGCATGGCCAGGGCACCGGCCAGCGTGAGCAGCCCCAGCAGGGCCAGCCCACCCGCGTGCACCTCGCGGATGGCGGGCGGCAGCGTGTCCAGCCCATGCACGCCCGCGGCCTGCAGGGCGAACGGAATGGTGACCGTGACAAGCAGCACGCGCAGGGTGTGGGCGGCGGCCACCAAGTCGGTGCGCGCGCCCTGGCGCTCGGCCAACAGGGTCATCTCGGACGCGCCGCCGATGGCGCCCGAAAAATAGGTGGTGGCGATCAACTGCGCGGGCGGCAGCCGCAGGCGCGCCGCGTGCTGGCGCCGCAGCCAGGCCGCGAAGCCCAGGCCCAGCAGCAGCGCCCAGGCCACGCCCAGGACGATCGCCCACCACAAGCCGGCGACCAGGGCGCCCACCTCGGGGGTGAAGTACAGGCCCAGGGCCGCGCCGATCACCCACTGTCCGGCGTTGCGCAGCGGTGTCCAGCTTTCGGTGGGCGCGCCCAGCACCGACACCAGGGCGCTGGCCAGCAGCGGTCCGATCATCCAGGGAATGGGCGTGCCCAGCCAGACGCACAGGCGGGCAGCGGCGTAGGCGAGCAAAAGGGTCAGGGCCGTGCGCGTCCAGGACGCCGGCCCGAAGCGCGACACAGGGAAAGGCACTCGGGAAATCTCGGGCGGCGCGGAGGGCGCCATCGGGGCCCGTAGTATCGGTGCATGAAGCCCTCCCTTGCCGCCACTGGCCTGGCCGTGCTCTGGCTCGCGGCCTGCGCCCAGACACCCCCTCGGGACCTGTCCGCCCTGCTCGCCCGCACCCAGCCCACGCCCCTGCTGCTGGTGGGCGAGCAGCACGACGCGCCCGAGCACCAGCAGTTGCAGCGCGAACTGGTGCAGACCCTGGCCACGCGCGGCGGGCTCGCGGCCGTGGTGATGGAGATGGCCGAGGCCGGCCGCGATACGCGCCACCTGTCGCGCGACGCCAGCGAAGACGCCGTGCGCCAGGCCCTGGCCTGGGACCAGGGGGCCAATTGGCCCTGGCCGGTCTACGGGCCGGTGGTGATGGCCGCCGTGCGCGCGGACGTGCCCGTGCTCGGTGGCAACCTGCCGCGCGCGCGGATGCGCGAGGCCATGGCCGACACCGCGCTGGACCGGTCGGTGGACGCCTCGGTGCTGGACCGCCAGCGCGCCGCCGTGCGCGAAGGCCACTGCGATCTGCTGCCCGACAGCCAGATCGCGCCAATGACGCGCATCCAGCTCGCGCGCGACCGTTCGTTGGCGGACACCGCGCTCCAGGCCCTGGCGCCGGGCCGCACGGTGCTGCTGATCGCGGGCAACGGCCATGTGCGCACGGACATCGGGGTGCCGCTGCACCTGCCCGCCGGCCAGGCCCGCCGCGTGGTGGTGGCGCGCGCGGGCGCGGCCGGCGCCGACGCGCCGGGTGACGTGGTCTGGCCCACGCCCGCGCTGCCCGAGCGCGACCACTGCGCCGGGCTGCGCGAGCGCTTCAAGCGCTGATCAGTCCTTCAGGCGCTGGATCGCGTCGGCCAGCACCGAGACCATGGTCTCGATGTGCTCGCGCTCCACGATGTAGGGCGGCGCGAACACCAGGTTGTCGCCCGCGTTGCGCACCAGCACGCCGCGGTGGAAGCAGTCCAGGAAAACGTCGAAGGCGCGCTTGCCGGGCATGCCCGCCTGCGGCGCCAGTTCCACTGCGCAGGCCAGGCCCAGGCTGCGGATGCCGATGACGTGCGGCAGGCCCTTGATGGCGCTGAACATGGCGTCGCTCAGCACCTGGCCCATCTGGCCGGCGCGCGCGAACAGCTGCTCCTTCTGCATCAGCTCCAGCGTGGCGATGGCCGCCGCGCAGGCCACCGGGTGGCCCGAGTAGGTGTAGCCGTGGAAGAACTCGATGGCGTGGTCGGGCGCGTTGCCGTGTGCGCCCATCATGGCGTCGTAGATGCGCTGGCTGCAGACCACGCCGCCCATGGGGATGACGCCGTTGGTGACGCATTTGGCGAAGTTCAGCATGTCGGGCTGCACGCCGTACCAGTCGGCGCCGAAGGCCGTGCCCAGGCGGCCGAAGCCGGTGATGACCTCGTCGAAAATCAGCAGGATGCCGTGCTTGTCGCAGATCTCGCGCAGGCGCTTGAGGTAGCCCTGGGGCGGCACGTACCAGCCCGCGCTGCCGGCCACCGGCTCCACGATCACCGCCGCCACGTTGCTCGGGTCGTGCAGCGGCAGGATGCGGTTCTCCAGCTCCAGCAGGATGTCCTCTTCCCACACCGGCTCCTGGTGCTGCACGAAGGCGTGCTTCACCGGGTCGTGGATGAAGCGCAGGTGGTCCACGCGCGGCAGCAGGCTGGTGCCGTAGACCTTGCGGTTGGCCGGGATGCCCCCCACCGACATGCCGCCGAAGCCCACGCCGTGGTAGCCGCGCTCGCGGCCGATGAAGAGGTTGCGCTGGCCCTCGCCGCGCGCGCGGTGGTAGGCCAGGGCCACCTTCATGGAGGTGTCGGCCGCTTCGCTGCCCGAGTTGCAGAACAGCACCTTGTTCAGGTCGCCGGGCGCCAGGGCCGCGATCATCTCGGCGGCTCGGAAAGCCTTGTCGTTGCTCACGCTGAAGGCGGTGGCGTAGTCCAGCGTGTTCAGCTGCCGCTTGATGGCCTCGTTGATGGGCTGGCGGTTGTGGCCCGCGCCCACACACCACAGGCTGGAAATGCCGTCGATGACCTGGCGGCCGTCGTGCGTGGTGAAGTGCATGCCGTCGGCGGCGACGAAGATGCGCGGGTCCTTGGCGAAGCTGCGGTTGGGCGTGAAGGGCAACCACTGGTTGTCCATGTTGAAGTCGTTGTAAGCCATGCGGCGTCTCCTGCGAGCGGTGATCCGGGCATTCTGGCACCGCCCCCGCGCGCCGGGGGCGCCACTGCCCGACCCCGCGCCAGGCCCACTGGCGGCCGCCCTGCGACAATCGCGCCGCCATGGAAAACACCTACGTCCTCACCCTGTCCTGCCAGGACCGCCCCGGCATCGTGCACGCCGTCTCGGGCTTTCTGTTCCAGCACGGTGGCAACATCGAAGAGGCAGCCCAGTACAACGACCACGACACCGGGCTGTTCTTCATGCGCGTGCAATTCGCTTGCGCGCAACTGAGCCAGGCCGAGCTGCGCGAGCGCCTGGGCGCCTTCGCCGAACCCTTCGGCATGCGCTGGGGCCTGCACCCGCTGGCGCAACCGCTGCGCACCGTGCTCTTCGTGAGCCGCGAAGGCCACTGCCTCAACGACCTGCTGTTCCGCTGGAAGAGTGGCCTGCTGCCGCTGGATATCCGCGCCATCGTCAGCAACCACCGCGACTTTTACCAGCTGGCGGCCAGCTACAACGTGCCCTTCCACCACATCCCGGTGACGGCCGCCACCAAGGCCCAGGCCGAGGCGAAGCAGCTGGAGATCATCCGCGCCGAACAGGCCGAGCTGGTGGTGCTGGCGCGCTACATGCAGATCCTGTCCAACGAGCTGTGCCGCGAGCTCTCGGGCCGCGCCATCAACATCCACCACAGCTTCCTGCCCAGCTTCAAGGGCGCCAAGCCCTACTACCAGGCGCACGACCGCGGCGTGAAGCTGATCGGCGCCACCGCCCACTACGTGACGGCCGACCTCGACGAAGGCCCCATCATCGAACAGGACGTGGCCCGCGTGGACCACACCGACACGGTGGAAGACCTCACCGCCCTGGGCCGCGACACCGAAAGCCAGGTGCTGGCGCGCGCCGTGAAATGGCACGGCGAGCACCGCGTGCTGCTCAACGGGCACAAGACCGTCGTGTTCAAGTGATGCAAGACCTCATCAACGCCGAACGGACCGCCGCCGGGCCGCCCCAAGGCGGGCCAGCCCCCGCGGGGGGCAGCGACCCGCGCCAGCGGCGGAGCGTGGGGGCGTGATGACGGCGCGCATCCCGCCCATCCAGTGCCTGCTGGCCTTCGAGGCCCTGGCGCGGCTGCGCAGCGTCACGCAGACGGCCGACGAGCTCAACGTCACGCCCAGCGCGGTGAGCCACCGCATCCGCCAGCTGGAAGAGATCCTGGGCACCAAGCTGTTCGGCCGCGCGGACTTCTCGCTCACCACCGACGGCATCGAGTACCTCACCCACGTGCGCGACGGCCTGGGTGCCCTGCAGCGCTTCCCCAGCCAGAAGGCCGCGCCTGGGCGGCGCAAGCTGCGCCTGGCCATCACCCCCACCTTCGCGCGCTCGGTGGTGCTGCCGCGCCTCAAGCAGTTCAGCGACACCTATCCCGAGATCGACCTCACGCTACAGGTCAGCATCCCGCTGCTGGACGTGGTGGCCGAGGACGCCGACCTGATGGTGCGCTACGGCACCGGCCGCTACGCCGACGTGGAGCACCTGCTGCTGGCCAAGGACGAGGTCTCGCCCATGGCCTCGCCGGCCTTCGCGCGCGAGCACGGCCCCTTCGAGGCGCCCGAGGACCTGGAAGGCCTGCCCCTGCTGCGCAGCCCGCTGGAGCCCTGGCGCACCTGGTTCGCCGCGCACGACCTGGACTGGCCCGAGCCCACCGAGGGCTCGCAGTTCAACGACATCGGCCTGATGTGCGACGCCGCCGCAGCCGGCATGGGCGTGGGCCTGCTGCGCTACAAGCTGGCCGCGCCCTGGCTGGACAGCGGCGCCCTGGTGCCCCTGTACCCGCGCCGCGTGCCCAGCCCGCACGCGCACTACCTGTGCTGGCGCACCGGCACCATGGAGCGCTGGGAATGCGCGGCGTTCGCGCGCTGGCTGCAGCAGGCCATGGGGTGAGCGCCGCCCACGGCGCCCACCGCACTCCCACTCAATCGATCGCCAGGCGCTGGGCCGAGGTGGCGGCCTTCTTGGGCAGCGTCAGCCGCAGCACGCCGTTATCGAAGCGCGCCTTGGACGCGTCCTTGTCCACACGCTGCGGCAGCTGGAAGGCGCGCGAGACGGCGCCGTAGTACCGCTCGCTGCGCAGCACGCGCTGGCCGTCGCGCTGCTCGTCCTGCTGCTTGACCTCGGCGCGCAGGGTGACCACGTCGTCCTCGATGGTGACCTGGATGTCGTCCTTGGCCACGCCCGGCAGCTCGGCGTCCACGGTGTAGGCCACGGGCGTTTCCTTCACGTCCACCTTGATCTGCGCGGGCAGGGCGTCGCCGTGCAGCGGCTTGACGAAGAAGCCGGGCGCGACGTCGCGGAACAGGTCATCGAACAGGCTGTTGCGGGCAATGAGTCCGGTCATGGTGAAAGTCCTCCAGATTCGAGGGCGCCGCGACCACCGCGGCACCGGGGTGCCTCGAAACTGAAGTCGCCCCCCGAACATTTCAAGACCCCGCGCCCCCGCCGCTCGTCAACAGCCGCTGCAGGATTTTTCAATCCCCGCCGGGCCCGGCGCGCCTACACTGGCCCGTCACCCACGCCCCCGCCATGAACGCCCCACCCCACCCCGACCAGGCCCAGCGCCTGGCCCGCGCCGAGCGCCAGGCCGCCGTGGTGCGGGCCCTGGCGCCCCTGCTGCCCGCCCACGCGCTGCTGTGGCAGCCCGAGGACACCATCCCCTACGAATGCGACGGCCTCACCGCCTACCGCGAGCGCCCGATGGTGGTGGCCCTGCCCGAGACCGAGGCCGAGGTGGCCGCCGTGCTCAAGGCCTGCCACGCGCTGGACGTGCCGGTGGTGGCGCGCGGCGCCGGCACCGGCCTGTCCGGCGGCGCCATGCCGCATGCCCTGGGCGTGGTGCTGTCGCTGGCCAAGTTCAACCGCATCCTGCGCATCGACCCGCGCTCGCGCACCGCCACCGTGCAGGCCGGCGTGCGCAACCTGGCCATCAGCGAGGCCGCCGCGCCGCATGGCCTGTACTACGCGCCCGACCCGAGCAGCCAGATCGCCTGCACCATCGGCGGCAACGTGGCCGAGAACTCCGGTGGCGTGCACTGCCTCAAGTACGGCCTGACCATCCACAACGTGCTGCAGGTGCGCGGCTTCACCATCGAGGGCGAGCCGGTCACCTTCGGCGGCGAGGCCCTGGACACGCCCGGCCTCGATCTGCTGCCCCTAGTGGTCGGCAGCGAGGGCATGCTGGCCGTCACCGTCGAGGTGGTGGTCAAACTGGTGCCCAAGCCGCAGCTGGCGCGCTGCATCATGGCCAGCTTCGACGACGTGCGAAAGGCGGGCGACGCGGTCGCCGCCGTGATCGCCGCCGGCATCATCCCGGCCGGGCTGGAGATGATGGACAAGCCCATGACGGCCGCCGTCGAGGATTTCGTGCACGCCGGCTACGACCTGTCCGCCGAGGCCATCCTGCTGTGCGAGAGCGACGGCACACCCGAGGAGGTGGCCGAGGAAATCGACCGCATGAGCGCCGTGCTGCGCGGCTGCGGCGCCACCGCCATCGCCGTCAGCCGCGACGAGGCCGAGCGCCTGCGCTTCTGGAGCGGCCGCAAGAACGCCTTCCCGGCCAGCGGGCGCATCAGCCCCGACTACATGTGCATGGACTCGACCATCCCGCGCAAGCGCCTGGCCGACATCCTGCTGGCCATCCAGGCCATGGAGACCACCTACGGCCTGCGCTGCGCCAACGTGTTCCACGCGGGCGACGGCAACCTGCACCCGCTGATCCTGTTCGACGCCAACGACCCCGACCAGCTCCAGCGCTGCGAGCGCTTCGGCGCCGACATCCTGGAGACCAGCGTCGCCATGGGCGGCACCGTCACCGGCGAGCACGGCGTCGGTGTGGAAAAGCTCAACAGCATGTGCGTGCAGTTCAGCGCGCAAGAGAACGATCAGATGTTCGGTATCAAGCGCGCTTTTGATGCCAAAGAATTACTCAACCCTGGCAAAGTGATCCCGACCTTGCAACGTTGTGCGGAGTACGGGCGGTTGCTGGTGCGCGGCGGGCGGTTGCCGCACCCGGATCTCCCCCGGTTTTAGGGCGCTGTTCCACGCGGCAGGCCCCCTGGGCTGGGGTACATTGCCTCCAATGAGCGCCCGCCTTTCGCCCACCGATGCGCCCCTGGCCCGCCGCGACGGCGAGGCGGGCGTCAGCGAACGCGAGCGGGCCATGCAGCTGGAGCTGCGCACGCTGCGCGCCGAGAACGAGTACCTGCGCCAGCGCTACGCGCAGCAACTCAGCGGCCTGAACCCGGCGGCCGACGCGAGCCAGCCGGGGTTGCGCGCCGACCTGCCGCTGTCGCTGGTCTCGGCCCTGGACGCCGACCGCGACGGCCGTCCCGCCCAGGCCAAACTGGAGTTCGAGGCCCTGTTCGCCGCGCTCGCGAGCGTGTTCCCCATCGGCGTGTTCCGCACCGACGAGGGCGGGCTGCTGACCCACATCGACAGCCAGCTGCAGCAGATCTTCGGCCTGCAGCGCGAGGACTTTCCCAACTTCGGCTGGCTCGCCCGCGTGCACCCCGAAGACCTGGAGCGCGTGCAGGCCGCCTGGGTGCGCGGCATCTCGCGCGGCGAAAGCCTCAACGTCGAGTTCCGCATCGTCAAGCCGGGCAACGAGACCGTGTACGTGCTGACGCGCAACGCACCGCTGCGCGACGCCAGCGGCCGCGTCGTCAGCCAGCTCGGCTTCGTGCAGGACATCACGCCGATGCGCGTGCTCGAGGCCGAGGCCCGCATCAAGGACGAACTCAACCGCCAGATCATCGCCAGCAGCCCCGACTGCACCAAGGTGCTCGACCTGGAAGGCCGCGTGGTGCAAATGACCGAGCAGGGCTGCCGCCTGGTCGAGGTGGACGATTTCGAAGAAGTTCGCCTGAGCGACTGGACCACCTGGTGGCCCGACGAGGGCGGCACGCTCGCGCGCGACGCCGTCGCCGCCGCGCGGCAAGGCAAGGGCTCGCGCTTCGTCGCCTTCGGCAACACCTTCAAGGGCACGCCCAAGTGGTGGGACACCGCGCTCACGCCGATCTGCGACGCCCAAGGCCAGCCCGCCATGCTGCTGGCGGTCTCGCGCGACATCACCGAACTGCACCAGCAGCAGGACGAGATCCGCCGCTTCAATGCCGAGCTCGAAAAGCGCGTCAAGGAACGCACCGAGGAACTGGCCGAAGCCAAGGAGCGCGTGAGCATGTCGCTGGCCGAGGCGCAGTCGCTCTACAACCAGGCCCCCTGTGGCTACCACTCGTTCGACGCCAACGGGACCCTGGTGCTCATCAACCGCACCGAACTCGACTGGCTCGGCTACGAGCGCCACGAGGTGATCGGCAAGCTGAACGTGCGCGACATGGTGCCGCCCGGCGACGGCAACCAGGAACAGGTGCTGGAGCGCCTGAACCGCCTGGTCGCCGGCGAGAAGCTCGACCCGATCGAGACCGTGGTGCGCCGCCGCGACGGCAGCACCTTCTCGGCGCTCGTCAGCAGCACGGCCGTTCGCGACAGCAAGGGGCGCTTCCTGCGCTCCAACAACACACTGATCGACATCACCGCCCTGAAGGCGGCGCAGCAGGCGCTGGCCGCGCAGAGCCGGTTCATGCAGACCATCAGCGACAACGCGCCGGTGCAGATCGCCTTCTTCGACCGCGACCTCATCTGCCGCTTCGCCAACGCCAGCTACACCCGCTGGCGGGAAGACCGCTCGCACGACTCGGTGGTCGGCCTGCACCTGAGCGAGATCGCCGACCGCAAGGTCTACGAGTCCGTGCGCGAGCGCCTGAGTGCCGCGCTCGCGGGCGAGCCGCAGCGTTTCGAAGGCGAGCGCCGCTTCCCCGGCGGCGAGCCGTACTACGCCAGCATCGAGTACATCCCTTTCCAGATGGATGGCCAGGTGCAGGGCCTGATCATCCAGATGATCGACATCACCGAGCGCAAGGCCTCGGAAGACCGTGTCTCACAGGCCAACCAGCGGCTCGCGCGCGCGCTCGAACAGGCCAACGCCCTGTACAACCGCGCGCCCTGCGGCTACCACTCGCTCGACATCGACGGCATATTCGTCTCGATCAACGACACCGAGCTGGAGTGGCTGGGCTACACGCGCGACGAGGTGGTGGGCAAGCTCAACTTCCGCGACGTGATCCCGCCGCACCAGGTGCCGCTGCTCGATTCGCACATGCACCGCATGCTGCAGGACGACGCGCTCGACGGCGTGGAATACGAGATGCTGCGCCGCGACGGCACGCGCTTCTACGCGCTGGTCTCGTCCACCACGGTGCGCGATGCGCAGGGCCGTTTCCTGCGCAGCAACACCACGGTGGTCGACATCACCCGCCGCCGGGCGGCCGAGGACGCGCTGCGCCGCCAGCAGCATTTCCTGCAGTCCATCACCGACCGCGTGCCAGGCCTCATCGCCTACCTCGATGCGGACCTGCACTTCCGCTTCGCCAACGCCGAGCACCTGCGGGTCTACGGCATGGACCCGCAGCGCATCGTCGGTCAGCACCTGAGCCGCTGCGTGGCCCCCGACATCTGGGCCGACATCGAGCCGCGCATGCGCGGCGCCCTGGCCGGCACCTCGCAGCATTTCGAGGCCTGGCGCCGCATGCCCGACGGCACGCCGATCTTCATGAGCGCGAACTACCTGCCCGACCCAGGGCCGGACGGCAAGGTCCGCGGTGTGTTCGTGCAGATCATCGACATCACCGAGCGCAAGCGCGTCGAGGAGCGCGTCAGTCACCTGAACGAGGAGCTCGAGCAGCGCATCCAGGAACGCTCGGCCGAGCTGCTGGAAAGCGAGCAGCGCTTCCGCCTGATGGTGGACAACCTGCGCGACTACTGCATCTTCTTCCTCGACGCCAACGGCTTCATCACCGACTGGACCGACAGCGCCCAGCGCATGGACGGCTACTCGCCCGTGCAGATGCTGGGCCGCCACTACGGCGTGCTGTTCGACCCGGTGGACGAAGCCGCCGGCCGCGCCGACGCCGAGCGCATGCTGCGCCTGGCCGCCTCGCGCGGCCAGCACGACGTGCAGAGCTGGCAGCTGCGCAAGGACGGCTCGCGCTACTGGTCGCACTCGGTGCTGATCGCCCTGCGCGACCAGCGCGGCGACCTCAAGGGCTTCGCCAAGATCAACCGCGACATGACGGACGCGAAGCAGCTCGATGACCTCATGCGCAACATCAACGACGAGCTGGAAAAGCGCGTCGTCGAACGCACCGAGCAGCTGCTGGCCGCCAACCGGGACCTCGAGTCCTTCTCCTACTCGGTCTCGCACGACCTGCGCTCGCCGCTGCGCCACATCTCCAGCTTCGTGAGCCTGCTGGAAGAGCACCTGGGCCTGCAGCGCGACGAAACCACCACGCGCTACCTCGCCACCATCGGCAACTCGGCGCGCCACATGAGCCAGCTCATCGATGGCCTGCTGGCCTTCTCGCGCCTGGGCCGCGCGGCGGTGAACATCGCGCCGGTCGACTTCAACCACCTCGTCAGCGCCGTGGTCTCGCAGCTTGCGCACGACACCGACGGCCGCGTGGTGGACTGGCAGATCGCTTCCGACCTGCCCATCGTGCACGGCGACGCCCTGCTGCTGCGCGAGGTCTGGGCCAACCTGCTGGGCAACGCCTTCAAGTACACGCGGCCACGCGAGCGCGCCGTCATCGGGGTCAGCTGGCACCTGGACCCGGTGCGCGGCTACACCTTCTCCGTGCGCGACAACGGCGTCGGCTTCGACACCAAGTACGCGCAGAAGCTTTTCGGCGTGTTCCAGCGCCTGCACCGCGCGTCGGAATTCGAGGGCACGGGCATCGGCCTTGCCCTGACCCGTCGTATCGTGGAGCGCCATGGCGGCAGCATCTGGGCGGAAAGTCGCCTGGGTGAAGGCAGCGTCTTCCACTTCGCCCTTCCCATCGACGGCCCCCGAGCACCCGATCCCACCGATTCCATGCCGGCACCCCTGGAACCATGAACAAGACCGCCGATGCCATCCTTCTCGTCGAGGACAACCCCGACGACGCCGAACTCACCAAGCTCGCGCTCTCGCGCCACGGGTTGGACGGCCGCGTGACGCACGTCTCCGACGGCATGCAGGCGCTGGACTACCTGTTCCGGCGCAACCAGTTCGCCAACCGCCCGGGCAGCAACCCGGTGCTGGTGCTGCTGGACCTGAAGATGCCGTTGCTCGACGGCATCGGCGTGCTGCGCGAGATCAAGAGCTCGGACATCCTGCACAACATCCCCGTGGTGGTGCTCACCTCGTCCACCGAGCCCAGCGACCTGCTGCGCGCCTACGACGCCGGCACCAACGCCTACATCGCCAAGCCTACCGAGTTCTCGCAGTTCCTCAGCGCCATGAAACACGTGTGCGAGTTCTGGGTGAACATCAACCAGACCGCGCCGCCGCTGGCCACCGCGGGCGTGCGCAGCACCGGTTTCGGCGAGCTGCTCTAGCGGCGCCTCACCACGGGTCCACGGTGCGCACGGCCGGCCCGTCGCGCAGCTTGGCGCCTTCCAGCCCGCGCAACAGCCAGGCCCGCGTGTCCGCCGGGTCGATGACGGCGTCGATCTCCAGCGTGGTGGCCATGGGAATCGCCGCGCCCTGGGCGATCTGGCGCGCCAGCAGTTCATCGAACAGCGCCTGGCGCTGCGGCCCCTCTGGCACCGCCTCCAGTTCCTTGCGGTAGCCCAGGCGCACCGCCCCTTCCAGCCCCATCGCGCCGAACTCGGCGCCCGGCCAGGCCACGGTGAAGCCCGGCGCATGGAACCCGCCGGCCGTCATCCCCATAGCGCCCAGGCCAAAGCCCTTGCGCAACACCACGCTGAAGAACGGCACGCGCAAGGCCGCCGCCGCCACGAACAGGCGACTCGCGTGCCGCACCTGGGCGCGCGCCTCGACCTCGGGGCCGACCATGAAGCCCGGCGTGTCGACCAGGCTCAGCAGCGGCAGGCCATGGGCATCGCACCAGCGCATGAACCGCGCGGCCTTGTCGGCCGCGTCGGGATCGATGGCGCCGCCCAGGTGCCGCGGGTTGTTCACCAGCACGCCCACCGCGCGGCCGTCGAAGCGCGCCAACGCGGTGTGGATGCCCAGGCCGAAGCCTTCGCGCAGCCAGAGCGCGCTGCCGCCGTCGGCCAGGCCATGCAACACCGCGCGGCTGTCGTAGCTGCGCGAGCGGCTGGCGGGCAAGGCCTCGCGCAGCCGCTCGGGCGGCGGCGAGGGCACCGGTGCCACACGGCCCTGGAAGAAGGCCAGGGCGCGGCGCGCCGCGGCCACGGCCTGCGCCTCGCCGTCCACCAGCAGGTCGATCACGCCATTCGCGTGCTGCACCTGGGCCGGGCCGATCGCCTCGGGCGGGAAGCGGCCCAGGCCACCGCCCTCGACCATGGCCGGGCCGCCCATGCCGATGTTGCTGCCGCGCGTGGCGATGACCAGGTCGCAGCAGCCCAAGAGGGCCGCGTTGCCCGCGAAGCAGCGGCCGGCCGCGATGCCGATGCTCGGTACCCGCCCCGACAGGCGCGCCATGGCCGCGAAGGTGCCCACGTGCAGGCCCGCCACGATGGGCATGTCGGTGTCGCCCGGCCGGCCCCCACCGCCTTCGGCGAACAGCACCACGGGCAGGCGCTGGTCGAGCGCGATGCCCAGCAGGCGGTCGGTCTTCTGGTGGTTGCGCATGCCCTGGGTGCCGGCCAGCACGGTGGCGTCGTAGGCCAGCACGGCCGTGCGCGAGCGCTCGGCGCCAAACAGCGCGCCATTGACCGCGCCGATGCCAGTGACCAGGCCATCGGCCGGCGTCTGCGCGATCAGCTCGGCCTCGCTGCGGCGCGCGGCCTGGGCGGCCACGGCGAGCGCGCCGTATTCGATGAAGCTGCCCGGGTCGCACAAGTCGGCGACGTTCTCGCGCGCGGTCCGCAGGCCCAGCGCATGGCGCCGCGCCACGGCCTCGGGGCGCGCGGCGTCTTCCACGAAGGCGAGCCGCGCGCGCAGCCGATGCAGCGCTTCGCTGTCGGCGGCGGGAGCGGCGGGCGATGGAGGCTCGGCGGCGGGGGTCGGTGCCGGCACCACCAGCGGCTCGATGCGCCAGAGCGGATCGCCCGCGTTCACGGTGTCGCCCGGGGCCACCAGGCGGTCGGCCAGGCGGCCGTCGCGCTCCGCCGGGAGCTCATGCTCCATCTTCATGGCCTCGACCACCAGCAGCGGCTGGCCCAGGCGAACCGGATCGCCCGGCTGCACCAGCCATTGGACGACCTGGGCCTGGAGCGGCGAGCGCAAGGTCTAGGGGAGGTGGAAACGTGCCTCGGGGCCGCTCAGTAGATGTCGGAGTCGCACCACTGCGACGAGGGGCCGAAGTCGTTCTGCTTGCTCGGCACGTTGAGGTTGAGCACGAACACCACCTCACCACCGAAACGACCCACGCCCAGGGTCTTCATGAGCTGCTGTTCCTGCTCGGGGCGTTCCATGCGCAGAAAGCAGATGGCCTGCTTGGTGCCTTCGTGCATGGCCGTGAGGATGTCCAGCCGCGAAATGCGGCCGAATTCGCTGCACAGCTGGTGCAGGGCCGATTTCAGGCTCGACACATCGTTGTGCTGCCGGAGTTCTGCGAGTGCGCTCACCTTGCGGGCTCCCCCATCCGTTCGGATGTCAGTGGTGGACATGGCTTGCATGGAGTGTGTCCTTGAATCGCGGTGCACCAATGACAATGGGTCGGATGCTAGGGCAGAGGCTACAAAAAGTCACAAGTCTGTTACAAAAATCCGTCGCTGCGCGGCGTGGCGTGCGGTAGTTCACGAATGGCGAATGCCGCCCGGCAACGCCGGCTGGTCGCGGGCCGCGCCAGGCTCGCTATCCTAAGGCCATCATGCCCACCGCCCGTCCCTCAAATGTGCCGACCGCCGATGCCACTCGGCTTCCCGAGCCGCGCGAGGCCTTCGACCGCGTGGCCCACCTGGCCGCGCGCGAAGGCCGTGTCTCGGCGGCCTTGTTGCTGGAACGCTTGGAAACAGGTGTTCGCGTGCTGGGCCGCTGGGGGCTGGATGCCCCCATGGAGGCGCTCGCCCTGGACATCGTCCACACGCTGGGCCCGCAGGAGGCCTGGGTGGGCGACACCAACCGCGAATCGCGCTGGGTCCCGCTGGAGCTGGGCCGCGGCCGCCGCGCCGTCCACCACCTGCACTGGCTGCCGCTGGCCCGCGCGCCGGGCGCTTTCCTGCTGCTGCTGGACCACCACCCGCGGGAAGAGCGCCGCAACGAAATCGGCATCGGCCTGGTGAGCGAAACGGCGGCCGACCTGGTGCTGACCCAGCGCCGCCAGCGCGAGCTGCTGGCCACGCAGGTGGCGATGCAGCGCCGCCACCAGGGCCAGATCGAGCTGGTGGAGCGCACCGCGGGCCTGGGCAGCTGGTCGGTGGAGACCTCGGGCGAGCGGGTGGACTGCTCGCCCGGCCTGCTGAGCCTGCTGGGCCTCGGCCCCGAGGCCCAGCCGCGCACCCTGGAGGACCTGCTGGAACACCATGCGCCCGAGTGGCGCCAGGGCCTGCGCCAGCGGCTGGAGCGCTGCGCCGCCAGCGCCGACCCCTTCGACGAAGAGGTGCAGGTGCTGATCGAGACGAGCGGACCCAAGTGGGTGCGAGTCGTGGGCGCCGCCGTGCTCGACGACAACGGGGACCCCATGCGCGTGCAGGTGACCGTGCACGACATCTCGGCCACCAAGCAGGCCCAGCAGGAAACCCTGCGCCTGGCCATGCGCCTGACGACCACGCTGGCCAGCATCACCGAGGCCTTCGTCACGCTGGACCGCCAGTGCTGCTTCACTTACCTCAACCAGGAAAGCGAACGCCTGCTGCAAAAAACCACGGCCGACCTGCTGGGCGTGGAGGTCTGGCACGGTTTCGCGCCCAGCGTCGCGCAGCGCCTGAAGGAACACCTGGGCCGCGCGCTGCAGACCAACCGGCGCGTGGAGCTGGAGGACTGGTTCGCCACCCTGGGCAAATGGCTGGAGGTGCGGGCCTATCCCTTCGCCGAAGGCCTGGCCGTGTACTTCCGCGACGTGACCGAACGCCGCCGCTCGCAGGAACAGCTGATGCTGCTGGAGACCAGCGTCGCGCGGCTCAACGACATCGTTCTGATCGCCGAGACCGGCGCGCAGGAGCTGCGCAACGAGCCCAAGATCGTCTTCGTCAACGACGCCTTCGAGCTGCACACGGGCTACTCGCGCGCCGAGGTGCTGGGCCAGTCGCCCGGCATGCTGCTCGACCTGGATCCGGCGGTGTCCAAGCTGCGCGAGATCTCGCGCGGCCTGCGCGACACGCAGAAGGCGCGCACCGAGCTGATGGTGCGGCGCAAGAACGGCGCGCTGTTCTGGGTCGAGCTGGAGGTGGTGTCGGTGCAGCCCAGCGCGGACGAGGTGACGCACTGGGTGGCGGTGGGGCGCGACATCACGCAGCGCAAGACGGCCGAGGACATGATCCGCCACCTGGCCTTCTACGACCCGCTGACCGACCTGCCCAACCGCCAGTTGCTGCTCGACCGGCTGCAGCAGGCCCTGGCCAGCAGCGCACGCAGCGGCCAGCACGGCGCGCTGCTGTTCATCGACCTGGACAACTTCAAGATCCTCAACGACACCCTGGGCCACCAGATGGGGGACCAGTTGCTCAAGAAGGTCGCGCAGCGCCTGACCTCCAGCGTGCGCAAGACCGACCTGGTGGCGCGCCTGGGCGGCGACGAGTTCGTGGTGATGGCCGACGACCTCAGTCCCAGTCCGGTGGCGGCGGCGCACAAGGCGCGCGTGCTGGCCAACAAGGTGCTGCAGACCCTGCGCGAGCCCTTCGCGCTCACCGGACACCAGCACTTCGCCACGCCCAGCATCGGCGTCACCATCTTCCACGGCACGCAGGCCGACGTGGGCGATCTGCTCAAGCAGGCCGACCTGGCGATGTACCAGGCCAAGTCCATGGGCCGCAACACGCTGTCCTTCTTCGACCCCGCGATGCAGGCCGAAATGAGCGACAACGCGCGCACCGCGTCCGACCTGCGCGACGGCCTGCGCCGGCGCGAGTTCGTGGTGCATTACCAGCCGCAGGTGGACAAGGCCGGCATGATCATCGGCGTGGAGGCCCTGCTGCGCTGGAACCACCCGGAGCGCGGCCTGCTCTCGCCGGCGGCCTTCATTCCCGTGGCCGAGGACACCGGCCTGATCCTGCCACTGGGCCTGTGGGCGCTGGAGACGGCCTGCGGGCAGCTGGCGGCCTGGTCCAAGCGGCCGGAGACGGCCAACCTCAGCATCGCCGTCAACGTGAGCGTGCGCCAGTTCCGCCACCCGGACTTCGTGGACTCGGTGATGGCCTGCATCCGCGCCAGCGGCATCCGGCCGCAGCGGCTGAAGCTGGAGCTCACCGAGAGCCTGCTGGCCGACCGCATGGAGATCACCATCGAAAAGATGGGCATGCTGAAGTCGCTCGGCGTGACGCTCTCGCTGGACGACTTCGGCATGGGCTACTCCTCGCTGTCGCTGCTCAAGCGGCTGCCGCTGGACCAGCTGAAGATCGACCGCGCCTTCGTGGCCGACGTGCTGACCGACCCGAACGACGCGGCGATCTCGCGCGCCATCATTGCGCTGGCGCAGTCGCTGAGCCTGCAGGTGGTGGCCGAGGGCGTGGAGACGATCGAGCAGCGCGACTTCCTGGCCTACCAGGGCTGCGACCAGTTCCAGGGCCACCTGTTCGCCAAGCCGCTGCCCGTCGAGGCGCTGGACGCGCTGCTGTCCAACCCCGTGTCGGGCATGGTGGTGGTGGGCTGAGCGCGCCCGCCCGCCTCAGACGTTGAGCAGCAGGAAGCGCCGCTCCCAGGGGCTGACCACGTCGAAGTACTCGCGGTATTCCGTGTCCTTGATCGCCGCGTAAGTCTGGATGAAGTGCTCGCCGAACAGCTCCACCAGCGGCGCGCAGCGCATGAGGTTCTCGACCGCGTCGTCCAGGTGGCGCGGCAGCTGGTGCGGCTGCTCGTAGGCGCTGCCCGACAGGGGATCGGTGGGCTTGATGCCCTGCTTCATGCCCAGGTAGCCGCAGGCCAGGCTGGCCGCCAGCGCCAGGTAGGGGTTCACGTCCACCCCCGCCAGCCGGTTTTCCACCCGCCGCGCCTGCGGCACCGAATGCGGCACGCGCAGCCCGCAGGTGCGGTTGTCGTAGCCCCAGCTCAGGTTGATGGGCGCCGAGGTGTAGCGCGACAGGCGCCGGTACGAGTTCACATAGGGCGCGAAGAAGGCGATGGCCGCCGGCAGGTAGGTCTGCAGGCCGCCGATGAAATGGAAGAAGCGGTCGGAGGCTTCGCCGTCGGCGCGGCTGAAGATGTTCTGGTCGTCGGCCAGCCCCACCACGCTCTGGTGGATGTGCATGGCGCTGCCCGGCTGGCCCTGCATGGGCTTGGCCATGAAGGTGGCGTACATCTGGTGGCGGATCGCCACCTCGCGGATGGTGCGCTTGAACAGGAAGACCTGGTCGGCCAGCGGCAACGGGTCGCCGTGGTCCAGGTTGATCTCCATCTGCGCCGTGCCCATCTCGTGGATGAGGGTGTCGAGCTGGATGCCTTCGGCCTCGCACCAGTCGTACATGACGTCGAAGATGTCGTCGTACTCGTTGATGGCGTCCATCGAGAAGCTCTGCATGCCCGCTTCGCTGCGGCGCGTGCGCCCCACCGGGGCCTTGAGCGGAATGTCCTCGTCGGGCTCGACCTGCACCAGGTAGAACTCCATCTCGGGCGCCACGATGGGCTTCCAGCCCTCGTCCTCATACAGCTTGAGCACGCGGCGCAACACGTTGCGCGGCGACAGGTCCACCGCCTTGCCATCGAAAGAGAAGCAGTCGTGGATGATCTGCGCCGTCGGCTCCTTGGCCCAGGGCACCGGGCGCAGCGTGGCCGGGTCGGGGCGCAGCTGCATGTCGGGGTCGGCGACCGAGGTGTAGTCCTTCTCGGGGTAGTCGCCGGTCACGGTCATGGTGAGCACGGCCTCGGGCAGGCGCAGGCCCACGGCCGGGTCGTACTTGTGGCGCGGCACGATCTTGCCGCGCGCCTGACCCGCCATGTCGGGGATCAGGCACTCGACTTCGGTGATGCGGTGCTCGTCGAGCCACTGCTGGATGCGTTGCGGGTCGCTGCTGGGGGTGTCGGCCATGGGGCGTCGCGGGTGAAGAAGAGGAATGGCCGCGACTGTACGCCGGGCCCCGCCCCGCGAGACAGGCCGCTTCTCACGCGCTGAACAGCGCCACGTTGCCGCCGGCGGCGGTGGTGTTGACGCTCAGGGTCTGCTCGGCGCAGAAGCGCGGCAGGTAGTGCGGCCCGCCGGCCTTGGGACCGGTGCCCGACAGGCCTTCGCCGCCGAAGGGCTGCACCCCCACCACCGCCCCGATGGTGTTGCGGTTGACGTAGACATTGCCCACGCGCGCCTGGGCGGCCAGCGCCAGCGCACGGCTGTCGATGCGCGTCTGCAGGCCCAGCGTGAGGCCGTAGCCCAGGGCGTTGACCTGGGCGATCACGGCTTTCGGGTCGCCGCGCCAGCGCAGCACCTGCAGCACCGGGCCGAAGATTTCCTGCGAGGCCTCGGAGACCTCGCGGATCTCGAACAGCTGCGGCGCCACGGTGTGCGTGGCCCCGTCCTCCCCCTCGGGCAGCAGCGCCACGGCCGTGGCGCGCAGGCGCGCCAGGTGCCGCGCCACGCCGGCGAAGGCCTCGGCGTCGATCAGCGGGCCGACGTCGGTGGCCAGATCGGAAGGGTCGCCCACCACCAACGCGTGGGCCGCGTCCCGCACCATCTCGATCACGCCGTCGGCAATGGATTCGTGCACGCACAGCAGACGCAGCGCCGAGCAGCGCTGCCCCGCGCTGCGAAAGGCGCTCTGCACCACGGCGTCGGCCACCTGCTCGGGCAGGGCGCTGCTGTCCACCAGCATGGCGTTCACACCTCCGGTCTCGGCGATCAGGGGCACGATGGGACCGTCCTGGGCCGCGAGCGCGCGCTGGATGGCCTTGGCCACCGGCGTGGAGCCGGTGAAGGCCACGCCGGCCACGGCGGGCTCGGCCACCAAGGCGGCGCCCACGGTGTCGCCCGGCCCGTGCAGCAGCTGCAGCGCCGCGGCCGGCACGCCCGCCGCGTGCAGCAGGCGCACGGCCTCATGGGCGATCGCGGGCGTCTGCTCGGCCGGCTTGGCCAGCACGGTGTTGCCCGTGACCAGCGCGGCCGCCACCTGGCCGGTGAAGATGGCCAGCGGGAAGTTCCAGGGGCTGATGCAGACCCAGGCGCCACGCCCCTGCAGGCGCAGGGTGTTGCGCTCGCCGGTCGGGCCGGGCAGCGCCAGCGGCGCCAGCAGGCGCTCGGCCTCGGCCGCGTAGTAGCGCAGAAAGTCGATCGCCTCGCGCACCTCGGCGATGGCGTCGGGCCAGGTCTTGCGCGCCTCGGCCACCAGCAGGGCGCACAGCGGCGGCAGCCGCGCCTGCATCGCGTCGGCGGCGCGGCGCAGCACGGCGGCGCGCTCGGCCACCGGGCGCTGGTTCCAAGCCTCGAAGGCCTCGACGGCGCGCCGCACGGCCGGCGCGATCTCGTCGGGCCGTGCCTCGGGCACCAGGGGCACGGCCGCCTGGCGCCAGGCGGTGGCCAGCGCCTCGCGGTGCGCGGCCACCGCCGGGTCCAGGCCTTCGCTGTTGGGGCGCGCCGCGCCGTACAGGCGCGTGGGTGGGGCGAAGGCCGGCCCGCCCTCCTCGCCGGCGCAGCGCGCGAAGGGCGACTCGAGCAGCGTGTCCAGCCCCACCGATTCGTCGGCGAGCTGGTGCACGAAGGACGAGTTGGCGCCGTTCTCCAGCAAGCGGCGCACCAGGTAGGCCAACAGGTCGCGGTGCGCGCCCACAGGGGCGTAGACGCGACAGCCCACCGACCCCTCGCGCAGCACCTCTCGGTACACGCCTTCGCCCATGCCGTGCAGGCGCTGCAGCTCGAAACGCGCCGTGCCGCGCCGGCGCGCCATCTGCAGGACGGCGGCGATGGTGCCGGCGTTGTGCGTGGCGAACTGCGGAAAGACCGCATCGGCGGCGTCGAACAGGGCGCTCGCGCAGGCCAGGTAGCTCAGGTCGCTGCGGTGCTTGCGCGTGAACACCGGGTAGCCGGCCAGCCCCAGTTCCTGCGCGCGCTTGATCTCGCTGTCCCAGTAGGCGCCCTTCACCAGCCGGCACATCAGCCGCACGCCGTGGCGCCGCGCGATCGCGGCCACCTCGCCAATGAGTTCGACCGCGCGCGTCTGGTAGGCCTGCAGCGCCAGGCCCAGGCCCTCCCAGCGCGGGCATTCGCGCCCCACGCGAGCGACCAGGGCCTCGAAGACATCGAGCGACAGCTCCAGCCGCTCCACCTCTTCCGCGTCGATGGTGAGGTTGAGCGAGGCCTGCGCGGCGCGTTCGCACAGGGTCCACACGCGCGGCACCAGCTCGCGCATCACGCGCTCGTGCTGGGCCGGTTCGTAGCGCGGGTGCAGGGCGCTGAGCTTGATCGACAGGCCGTCGTTGAGCGAGGGGTGGCGCGCGGGGTCGGCGCGGCGCGCGATGGCCTCCAGCGCCTGGCGGTAGCTGTCCAGGTAATCCGCGGCGTCGGCCTCGGTGCGCGCGCCCTCGCCCAGCATGTCGAAGCTGTGGCGCAGCCTGGGCTGGGCACGCTGCCCGGCCTCGGCGCGGCGCAGCGCGTCCTCGATGCCCTCGCCCAGCACGAACTGGCGCCCCAGCAACTGCACCGCGCGCAGCGTGGCCGCCACCACCGAGCGCGCGCCCACGCGCGCTACCAGGCCGGGGGCCTCACCCTCGGCGGACAAGCACCGCTTGCTCAGTGCGATGGCGGCCGAGGACAGCCGCGCCATCGCCGCGTCGGACGCCCCGTCGAAATCCGCCCGGCCCAGTTGGTCGGCGGTGAGCGCGATGGCGGTCTCGGTATCGGGCACGCGCAGCAGGGCTTCGGCCAGGCGCATCAGGGCCTGGCCTTCGTCGCTGCTGATGGGGTATTCGGTGAGCAGGCGCTCCAGGGCCCAGAAGGGAGGGGGGTTCTCGCGCACCGCGCGCACCCAGGGCGCGGCCTGGGCCTTCACCGCGGCCCAGTCGAGCGCGCCGTCCAGCGCGGCCAGGCGGTCGGCGAGCACGCCGGCTTCGGCGCGGTAGGGGTCGGGCAGGCGGTCGGTGTGCGGGAGTGGGGCCTGGGGGATGGGATCGAGCATGGCAATGGTGGTCCGCGAGATAGTGAATTCCCGCATCCTGATCGCCTACTGGATGAATTTTTGTCTATTCTTTGGCCATTCAAAGAGAATAATTCGGCATGCACCCCCCTCCCGAGCTCGACCGCATCGACCTCAAGATCCTGCGCCTGCTGCAGGCCGATGGCCGCCTGCCCAACCTCAAGCTCGCCGAGGCCGTGGGCCTGTCGGCCACGGCCGTGCTGGCGCGCACCCAGCGCCTGCAGCGCGAAGGCGTCATCCAGGGCTATGAGGCACGGCTGGACCCGCACAAGCTCGGGCGCGGCCTGCTGGTCTTCGTGGAGGTGCTGCTGGACCGCACCACGCCCAATGTCTTCGACCAGTTCCGCGCCGCCGTGCAGGTGCACGACGAGATCCTGGAATGCCACATGGTGGCCGGCGGCTTCGACTACCTGCTCAAGACCCGCATGGCCGACATGGCGGCCTACCGCGCCTTCGCCGGCCAGGTGCTGTGGCAGATGCCCGGCGTGCGCGAGACGCGCACCTACGCCGTGATGGAGGAAGTGAAAACCAGCACGCGCCTGCCGCTGTGACACCGCGGGGGATGCGACGGTGAATACCGCGTTGGCAGAGGCTCGACGGGCAGGGCATGACCTCGTCCGCCGCCCGCGGCCAGGGCCACGGGATCGCCGGCGCCCGCGGCGCGATCAGGCCGCGGGCGACGCCACCGGCTTCGGCGCCCGGGCGCCGAACACCGCGCGGCCCACGCGCACCATCGTGGCGCCCGCCGCCACCGCGGCCTCCAGGTCCTCGCTCATGCCCATCGACAGGGTGTCCAGCGCGTGGCCCCGCGCGTGCAGGTCGTCGTAGGCTGCGCGCGCCAGCGCGAACAGCGCGCGCTGCGACTCGAAGTCGGGCGCGGGTTCGGGGATGCACATCAGGCCACGCAGGCGCAGGCGTGGCAGCGCGGCCACCGCCTCGGCCAGCGCGGGCAGCTCGGCCGGCGGCACGCCGGCCTTGTTCGGCCCCCCGTCCACGTTGACCTGCAGGCACACGTTGAGCGGCGGCAACTCGGGCGGGCGCTGCTCGCTCAGGCGCTGCGCGATCTTCAGGCGATCGACCGATTGCACCCAATCGAATTGCGCGGCAACGAGCCGCGTCTTGTTGCTCTGCACCGGCCCAATGCAATGCCATTCGATGGCCGCGCGCGGCAGCGACTCGGCCACCAGCGCGATCTTCTCGACGCCTTCCTGCACATAGTTTTCGCCGAAAGCCGTCTGGCCGGCGGCATGGGCCTGACGGACGGCATCGGGTCCGAAGGTCTTTGAAACCGCGAGCAGCGTAACCTCTGCGCTGCCTCGCGAAGCCCCATCGCAAGCGCGCCACAGGCGCTCCTTCACTTGCTGGAGATTGCCTGCGATCGTCGTCATAATCGTTTGCAACTGCCCCTCATCACACGGAAAAACCCGGGATGGACATCACCCAACTGCTGGCATTCAGCGTCAAGAACAAAGCTTCCGATCTTCATTTGTCCGCCGGGTTGCCGCCCATGATACGGGTGCATGGCGATGTGCGACGCATCAATGTCGACGCGCTGGACCACAAAGCCGTTCATTCGATGGTGTACGACATCATGAACGACAGCCAGCGCAAGCAGTACGAGGAGTTCATGGAATGCGACTTCTCGTTCGAGATCGAAGGCCTGGCGCGCTTTCGCGTCAACGCCTTCAACCAGAACCGCGGCGCCGGCGCCGTGTTCCGCACCATCCCGAGCAAGATCCTCACGCTGGAGCAGCTCAACGCGCCCAAGATCTTCGCCGACCTGGCGCTGCGCCCGCGCGGCCTGGTGCTGGTGACCGGGCCCACGGGCTCGGGCAAGTCGACCACCCTGGCCGGCATGATCAACCACCTCAATGAGACCGAGTACGGCCACATCCTCACGGTGGAAGACCCGGTGGAGTTCGTGCACGAATCCAAGAAGTGCCTGGTCAACCAGCGCGAGGTGGGCCCGCACACCCTGAGCTTCTCCAACGCCCTGCGCTCGGCCCTGCGCGAAGACCCGGACGCCATCCTCGTGGGCGAGATGCGCGACCTGGAGACCATCCGCCTGGCCATGACCGCGGCCGAAACCGGCCACCTGGTGTTCGGCACCCTGCACACCTCCAGCGCCGCCAAGACCATCGACCGCATCATCGACGTCTTCCCCGCCGAAGAAAAAGAGATGGTGCGCTCCATGCTGTCCGAGTCGCTGGTGGCCGTCATTTCGCAGACGCTGTGCAAGCTCAAGGACGGCAGCGGCCGCGTCGCCGCGCACGAGATCATGCTGGGCACCAGCGCCATCCGCAACCTCATCCGCGAGGCCAAGGTGGCACAGATGTATTCGGCCATCCAGACCGGCAACAGCGCGGGCATGCAGACGCTGGACCAGAACCTCACCGATCTGGTGCGCCGCAACATCATCAGCCCGGCCGAGGCGCGCAGCAAGGCCAAGATTCCCGAGAACTTCCCGGGCTGATCCCACACGGGGCAAGGGGCACCAGATGGAACGCGACCAGGCATCCAAATTCATCAACGACCTGCTGCGGCTCATGCTCAGCCGCGGCGGCAGCGACCTGTTCATCACGGCCGACTTCCCGCCCGCGATCAAGGTCGACGGCGCGGTCACCAAGGTCTCGCCTCAGCCGCTGACGGCGGGCCACACGCTGGCGCTGGCGCGCGCCATCATGAACGACAAGCAGGCCGCCGAGTTCGAGCGCACCAAGGAGTGCAACTTCGCGATCTCGCCGCCCGCCATCGGGCGCTTTCGCTGCAATGCCTTCATCCAGCAGGGCAAGGTCGGCCTGGTGCTGCGGACCATTCCCGCCGTGCTGCCCACGATCGACAAGCTGGGCCTGCCGCAGGTGCTCAAAGACGTGGTCATGTCCAAGCGCGGCCTGTGCATCCTGGTGGGGGCCACCGGCTCGGGCAAGTCCACCTCGCTCGCGGCCATGGTCGACTGGCGCAACGAGCACTCCTACGGCCACATCGTCACGGTGGAAGACCCGATCGAGTTCGTGCACCCGCACAAGAACTGCGTCGTGACGCAGCGCGAGGTCGGCCTGGACACCGAGAGCTGGGCGGCGGCGCTCAAGAACACCCTGCGCCAGGCGCCCGACGTGATCCTCATGGGCGAGATCCGCGACCGCGAGACCATGGAGCACGCGATCCAGTTCGCCGAGACCGGCCACCTGTGCCTGGCCACGCTGCACGCCAACAGCGCCAACCAGGCGCTGGACCGCATCATCAACTTCTTCCCCGAAGAGCGCCGCGCCCAGCTGCTGATGGACCTGTCGCTCAACCTGCGCTCGCTGATCTCGCAGCGGCTGGTGCCGCGGCAGGACAACAAGGGCCGCTACGCCGCGGTCGAGATCCTGCTCAACTCGCCCCTCATCTCCGACCTGATCTTCAAGGGCGAAGTGGCCGAGATCAAGGAAGTGATGAAGAAGAGCACCCAGATGGGCATGCAGACCTTCGACCAGGCCCTGTTCGACGCCTTCGAGTCCAACCTCATCACCTACGAGGACGCGCTGCGCAACGCCGACTCGCTCAACGACCTGCGCCTGCAGATCAAGCTCAACAGCCAGCGCGCCAAGACCCTGGACTTGGCGGCCGGCACCGAGCACCTGACCATCGTCTGACCTGGGGTCTGGGTACCATTCCGGGTTGCACCACAGCCAACCCAGGAGACCCGCCTTGAACCCCAAGACCTACGAACCCACTCCCTCGCGCCGCGTCGCCTTCCTCGGACTGGGGGTCATGGGCAGCCCCATGGCAGGCCACCTGAAAGCGGCCGGCCACCAGGTCACCGTCTACAACCGCACCACCGCCAAGGCCGAGGCCTGGGCCCAGCAGCACGGCGGTGCCTTCAAGGCCACGCCGCGCGAAGCCGCGGGGGGCGCCGACATCGTCTTCTGCTGCGTCGGCAACGACGATGACCTTCGCTCGGTGACCCTGGGCGCCGACGGCGCCCTCGCCGGCATGAAGCCCGGCGCCATCCTCGTGGACCACACCACCGCCTCGGCCAACGTGGCGCGCGAGCTGTACGCCGCCGCCAAGGCACTGGGCATCGCCTTCGTGGACGCGCCCGTCTCGGGCGGCCAGGCGGGCGCCGAGAACGGCCTGCTCACCGTCATGTGCGGCGGCGACCAGGCGGCCTTCGATGCGGTCAAGCCGGTGGCCATGGCCTTTTCGCGCGCCTTCACGCTCATGGGCGCGCCGGGCGCGGGCCAGCTCACCAAGATGGTCAACCAGATCTGCATCGCCGGCCTGGTCCAGGGCCTGTCGGAGGCCATCGCCTTCGGCCAGAGGGCCGGGCTGGACATGAACCTCGTGCTCGAGGTCATCGGCAAGGGCGCGGCCCAGAGCTGGCAGATGGACAACCGCGGCAAGACCATGGTGGCCGGCGAGTTCAACTTCGGCTTCGCGGTGGACTGGATGCGCAAGGACCTGGGCCTGGTGCTCGACGAGGCCAAACGCAACGGCGCGCGCCTGCCCGTCACAGCGCTGGTGGACCAGTTCTACGCCGACGTGCAGGCCATGGGCGGCCAGCGCTACGACACGTCCAGCCTGATCAAGCGGCTGAAGTGAGCGGTGTCCGGCCTCAGTCGCCGGACTTGTCCCGTTTTCTGGTGTCGGCGGCGTAGTGGCCCGACTCCGGCGGCAGGCCCTCGGTCTCGACGCGGATGGTGCGCCGGTAGGCCTGCCACTCCTGCGGACTCAGGGCCGGCGCGCCGTCCTCCTGCGCGCCCAGGCCATCCACTTCCTGCGACGAATGCGCGCGCTCGTCGTAGGTCTCGCGCAAGAGCGGCTGCACCTGCAGCAGCGGCACCGTCTTGGGCAGCATGATGTCCACGTCGGTGGCCAGGAGCTGGATGTTCATGAACAGGGGACACGGCCGGTAGCGGTCGGTCTCGATGATCCCCTCGAACGCGGAATAGAGAAAACTGCCGCGCATGTTGCTCGGCGGCCGCACCAGCACACTCCAGCCGGGGGCGGTGCTGCAGAGCAGGCCAGTCCAGACCTGCACCAGGCCGGGCATGGGCAGGCGTGTCAGAAAGGGGGGGGCCAGGTCCAGCAGGTCCTCGGGCGCGTGTTCGTTCCAGTGGTCCGCGAACCCCGGCAACTCGGACCGCACCAGTGGCTGCCACTGGCCGCCACCTTCCCTGACGAAAACGTCGGCGCCGTTCCAGCGGAGGTGGACTTCCTCCGCCGGAAAGGCATACCAACCGAAAGAAGAGGCCACTCGCATGGCCTCGCAATGGCGATAAGCCATCGTGGGCATCAGGCCCAGCGCGGACTTGTCGGCCCGCATGGGCGAGATGGCAGCCGGATAGATGCGGTGGAACTTGATGGTGGGTTGCTGTTGCCTATCCGGCTGCTGGGGCATGGTGCAAAGCCTTCTTTAGAAGATCAGCCCGGCGTTGACGCCTTCTTACTGCGGTTATGCGCTACGACGGCCGGGGTAGTGACCATGCCGCCACCAATAACAGCTCGCCTGCTGGCGACTTGATTCTGAAGCGCAGGTGAATCTGCGCTCAGCATTTTCCTACGCATGTGCGTCATGACGGCCGGGGTGGTGATCATGCCGCCGCCTGTGACGACCTTCTTCATCAATGAACGGTTTTGGCTTGTGCTTTGTGTGATGCTCATCAGATTCTCCTGAAAGTTTCAAAGAAAGGACTAGACTGGCTCGTTCGAGAGCCGGGTCGATCAGACCACCAGGGGGAGTACCGTGCAAACTGCGCTATCTGGCCGCCGCTTGAGCGCCTACGGAGCCACATTGGCCGTTGTGGCGTTCGCCTCCAGCGCACCCGCTGTCACGCGGCTCTCACTCACCCATGACCTGCGACCACTGGACCTCGTTCTGCTGCGCTGCGGCATCGGCGGGCTGGTGTTCCTGCCGTTCCTGCTGCTCCACTGGCGGCGGTTGCCCCGGAGATTGGCGGTGACTGGCTTGGCTCTCGCCTTTTTTCATGGCTGGGGAATGCACCTGACAGCAATCGCAGGCCTTCAGTTCTCTCCCGCCAGCCACGCGTCTGCACTGGGGCCTGGCCTTCTCCCTGTCTGGGTCATGCTGTGGCGCCGCATTGGATACGGTGCAGCACCTGGCCGGCTGCAAACAATGGGCCTGGCGCTGACGACCATTGGTTCGCTCGTGCTCCTCAGCTATTCCTCTTGGTCGTCCATCGACAGCAAGGTGTGGATTGGCGATCTGCTCTTTCTGCTGTCATCGGGGCTGGCGGCGGTCTATCTCGTCTATGTCCAGCAGCACGAAGTGGAACCTGCACAAGCGACCGCGTTGGTGGCGGTTTATTCGGGGGTTGCTGGTGGCTTGTTGTTGTTGGTGTGGCCTGCGCCGTCCACGCTTTGGACGGCGTCAAGCACCGAGGTTCTGGCGCAGGCGGCTTTCCAGGGACTTGGTATGGGGGCAGGCGTCGTCTTCTTGGCCAGCTACGCTACCCGCGAGCTCGGCAGTCAACGTTTTTCTGTCTTCATCGCCGCGATTCCTGTGCTGTCCTTGCTGTTTGCGCGAACGATCGCGGGCGACAGCACCCAAACCCATGAAGTCCTGGCGGCTACCCTGGTCAGCTCAGGCATTTTCATCGCCGGCGTATGGGCCGGCGGCAGCGCGGAGACGCCCGCCTCCCTATCGAGAAATCACCACATTTCGCCGTGAGGTCACGCCATGAATGCTGCAGATGCTGCGACCCTTCACAGTTTCCAGGTCGAGGAACGCCCGCTGATGGCCATGGAGATGGTCGACAACACGCAAGGCGCCTGGGGCGAGGCCGACCCGCTAGTGGACCGACTAAAACGCTGGGCGGGCGATGCGTATTGGCAATTGCTGTCACATCACAAGGGTCACGTGGTCAGGCAAACGAACCATGGACTGATGATGGAATTCGCCGACGCTCGCCATTGCGTGCAAGCTGCCTTTGCGCTGAATCAGTTGGCCGATGCCGTGAACGCGCGAGCCAACGCATCGAAACGACTGCAATTGCGTGCTGGAGCTCATCTGGCCAGCTACGGCCTTGGTCAACGCGAGCCCGTCGATCGGGACGTGCAGCTGACCTCGGAGCTAACGGCATTGGCCGAGCCTGGGGAAATCCTGGTCACCGCGGAATTGCGCGACCGGCTGGCCAACGGCCTCGATGCCGATTTCGAGGATCTGGGCCATTGGGTGGAATCATTTGTTCAACCTGTGCGCCTGTTCCGTGCTCACTCGAGACACGAAGCGCTCCCTGACCGCCTCGCTGCAGTGGACAAGGACCTTCGCCCGACCCTGGCCGTCATTCCCTTTCAGGCCAGCGTGCCAGAAGTCAAGCACTGGATACTCGGCGAACTGATCGCCGACGGCGTGATCGCACGTTTGTCCCACAGCATCGGCTTGCGCGTGATCGCGCGGCAATCCACGTCTGCCTTGCGTGGCAGCGGCGAGCTCGCTGAGATCGAACGACACTTGGGTGCGACCTTCATCTTGTCGGGCAGCTACCGCACTCACAACAGCACACTCGTCGTGACCGCCGAACTTGCTGAAGCACGCAGCCACACCCTGCTATGGACCGGTCAGTTGCAACATGCGCTGAACGACCTGCTGCAAGAACAAAGCGAACTTCTGCACGAGCTGGCGCGCATGGTGGCGCAGGCCCTGGACAAGGCGCAGGTGAACCAGGCCTTGACGCGCCCACTGCCAAGTCTAGACAGCAGCTTTCTGATGCTCGCCGGCATATCGATGGTGCACAGCCATTCCAGCAAGGCCTTCGACCGCGGGCGCGAAGTCTTGAGCGCCTTGACAGAGCGGCATCCCGAACACGCATTGCCCCGCGCATGGTTGGCCATGTGGCATGCCTTGAACGTAGTGAAGGGAACAAGCGGCAATGCGGCTCGTGACATTAAGCTGGCGCGCGAACAGACGCTGTACGCGCAGCAAGCTGAGCCCAACAATGCGATGGCCCTTGCGGTCGAGGGCTACATCCACTGCCAGTTGCTGGGTAATCCTCAGCAGGCGAACAGTTACCTGACGTCGGCCGTCAAGGCCAATCCCAGCGAACCCATGGCTTGGCTGTTCAAGAGCCTTTGTTCGGCCGCTTGGGGATCTAGCTCCTTGTCCGTGACCGAGGCGTATGTCGCACGATCCCTCTCGCCGGTCGACCCCTTGCAATACTTCTTCAACCTGCTCACGGGCAACGCCTTGCTGGCCGACCACCAATTGGAACAGGCGCTCGCCTGTGGCCGCCTATCCCTGAGGGCCAACAAACACCATGTTCCCACGCTGCGATTGCTTCTAACAGCCTACGCGGAGTTGGGGAAAATCGACGAGGGCAAGGCCATCATGGCCCAGTTGCGAGCCGAGGCGCCAGAACTGACCGTCTCGTCGTACGTCTCGATGGGCAGCAACGAAAGCCCACTGCGCCAGCGCATCGCCCATGCCATGCGACAACTGGGACTTCCCGAGACTTGAGTATCCGGCCCCCGTCAACCACGCCCTCTCTTTACAGAACGCTCTCGTTATTGCCCCATCTTGCAAGCTGCCGACGCCCCCGATTCAAACCATCGATTCGTTGAGCACCCGCTATTGGCGATCGACATTTCTGGGCACGACCCGGACGCATCGAGTGGAGAAGAAGTACCCGCAAAGCAGTGGCTTCGATGGATAGGAGATGCAGACCGGCGCGTGTTGTCGCATCACGGCGGTCAGATCGTCAGGAACATAGGCACAGGGCTTTTGATGGCCTTCGAAAATGCTCATCACTGCGTGCAAGCCGCATTTGCACTAAACCAGTTGGCAGATTCCCTGAATGCGCGAGTCGATGAGTCCAGGCATCTGCACTTGCGCACCGTTGCCCATCTGGCCCACCACCTCAGCGATCAGGATGAGCCGCTCGATGGGGACATGCAATCGATCTCGGCACTAACCACCTGGGCCGGACCCGGAGACGTTCTGGTGACTGCCGAACTGCGCGACAGGCTGGCCAACGGTCTCGATGCAGACTTTGAGGACTTGGGGCTGCCGAGCCGCCCACCGCGGCACCGGCGCCCAGTGCACCGAGTTGCGTAATGGCTCGCGCCGCCTCGTCGGGCACGCCTTGTGACTGCAGAAACGCCTGGAGGTGTGGTGCGCCGGCGCTGCTCAATGCCGCCGCGGAAGCGCCTTCGATGCCACCCGCGAGTCCGCCGACCAAGGCGTGTCCTGCCGCCCGGCAAGCCCCGTCGGGCCCCCAGCATTGCGCGGCCTCCTCGTCACCCGCCTTGACGGCGTCTTCGAACTGCCGGTTCGCGTAGTCGCGCCACGCCGGCACGGCCTGCTGCCCAAAGCCCTGGGTGATACCCACCTGCGCATTGACCCCGTCCTTGACCTTCTCCTTGTCAAAGATCGGCGAGATGCCGCTCTGCGCGTCTCCCGTGCGGGCGTCCTTGTCGCCCGCGATGCCCGAGATGCCCGCTTTGGTGGTGCTGCTCGCGCTGCCCTTGTCTTCGCCCCAGCCTGCGCCACTGGGCCGGCTCACCTCCTGCACGGGTTTGCCGTCCTGGCCCAGCACCGGGCTACCGTCGGAGCTCTTCTTGTCAGAGGCGTACACGCCCGCATTCACGCTCCAGCCGCTGGCCTTGTAGCTGGCCCCGTTCTGCACATCCTGCAGCTCGACCCCGCCGTCGCTGGCGAAGTGGTTCCTGCCCTCCTCCAGCGCCGCCTGCGTGCTCGTGATCGCCCCGCCCTTGAGCACGGTCTTGCCCTTGACCCGGACATCAAACCCACCATCGCCCGCGCGCATGCCGCTCTGCTCGGTCACGCTGGCGTACTCGCTGTGAATG
>Ga0209958_1000721_pt1 | contig 41924 bp, 25 predicted proteins | sample ThiBio_inoc_plan_FD_183942 | JGI IMG/M metagenome (GOLD analysis project Ga0209958, IMG submission 183942) | Wastewater bioreactor microbial communities from Cape Town, South Africa - Thiocy_inoc_plan (SPAdes) | ecosystem: Engineered > Bioremediation > Thiocyanate > Unclassified | place: South...
CTCCGCGAAGGGCCGGGGGAGGGGCCCGAGCCGGCCGCGACGCCCGCCGAACCGCGCGACGTCCTCGCCGAGTCGCTGGACCGCGAGTTGGCCCGGCTGCCGGAGCGGTATCGCCTGCCGATCGTCCTGTGCGACCTGCAAGGCTGCACCCACCGCGAGGCGGCCGAGCGCCTGGGCTGCCCGATCGGCACGCTCTCCGGCCGCCACTCGCGGGCCCGCGCCCTGCTGGCCGACCGCCTGCGCCGGCGGGGCGTCGCCCTCTGGTCCGGGGCCTGGCTCGCGTTCGCGGCCGAGGACGCATCGGCCGCGACGATCGCGAAGGCGTTCGCGTGTGCAGGAAGGACGGCGGCCGTCCCGTCGACGGTCGCCGCGCTGGCCCGGGAGGTTCAAGGAGGTCTGTTGATGACGAAGATCAAGACGAGCGCCGCGGCCCTGGCGATGGTGGTCGCGGCGGGGATGGGGGCGGTCGGGTTGGCGCAGGGCAAGCCCGAGGAGCCGCCTCCCGCGTCCAGCCCGGCCCCGAAGCCGAAGCCTGCGGCGAAGACCGAGGACGGCCTGGCCGTTCACACCTACTACGTCGGCGACATCATCGGGGCCGACCTGCGGCCTTGCGACGAACGTCCGGCCGAAGCTCCCGACATGCGACCGATCATGGACCTCATCGCCTCGACGATCGCCCCCGAGACCTGGAGTGAGTGGGACCAGCCGGGGCCGTCGATCACGCCGTTCTTCCTGAGCATCAGCCTCATCATCCGGCACGACCGCGCGACCCACGAGCGCATCAGCCTGCTCCTGCGTCAGTTGAGGCGACTGCACGATTCCCGGCTCGACGCCCCGCAGCCCTCGGCCCCGCCGGTCCCGCTACCGCCCCCCGGGGCCGTGCCGTCCACCAGGGTCGCCACCCCCTCGCCACCGTCTCCCCACACGGTGAGGCCAGTTGGTCCTCGGCCGGAACTCGTCAGCAAGAGTTATCCGATCGGCGACCTTCTGGGCATCGCACCCGGCCCGGTCGAGGAGCCCAACGCGATCCCGGAGTCCGTCTGGCCGCTCGTGGAACTCATCGCCGAGAAGGTATCCCCGGAGAGTTGGATCCACGGCGGGGGCATGGGCGGCGGCTGGGCCCGGCCCTATTACGCCCGGGTCCTCAAGAAGTCCCCCGACGGCGGCCGGACCATCGACCCGAACCGTCCGTTGATGCTCCTGGTGCGGCAGACCGAAGACGTGCAGGACCGCGTGAAGGAGTTCCTGGACGGCCTGCGACTCGCCCAGGGCTTGCGGAAGCCCGCCCCCTGACGCCGCCGGAACCTCCGTCCGCATCGCTTCGTAAGGATTCCTCCCCCGCGATTCTCAACTTGCCGAGATGTCGGGCGAAGAGAATCATGGGAATGGTCCCGTAGGAGTGGGGCGGACGTGCGATCCCGGGCCGGGGCGGAAGGGCGGTGCGGCATGGCGCGGGGGATGGGGCGGTGGCGGCTGCTGGCGAACGTCGGGTTCGCGGCGGCGGTGCTGGCGGTCGCGGGGTTCGGGCTGTTCCAGGTCGCCAACCGGCGCTGGCAGGTCCAGCCGACGTTCCGCGTCCGCGCGCAGTTCCCCAGCGTGGTCGGCGTGGAGCCCGGCCATCGCGTCCGGTTCCAGGGGATCGACGCGGGGGTGGTCGAGAAGGTCGCCCCCCCCGCGCGGCCCGGCGACCCGGTGGAACTCGTGCTGCGGATCGACGAGGGCCTGCGCCGGCTGGTGCGGCAGGACACCACGGCGAGGATCGTCGTGGAGGGGATGATCGGGGCGCGGGTGGTCGACCTCAAGCCCGGCGTCGCCGACGCCCCGGCCGTCGCCGAGGGGGCGCTGATCCGCTCCGAGCCGCCGACGGACCTGGCCGACCTGATGCGCCAGGCGGGGGACTCGCTGCGGAAGTTCGACGCGACCGCGAAGGAGGCCCAGGCCGGCCTGGAGCACCTGGCGGCGGTGGCCGCCGACGTGCGCGACGGCAAGGGGAGCCTCGGCAAGTTGGTCCGCGACGACGCCGTGTACGACAACCTCGTCGCCCTGACCCGGCGCGGCGAGAAGGCCGTGGAGAAGCTCGACGACGACCTGATGGCCATCAAGCAGACGTGGCCGATCTCGCGGTACTTCGAATCGCGGTCGTACTACGAGCGCGACAAGGTGCTGTACCGCCCCGGCTCGCACCGCGAGGCCCGCAGCCTGACCGCCGAGGAGCTGTTCGAGCCCGGCCGCGCGATCCTGACGCCCGTCGGCCAGACGCGGCTGGACGAGGTGGCGCGGTGGTCCCAGGCGTCGGGCCGCTACCGGGCCGAGATCGTCATCGCCGCCTTCACCGACCCGGGCCCCGACCCCGACCTGGCCGAGGCGCTCACGCAGGAGCAGGCCGACGCCGTCTGCAAGTACCTGGTCGACCGCCACGGCGTCAATTCGGCCGGCTGGTTCCGCAAGCGCAAGGTGGCCGCCGTCGGCTTCGGCTCGCACCCGCCGCCGCTCGACGCCGAGGCCGCCCGGCTGCCGTCGCGGCGCGTCGACATCATCCTGTTCACGCCCCAGGCGTGAGGGGATTTCCTCCGCCGTCCGTGAAAATCCTGTACACTCAGCGTCGGTGGCGTCATACGAAACGAGGACTCGGTCCGGATCGGAAGTCGATGAGCCGATTGCCCGCGAAGGATCGCAAGCTGTTGGAGCGGATCTGCGACAAGCAGCTCACCCACCTGGCGCGGCCGAGGCTGGTCTCCGTCGTGGAGACCTGCCGTGCGATCGAGGAGGAGAGGATCCCGGGGGCGTTCCTGGAGGTCGGCTGCGGCCTGGGCGGATCGTCCATCATGATCGCGACCGTGAAGTACCCGAAGCGACCGTTCCGGATCTACGACGAGTTCGAGGCGCAGGAGACCGGGGAAGACCTGCACGAGGCCGTCCTGGCCAACCTCCGGGATTTCGGGGTCGATCTCCGGGGGCGTTCGGTCACGCTCATCAAGGGGCCGCCCCGGGAGACCCTGAGGATCAACAAGCTGGTGGCGTTCGCGCACCTGGACGTCGAGGGGTACGACCCGGTCATGGCGTGCCTGACGCGCATCCTCCCGAAGCTCTCGCCGGGCGGCAGCATCATCCTGGACGACTATCACGACTGGGGCGGCTGCCGCGACGCGGCCGACGAATGCCTGAAGGGGATCGAAGGCCGATTCACCTTCGACGATTCGGCCGGCTCCATGAAGCTCACGAAGCTCGCCCGCTGACGGGCCCTCCCCGGTCCGTTGACGGCGCGCGGGCCGTGGGGTACGGTAACATCCATCGGAATCCCCAACGGAACCCCAACGCGCGCGAGGAGATCGAACCGCCGTGGCCTCCTTGTTCGTCATCCAGGGGGCCGACCAGGGCAAGCGGTTCGAACTGCGGTCGGGCCCGGTCGGCCTGGGCCGCGATCACTCGAACGTCATCCGGCTGCACGACACCGAGGTCTCGCGCCGGCACGCGGAGATCCGGCTGGACGACGAGCAGTATCGCGTCGTCGACCTGGGCTCGGCCAACGGGACGTTCGTCAACGGCCACATGATCGACCAGGCCCCGCTGCGCACCGGCGACCGGCTCCAGCTCGGCCAGACGGTGATGCTCTACAACGAGGGGGCGCTGGGGAACCGGCGCGACCTCACCGCGCGGGTCGACCTGCTGAGCAAGAGCAGCCCGGAGGACCGATCGGCCATCCTGCGGAGCATCCCGTCGGACGAGGGCTCGCGGGTCCTCACGCAGCCCGACGGCGCCGCCGGCTGGCTCCGCGAGCGGCTGATGAGCCTGTCGGTGATGTACCGCGCCACCCAGGCCGTCAGCCACATCCTGGACGTCGACTCGCTGCTCCCCCAGGTGCTCGACCTGATCTTCGAATCGATCGGCGCCGACCGCGGCGCGATCCTGCTCCGCGACGAGTCGAACGCGCTGATCCCCAAGGCCGTCCGCTGGCGCACGCCGGCCGACGCCGAGGAGCGGATGACGATCTCCAGCACGATCACCGACTACGTCCTGGAGCAGGGCCAGGGGGTCATCACCACCGACGCCCCCGGCGACCAGCGGTTCGGGCCGGCGGAATCGATCGTGGACTTCCGGATCCGCGAGGCCATCTGCGTCCCCGTGCAGGGCCGGCACACCACCCTGGGCGTCCTCTACGCCGACATCCAGGCCGACGGCTCCGCGCTGATCCCCCTCGGCAAGCCGGGGCGACACGGCAAGTTCTCGCAGGATCATTTGATGCTGATGGTGGCGATCGGCCACCAGGCCGGTTTGGCGATCGAGAACACCACGTTCTACAACGACAAGATCCAGGCCGAGCGGCTCGCCGCCGTGGGCCAGACGATCGCCACGCTGTCGCACCACATCAAGAACATCCTGCAAGGCGTGCGCGGGGGGAGCTACCTGATCGACCTGGGCCTGAACGAGAAGGACGAGTCCATCGTCCGCCGGGGCTGGACGATCGTCGAGAAGAACCAGACGAAGATCTACAACCTCGTCATGGACATGCTCTCGTTCTCCAAGGACCGCGAGCCCGCCCTGGAGCCGACCGACCTGAACGAGACCGTCGGCGACGTGGTGGAGCTGATGCAGAGCCGCGCCTCGGAGTTCGAGGTGAAGCTCGACTGGGCCCCGAAGCCCGACCTGCCCAGGATCTGGGTCGACCCCGACGGCATCCACCGCGCCGTGCTGAACATCGTCACCAACGCCATCGACGCCGCCGAGGGGGCCGAGGACGCCCGCGTGGCCGTCTCGATCGAGCACGACGCCGACGCCGCCCTGGTGAAGATCCGCGTGCAGGACAACGGCCGCGGCATGGACGAGGCCGACGTCCCGGGCATCTTCCAGATCTTCTCCAGCAGCAAGGGATCGCGCGGGACCGGCCTGGGCCTCCCCGTCTCCCAGAAGATCGCCCGCGAACACGGCGGGACCATCCACGTCACGTCCGCCCCCGGCCAGGGCGCCACCTTCACCATCGAACTCCCCGCCCTCCGCCGGCCCGAGCCGAAGGACGACGAGCCGGCGGACGAAGACCTCGGCGAAGACGACTGACGGCGGCGAAGCCGCATCCGACGTCCCCTCTCCCGCCGGGAGAGGGTGGCCCGAAGGGCCGGGTGAGGGTCGCCGGGTCCCAAGGTTGGTATCGCGATCGACGCCTTCTCCCCTTGAGGGAGAAGGTGGCCCGGAGGGCCGGATGAGGGGTCGACCGCCGTCGCATCTCGGCGAAGGCTCCGCTTCCCGAAGACCTCGGAATCCGAAGGCCGTCGGTCGCGCCACCCCTCATCCGGCCTTCGGCCACCTTCTCCCTCAAGGGGAGAAGGATGCTCGGCGTCGGCCCGTCCGGATATCGCGCGGCCGGCATGTCCGCCGCGCCTCCCACGGCCCTCACCCGACGCTGCTCTGACGCCCGCGGTCGCGGCTCGCCCCGGCCCGTCCAAGGCCGTCGGCCGCGGGATCGGCCTGGACCCGGGCGTCCGGAATAGACCTTCATGAATTCAGGTCTCGGCTTGCAGGATCCTTCGACTTCCGGCATGTATCCCCGCATGTGGGGCTTCGTAAGCCCGTCATCGTTCCGCGGCCCACCAGACGTGAGAGGAGGGGATATGAGCCTCGGGAAGACATCCCTGGCGGCGGTCCTGATCGGCCTGTGCGTGTCGGCGACGGCCGACGACTCGGCGGTGACCGTCGGCAGCACCAGCTACTCCACGTCGATCGCGGTCCGGTCGGGCGACAAGCCGATGCGGCTCAAGTTGACGGGGGCCGTGATGCGGACGAAGTGGACGTTCAACGTCTACTCCATCGCGAGCTACGTGCAGGAGGGGACCGCCGTGCCGACGCCGGAGTCGCTGGCGAGGGCGGCCGTCCCGAAGAAGCTCTGCCTCACCTTCGAGCGTGCGGTCGCCAGCGCCGACCTCGCCAAGTCGTTCCGCGAATCCGTCGCGATGAACCACCCGGCCCCCGCCTTCGCGGCCGAGCTGGACGCGCTGGCCGACTACTTCGACGCGCATCCGGTCAGCAAGGGGAGCAGCATCTGGCTCAGCTCCGAGCCCAAGGGCGGATTCCAGTGCCAACTCCACGGCGCCCCGGCCGTGACCATCCCGAACGACGCCTTCGCGCGGGCGGTCTGGGAAGTCTACCTCGGCCCGAAGAACCTGGGCTCCGCCATCAAGACCGGCCTCACCTCCCGCCTCTGAGGCGACCTCGCCCGTCGCCGACGCGATCGTTCGGCCCCGGTCGTCGGCAGGCTCAGTAAGTAGATGTTACGAACGCGACGCTGCAAGGACGGGCGTGGTCTCAAAACCGGGGTCCACTATACCGCCCGAGGAGAGCGCAAAAACTGCACAGATCGATCTAAGACGGGGATAACGCCACTTATGGGACGGACTCTTTACGTAGTAGTCTTCGGCACATTGGCGCGCTACAAATACCCAGGAGACGTCATCGCAATGGCTAATGAATACATCAGTAACTCAAATAACATAAATACTCGCCTTTGGATATTGTTGCGAGGCTCGCGTGCCGCTAGTATTATCATGGCAGAAAGCATGAACAGCGGAAACGTGACTACTGACACTCCGGCCGCACGCTCAAAGGCGATTGAGAATTTAGACCTTGGGAAAACCCCTACGCTTTCCATGTAGTATGGAACCGCGAGGGCCGCTGCCGTTACGTGCGCTGATATATGAATCTTGATCGCAGTGAGTTTCATGTTTAGTATCCCCCCCCAGTAGCCGTTTACGCCCCGGCGGGGACTGAAGTGGACCCCGATGTCGAGACCACTCGGCCTCGATTTTAAGTTATGGTCGGAGGCGTCTCCTTCCCTCGCGTGCTGACGGGCCTGCGGTCGTGGTAGACCTCGGCGGGGGTGCAATAAGCCAGGTTATGAGGCGGCCTCCACTCGTCGAGACCTCTCGACCCCGGGTCGGTGCATTCGCGCACTTGGAGTCGCCGCCGGCCCGGCCAAGTCGGGCCGGCGACGCCCTCGGCCGGCCGGCCGATCAATCGTCGTCCGGCTCCATGTCTTCCATCGCGTCCATGCCGGCGCCGACGGCCACGGCGAGTCGTGCCGGGGCCTGCGAGGCGGCCTCGGGACGGGCGGTGGCGCCGCGGGCGCCGAGGACGCGGACGTTCCCCTGGCCGACGACGGAGCCCATCTCCGAGACCATCCGGTCGTCGTACCGCACCTTCAGCGAGGCCCCCGCGCGGTAGATCACCCGGCGGACGTTCTCCAGGCCGAAGATTTCGAGGTACAGGTCCAGGTTCCCCGGCCGGACGCGGACGATCCGCAGCAGCCGCTCCAGGTCTTCCTGCTGCTGCACGCCCTTGCGCAGGGTGACGATCACCCCCTTGGCCAGCTCGGCCTCGGCGTTCTCGATGGGGATGAAGCGCGTGACCTCGATCTCGGCGGGGTCGCGGCTGAGGTTGATCGTCCCCTTGATGAAGCCGATGGCGTCGTCCTTGACGAGGTCGCCCATGCGGGCGTATTCCTCGGGCCAGAGCATGGCCGGGGTGGTGCCGTGGAGGTCTTCGAAGGTGAACTTGGCCATGCGGGTCAGGCCGGATCGGCTCTTCTGGACGTTGCGGACCTGAAGGCCCGTGACGAGGCCGCCCAGGATCACCTCCATCCGGTTGCCGCCCCCGCCGCCCCCGCGGAAGCCGCCGCGGCCGTTGGCCGGCGCGGCGCCGCCGTTGGCCTCCTTCAGCCGCGCCGCGGCCACGGCGATGTCGGTCGTGACGTGGGTCGCCAGGGCTTGCAGCCGGTCGGCGTGGGCGGTGAGCGGGTGGCTCGACATGTAGAAGCCCAGCGCCTTCTTCTCGCCCGAGAGCTTCTCCACGTCGGGCAGCTCGGGGACGTCGGGGAGGTTGGAGGCGACCGGACCGGCGGCGGGCGCGGCGTCGTCCTCGTCGAACAGCCCGCGCTGGCCGCGCTTGCGGTCCTCCTGCTTGGCCTGGCCCCCCTGCATGGCGCGGGGGAGGATCGTGAGCAACTGGCTGCGGCGCGCGCCGAGGAAGTCGAACGCCCCGGCGCGGATGAGGGTCTCGGCCGCCGCGGCGGAGACGTCGCGGTTGGAGACGCGCTCGAAGAAGTCCTCCAGGCTCTTGAACGGCCCGTCCTTGGCGCGGGCCTTGATGATGGCCTCGACCGCCTTGGCGCCGACGCCCTTGATCGCCTCCAGGCCGAACTCGACCTTCCCCTCGGTGTGGACGGTGAAGGTGGCCTCGCCGCGGTTGACGTTCGGCGGCAGGACCTCAATCCCCATCCGGCGGCAGTCGTCGATGTGTTCGACGAAGAACTTGTCGCGCTCGGCCCCGCCCATCTCGGACGAGAGGACGGCGGCCATGTACTCGGTGGGGTAGTGCGACTTCAGGTAGGCCGTCTGGTAGGCCACCAGCGCGTAGGCCGTGGAGTGCGACTTGTTGAAGCCGTAGCCGCCGAAGAACTCGATCAGCTCGAAGATGCGGACCGCCTGGTCCTTCTCCAGCCCCTTGGCGACGGCCCCCTTCACGAACTGGTCGCGGCCCTCGGCGATGATCTCGGTCTTCTTCTTCGAGATCGCCTTGATGCACGCGTACGCCTTGGACAGCTCGATGTCCCCCAGGCGGTTGAGGATCCGCATGACCTGTTCCTGGTAGACCATCACGCCGTAGGTCTCTTCCAGGACTTCCTTCAGCACCGGATGGAGGTACGACGCCTCCTTCCGCTTGTTCTTCACGTCGACGTACTCGTCGACCATGCCGCCGTTCAGCGGGCCCGGGCGGTAGAGGGCGTTGGTGGCGATGATGTCCGCGAAGCGGTCGGGCTTCATCTTCACCAGCAGGTCGCGGATGCCGGCCGATTCGAGCTGGAACACCCCCTTGGTCTCGCCGCGCTGGAGCAGCGCGAACGCCTCGGCGTCGTCGAGGTGGAGCGACCCCAGGTCGAGCTTGTCCTCCGGGTGGCGCTCGGTGATGAGCTTGACGGCCGCCTGCAACGTCGTGAGGTTGCGCAGGCCGAGGAAGTCCATCTTCAGGAGGCCGGCCTTCTCGACGTCGCCCATGTCCCACTGGGTGCAGACGACCTCTTCCTTGTCGCCGCGGCGGATGACCTGGAGCGGCACCAGCGACTCCAGCGGCTGGTCCGCGATCACCACGCCGGCGGCGTGCGTGCTGGCGTTGCGCGCCGAACCCTCCAGCCGGCGGGCGAAGTTCAGCAGCTTCTCGACCTCGGGCTCGGCGTCGGCCATGCGCTTCAGCGCCGGCTCCTCGGCGATGGCCTCGTCGAGCGTGATGTTCAGGCGGGTCGGGATCAGCTTGTTGATCTCCTCGACCTTCGCCAGCGGCATGTTCATCGCCCGGCCGACGTCCTTGATGGCGGCCTTCGCCTTCATCGTGCCGAACGTGCCGATCTGGGCCACGTTGGCGTCGCCGTACTTGCGGCGGACGTACTCGATGACCTCGTACCGCCGGTCCTGGCAGAGGTCGATATCGATATCGGGCGCCTCCGATCGGTTCGGGTCCAGGAACCGCTCGAACAGCAGGTCGTACTTCAGCGGGCAGACGTCGCTGAGCCGCAGCGCGTACGCCACGATGGCCCCGCACGCCGAGCCCCTGGCCAGCGCGGGGATGTTGTTCTCGCGGGCGTAGCGGACGAAGTCCCAGACGATCAGGAAGTACGAGGCGAAGCCCATCCGGTTGATGATGGCCAGCTCGTGGTCCAGCCGCGCCCGGACGTCCGCCGGGGCGGGGGACGGGTAGCGCTCGCGCAGGCCCTGCTCGCACAGCTCCCGCAGGTACTCCTCCGGCGTCTTCTCCTCGGGCGGCTTGAACGAGGGGAACTGGCGCTTGCCCAGCTCGGCGCTGGCGTAGTTCTCCTCGACCATCTCGGCGATGAGGGTCGACTGCTTCAGCGCCTCCTCGTGCCCGGCGACGGCCGCGTACATCTCGTCGGGCGAGCGGACGTGGAACTGGTCGGAGATCCGGGCGCCGGAGTCGTCCACGAACCGGGGCTTGTCCAGCGGCTGGTCGATCGTCTTGCCGGTGTTGATGCAGAGCAGGACGTCGTGCGCCAGGTGGTCGCCCTGCTTCAGGTAGTGGGCGTCGCTGGTGGCGACCATCGGCATGCCCAGCTTCCGCGCCATGTCGACCTGGCGCTCGCGGGCGTCGCGCTGGATCTGGAGGCCGTTGTCCTGGATCTCGATGAAGAAGTTGCCCTCGCCGAACGTCTGCTGGTACCAGATGGCCAGCTTCTCGGCCTGTTCGAAGCGGTCGTGCAGCAGGTGCTGCGAGAACTCCGACCCCACGCAGCCCGACAGGCAGATGAGCCCCTCGCTGTAGCGGGCCAGCAGCTCCTTGTCGGCGCGGGGCTTGTAGTAATAGCCCTCCTGGTACGACCGCGACGTGAGCCGCAGCAGGTTGCGGAAGCCCGTGCCGTTCTTCGCCAGCAGCGTCAGGTGGTACGCGAACTTCTCCTCGCCCGACCCGCTCGACGAGCGGTCCGTCCGCTTGCCGGGGGCGACGTAGGCCTCGATGCCGACGATCGGCTTGACGCCGGCGTACTTCGCCTCGCGCAGGAATTCCACCGCGCCGAACATGTTGCCGTGGTCGGTCACGGCGATCGCCGACATCCCGCTGGCCTTCACATGCTTGACCAGATCCGGGAGCTTGTTGGCCCCGTCCAGCAGGCTGTAATGGCTGTGGCAGTGGAGATGGCAGAACGATCGGCTCGACATTCCGGATTGCCCCCGTCGCGAGGATGACGCCGGTTTTCCATGTACCGGCGTCCAGTCGAGTATATCACATCGGCCCGGGCCGTCGCCCCTCGGATCCCGACGGCGAGGCGCGCGGGGGGCCGATCCGCCCAACCGCTCTAGGCGGGATCGGCGGGTTCTGGTAGAGATCCCGCCTGTCCGGCCCCGGGACCGCGGGGCGCGGGCGACACCTCGCGACGGATCGGATGAATGCCAACGGGGCGAAGGGCCGGACGTCACGTCCTTCCGGCCGGCTTCGCGCCCACGTCGGCCGGAGGGCCCGCGATCGTGCGGGCCGGGGCGCGACGAATCCGCCAAGGAGACTGGTGCGATGGATCGCCGCCGCTTCGTTCCCCGGCCCGAGGGCATGGAAGGCCGGATGATGCTCTCGACGGCGTCGCCCGGCTCCGCCGCGGCCTCGACGGCCGCCGCCTCCACGCTGACCGCGACCGCCACGGACACCAACCTGCCGATCACGATCCAGGACAAGATGACCCGGATCGACCGGCTGCCGCTCAACCTGCGGGCCACCGACCGCAACCGCGCCCTGCCGCGCGAGCTGATCGAGCCGATCCAGCAGGCGATGACCGGGTCGATCAGCTCGCTGGGCCGGGCCGACCCCCAGGCGATCGAGATGTTCAACGGCGTCCTCCGCGACGTCGTCAGCCGGCCCTCGCTCCGCGCCCAGGACGCCCAGGCCCTGAACAACGCCCTGACGAAGGTGCTGGTCTCCGCCGGGGCCTCGACGGAGGAAGTGGACACGATCGCCACGAACCTGAAGGCGCTGGCGACGACGGTCAACACGGCCCAGGCGCAGCCGGTCTTCCTGACGACGAACGACTACGCCACGGTCCTCCAGATGACCCTGATCGTCGGCCAGCCGATGCCCGCCCCGAGCCTGCCCAACCTGGCGCAGGCGTCCGGGACGCAGCCGTCCACGGGGCATTTCGTCTCCCGCACGACGCTGCCGAAGTTCGTGGGGACGTACCAGGCCCAGGCCATCCTCCAGATCTACGACGACGCCACCGGCCAGGTCTACGGCCAGGCGCAGGCGGCGAAGAACGGCCAGTACACGATCCAGTTCGACCAGGCGCTGGACGTGGGCGCGACGTACAAGATGCGGATCCGCGCCGTCGACGAGCTGGGCCACGTCGGCCTCTCCAGCCGGCCGTTCACGGTCAAGGTCGTCCTGCCGCCGGGCCAGGGCTGACGACTCGCCTTGCACGGCGGGCCCGGGCGCTGGCATAATCGCCGTTCTTCGAACGGATCCGGTTCCGAAATCATGATAGGGATGGGCAGGTCGTCATGAAGGCCAAGACGAAGAACCGCAAGAGCAGCAAGTGGCGGAAGAAGGCGAACACCTCGCCGGTCGCCAAGGGCCGCCGCACCAAGTTCCACGGCGTCCGCAGCCCCCGCAAGCGCAAGCACCTGGGCGGCAAGGGCCTGTAAGACCGGTCCCCGCCTCAGCCGGCCTCGACGAACGAGGCCGCCGTGCGCCGCAGGCCCTCGGCGAAGTCGACCGAGGGCTTGTAGCCCAGCTCCTTCGCGACCAGGTCCAAGCCCGCGAGCGAGTCGCGCACGTCGCCGGCGCGCGGCGGGAGGAGTTCCGGCTCCAGGTCGGTCCCCAGGATCGCGTTCAGGGCCGCGACCAGGTCGAGCAGGCTGACGCGCCGGCCGCCGCCGACGTTCAGCGCCGCGCCCCCCAGCGGCTCCTCACGCCGCATGGCCAGCAGGTTGGCCCGGACGACGTCGTCGACGTAGGTGAAGTCCCGCGTCTGGAGGCCGTCGCCGTAGATCCTCGGCCGCTCGCCGCGCGACATGGCCTTGAGGAACAGCGAGATGACCCCGGAATACGGGCTGGACGGATCCTGCCGGGGGCCGAAGACGTTGAAGTACCGCAGGCTGACGCCGTCGAGCCCCATCGTCCGCGCGTAGACCCGGACGTAGTGCTCCCCCGCCAGCTTCCCCGCGGCGTAGGGGCTGAGCGGGTCCGGGACGATCGATTCCACCTTGGGTAGCGTCTCGGTCTCGCCGTAGGCGCTGCTGGACGCCGCGAACATCACCCGCCGCACCCCCGCTCGCCGCGCCGCCTCCAGCACGTTGAGCGTCGCCGTCGGACCGCTCTCGTGCGATTGCAACGGCTCGGCCACGGAGCGCGGCACGCTCGGCACGGCCGCCTCGTGGAAGACGTAGGCGACCCCCTGCATCGCGCGCTCGCACTCCGCGAAGTCCGAGGCGCTCGCCTCGACGAACTCGATCCGGTCGCGCACCGCGTCCAGGTTGGACGCCCGTCCCGTCGACAGGTCGTCCAGCACGCGCACGGCGTACCCCTCGGCCGCCAGGGCTTCGACCAGGTGGGACCCGATGAATCCGGCCCCTCCGGTGACGAGGACCCGTTCACGATCGGCTCGGCTCATGCGTTCCTCGGCTCAGGGGGAGGGCTCACGCCCGGACGATCTTCGCCCGACCGCTTTCCACGCCCTTCAAGGCGTTGCGGGTGTCCACGATCAGGCCGGCGTGGGCGACGATGGTCGGCCAGTCGTAGGCGGAGTGGTCGGTGGCGATCAGCAGGCAGTCGCGCGAGGCCAGGTACTCCGGGGTCAGCTCGCGGCTGGACATCCGGAGGTTCGGATACTTGCGCATCGGCGGCAGGGTCGGGATGTGGGGGTCGTTGTAGTCGACCTCGGCCCCCTTGTGGAGCAGGAGTTCCATCAGCTCGAAGCCGGGGGACTCGCGGGGGTCGTCCACGTCCTTCTTGTAGGCCATGCCCAGGATGGTGATCTTGCTGCCGCGCACGGGCTTCGAAAGGTCGTTCAGGGCGTCGGCGACGCGGCCGACGACGTAGGCGGGCATCGACGTGTTGATCTCGCCGGCCAGCTCGATGAACCGCGTCGCCATCCCGTGCTTGCGCGCGACCCACGTCAGGTAGAACGGGTCGATGGGGATGCAGTGGCCCCCCAGGCCGGGGCCGGGGTAGAACGCCTGGTAGCCGAACGGCTTGGACTTCGCCGCCTCGATCACCTCCCAGACGTCGATCCCCATCCGGTCGAACAGGACCTTCAGCTCGTTCACCAGCGCGATGTTCACGGCGCGGTAGGTGTTCTCCAGGATCTTGCACGCCTCGGCGACCTCGGCCGTGGAGACGGGGACCACGCGGACGACGATCCGCGAGTACAGCGCCTCGGCCGCCTCGCGGCTGGCGGCGTCGATCCCGCCGACGACCTTGGGGATGGTGGGGGCGGAGAAGTCCGGGTTGCCGGGATCCTCGCGCTCGGGGCTGAACGCCAGCAGGAAGTCGACGCCCGGCCTCAGGCCGGACTCCTCCAGGATCGGCAGGACGACGTCGCGGGTGGTGCCGGGGTAGGTCGTGCTCTCCAGGACCACGAGCTGACCCGGCCGGAGCGCCTTCGCGATCGCCCGCGCCGACTGGACGACGTAGGCCAGGTCCGGGTCGCGCGAGTCGGTCAGCGGGGTGGGGACGCAGATCAGGACGGCGTCGGGCTCGCCGAGGCGGTCGAAGTCGGCGGTGGCCTCGAAGCCGCGTTCGAGCATGGACCGGATCACGTCCGACCCGATGTGGCCGATGTAGCTGCGTCCCTGGTGCAGCCGGTCGATCTTGGCGGCGTCGACGTCGAAGCCGAGGACGGGGACGCCCCGCTCGACGAACGCTCGCGCCAGCGGCAGGCCGACGTACCCCAGGCCGATCACGCCGACCTTGACGTCGCCCGCCCGGATCTTCGCCGCCAGCCCGCCCATCCGACGCCCCCCTCGACCACCCCCGGCGCGACCGCGGCCCCGGGCCGTCGATCATACCGCCCGGCGCGGCGGTCCCGGAAGCGAGGTCTCGGGATGGGGCGTTCGACGTCCCCTCTCCCGCCGGGAGAGGGCGGCCCGAAGGGCCGGGTGAGGGTCGTGGGGTTTCGAGGTCGCCGCGGCGATCGACGCCCCCCCCTTGAGGTGCTCCGTCGAAGGCATCGGAGTGCGAGTAGGAATCCCCCCTTCTCCCCTCGTGGGAGAAGGCGCCGCGGAGCGGCGGATGAGGGGGGCGCGACCGGGAGCCAAGGGATTCGATCCTGACGCCGGCCGTGGGATGCGAAGGCGGTCGCCCCCTCATCCGGCCTTCGGCCACCTTCTCCCACGAGGGGAGAAGGATGCTTGGCATGAGCCCGCCCGGGCGTTGCATGGCCGACATGCCCTCCGCGCCTCCCACGACCCTCACCCGCCGCTGCGCGGCCGCCCTCTCCCGGCGGGAGAGGGGACTTCATCGCGCGGGTCATCGCCCGTTCAATCCCCCTCCGGCACCCGGACCGGGTGTTCGCGCGCCCCGGCCGCCTCGACGATCGGCCAGGAGGCGCGCAGGTCGTCCTTGTAGGGGCCGATCTTCTCGACGGGGATCGGGTGGAAGGCGATCCCCGGCGAGGCCGCCCGCAGCCGGTAGTCGTCGCGCGCGGGGTCGACGAACCCCGGGTCGGCGACGGGCGAGTGGCGGTCGTTGCCGGCCTCCTGCCACGACCGCCATTCGTCCAGCTTCTCGACCTCGTACAGCGAGACGTCCCGGACGAGGAGAGCCCCCTCGCGGTCGGGGAAGTCGACCCGGGCGCGGAAGTCCTTCATCGCGGCGTGGTGGCCGGGTTCGCCGGGGCCGGGGATGGCGAAGGTGCATTCGAAGTCGGTCCAGTCGGCCCCGGGCTTCGCCTCGTTGGGGGAACTCGCCCAGAAGAAGGCGCCGGCCTCGTAGCCCTGGAGCATCACCTGGGCCCTCGCGCCGGGCCTCGTCGCCTTGAGCTTCGCCCGCAGGCGATAGGCGGCGCCGGGCTTCGCGGGGAAGGGGCGACTGACGACGATCGGGTAGTTGTCGCGGGGCTTCGACGCGTCGAACGCGGCCTCGATCCGGATCGCCCGCCGGCCGCCGTCCTCGACGAGCCCGGCCTTCGACTTCGGCGTGAAGATCTGCCATTCCCAGTCGGCCGGGAGCTTGCCCACCGCACCGTGGGCGAAGTCGGCGTTGGGGACCAGCTCGCCGGAGACGTCCTTCCCGGGCCTCGTCACGCCGGTCCGGATCGGCCGGCCGCCGGCCCACACAAGGTTGTGGTTGAAGACGTTGCGGTCGAACGGCACGTTCGACGTCCGGACGTAGGCCGCGTCGTCCTTCCAGGCGACGATGTTGTGCTCGAAGACGTTCCCGGTCATCACCAGGCCGTTCGGCAGGGGCGCGTCCTTCGGGTGGACGGACATCCCGCGCATGGCCTTCCAGGCGGGGTTGCCGATCACGCTCTCATATCCCGGGACCATCGTCTTGAAGTGGTCCTGCCACATGGTGCTGTCGACGGTCCAGCCGCTGTATTCGACCTGGTAGAGGCCGTTGTCGACGAACACGTTGTTCTCGATGCGGTTGTCGCGGGCGCTGTGGAGGTGGATCCCGGCGCGGGAGCAGCGGTAGACGATGTTGCCGACGACGTCCACGCCGCCGGTGTTGTCGTCCAGGTAGACGCCCCAGGCGAAGTGCGGCGAGACCCATCGGCCCTCGGCGTCCTTGCCGAAGCCGAGCATGTCGTGCATCAGGTTGAACCGGATGATCGTCCCGCGCGAGCCGATCCAGTCGCGACCGCCGGTGTAGACGGCGCCGGTGTCCTCGGTCTCCAGGTTCATGTGGCGGATGTGGTTGTATTCCAGGACCAGCTTGTTGCCGTGGAACAGGATCCCCATCCGGGGGCCGTCGTGGATCAGGTTGTGCGAGGCGACGTTGCCGACGCCGTCCATCGAGATCCCCACGCCCTGCTTGTACAGCACGCCGACATGGTGAATGTAGTTGTTGTCGGCCCGATTGTCGGCCTTCGTCAGCGAGGGGACGTCGCCGCCGCCCAGGTAGATCCCGTGCGAGCCGACGTCCGAGACGTCGCAGCCGACGACCCGGTTGTGCGAGCCCTCCACGACCGCGACCGCGCCGTGGTTGTAGTCGCCGACGCCCCGGATCGTGCAGGCGGCGACCGTGCAGGACTCGGCGTGATCCAGCAGGAACGCCTCGCCCGTGCAGGCTTCCAGCGTGAGGCCCCGGAACGCGACGTGCGCCGCGCGATCGATGCGGACCAGCGTGGAGACCACCGGGACCGTGACGGCTCGGCCTTCGAGCGGCCTGGGTGGGATGAGGTAGAGCACGCCCGATTCGCGGTCGACGTACCATTCGCCGGGGGCGTCCAGGTCCTCGCGACCGCCGCGGAAGTAGTAGCGGTCGCCGGGGCGGATCGGGTACGAGGCGTCGGCCGTGGTGGTGACGAGGCGTTTGTCGCGATCAACGGCCGCGATCGGCAGGATGTTGTTCCACCAGTTGAAGCGGGGGAAGACGAAGACCTCGACCTCGCCGGGCTTCGCCCACGCGCGGGCGTCCTTCGCCTTGTAGTGCAGCGCGTTGCGGGGCTCGCCGGGGACGTCCTGGTACATGGGGACGCGGTCGCCGTCGGCGAACGCCCAGCCGCCGCCGTAGGGGTTGTCGGCCACGGCGTTCGGGTATCGCGCCAGGGGGAGGCGGACGCCGTCGAGGAACAGCTCGCGGAACGCGAGGTCCGCGAAGCCCTGGGCCTTCAGGTCGGCCTCCAGGATCGATCCCTCATGGGGCGTGAAGTCGACGACGTCCCGGCCCCCCCGGATCACGACGGCCTCGCCGGGGTGGGCGCGGTAGACGATCGGGGCCGTGGCCGTCCCGCCGTCTTCCTGACTCAGGACGAACGTCCGCGGGAGGGCGTAGACGCCGCCGCGGAGCAGGACTTCCACGCCGTCGCGGGCCTCGGGAGTCTTCTTGAGGCCCCGGACGACGTCACGGGCCTTCTCCAGGGTGGCGAGCGGGGCGTCGGCCCGGCCCGAGCCGGCGTCGTCCCCCGTCGCGGAGATGTAGACCTTCAGCGGCTCCGCGCGGGAGGCCCCGGCGAAGGCCCCGAGCCCGAGCGCCGCCAGCGCCCGCAGGAACACGCCGCCCGACGTCCGGCCGATCATGACGCGACTCCGAGTGGATGCAGAAGCCAGCCGACCCGCCCGGAGGATATCGCGCGCCGGGGCCGTGGGATAGCGTTCGGCGGATCCCGGGCGATCGGGCGTCCTGGCCTGGAATCGGCCCCAGGGTCGTCGTATCATTCGGCTTCCGCGCGCCGGCCCGGGCGGAGATCCGGGCACGGCGCGGCCGTCGGGACGGAATCGGTCCGCCCGCAGCAACCGCCACCTTAGCGATGGTCCAGCCGCCCATGATCCTGTGCGTGACGCTGAATCCGTGCTTGGACAAGACGCTCTCGGTCCCGGCGTGGAGGCCGGGCGACCTGGTCCGCGGCCGGTCGACCCGGGACGTCGTGGGGGGCAAGGGGAACAACGTCGCCCGCGCGTTGAAGCGGCTGGGGCGCGATCCGAAGCCGGTGACGTTCCTGGGCGGGGCCGTCGGCGAGACCTGCCGCGCCCTGCTGAAGGAGGCCGACGGCCTGGAGCCGATCGCCGTGGCCACGGCCTCGCCGACGCGCGTGATCCTGACCGTCTCCACCGAGGGGACCGCCGAGCAGACCGCCTTCTTCGACCCCGACCCGGCCGTCACCGCGGCCGAGGCCGACGAGCTGGTCGCCCAGGTCGAGCGGGCCCTGGCCGGGCCGGGGGTCGAGGCCCTGACGCTCTCCGGCTCCAGCCCCTCGCCGGCCGCCCACGGCGTCTACAGCGAGATGATCTCGCTGGCGAAGGCGCGGCGGATCCCCGTGTTCCTGGACACCTACGGCCCGGCGCTGGAGGCCATCTGGGGCTTCTGGCCCACGGCCTTGCAGATGAACCGTCGCGAGGCCGGCATGCGGCTGGGCCGGCCGGCGAACGACGACGACGTCGTCGACCTGCTGCGGTCGTGGCGACGGCGGGGCGTCGCCTGCGGCGTCGTGACCGACGGCCCCGACCCGGCGTTCTTCCTCTTCGGCGACGTCCTCTACCGCGCCACGCCGCCGGAGATCGAGGTCGTGAACCCGATCGGCTCGGGCGACTCACTCCTCGCCGGCCTGGTCGACTCGCGGCTCAAGGGCCTGGATCCCGAGGCGACCATCCGCCGCGCCATGGCCTGCGCCGCCGCCAACGCCTCCGTCTGGGACGCCGGCGCGATCGAGCCCGAGGCGGTCGAGCGGCTGGCGGAGCAGGTCGAGGTCGAGGTCGAGGCGCCCTGACCGGCCGACGGGCCGGGGAGGCCGTCATACGCCGTCCGGCCCCCGCAATGATCCGCATTCTTTCCGACCGTCCGGGGATATGGGGCGGGCTGCGATGACGAGGGTCTTCCCCCCTCGCGGGGGAAGACAGACGCCGAAGGCGTCCGATGAGGGGGACGCGAAGCACAGGCACCGTTGGATTTCGCAAGCCCGCCCGGATGGGCCGTCCTTGCGACCCGACGGCCGTCCGGCGCGTCCCCCCCCTCATCCGGCCCTGCGGGCCACCTTCCCCCGCCGGGGGGGAAGGCCGTCAAGAACAGCCGCCCCAAACTCCGGGACGGTCAGCCTTTTTCATTGGAAGCCGCCGCCCGTCCCACCCACTGGCGGCGGATCGTCCAGGGCCTTCACGGCCTTGCGGATCTCGTCGATCAGCTTGAGCTTCTGGGCCAGGTCCTGCATCTCCTCGAGCGTCAGCTCGCCGCGCTCGGCCTTCTCGATCTCCTCCAGCCGCCGCGACGGCCGGGCCCGCTCGGCACCCATCCCCCCTTCCGCCCCTTCCGGCGAGGTGATGACGAGGATGCCGTCCTCGACGTAGTAGACCAGCCCGAGCTGCTTCAGCGCGAGCTGGAGCGTCCGCCGCAGCGGCACCCCGTCGAGGTCGATGGAGATCGGCGAGGTGATCGTCTTGTCGGCCTGATTCAGGCCGATGGGCTCGACGTACACGGGGATGGCGTCGCCGACGACCTGCTTGATGTACTTGAGGACGTCCTCCAGCGGCGTGTCGTTGGGGAAGTTCATCGGCAGCGGCTCGTCGAGCTTCGCCAGGATCTGCGCCGTCTTCGGGTTGGAGTCGCCGGGCCCGTCCGAAGTCCCCGGCCCCGACGGGTCGCCGGGGCGGGGGGGGGCGTCCCCCCGCGTCGCCCACAACTCGGCCTCGGCGAGCATCGCGCCGGCGTCGGCGCCGCTCGGGAGCGACGCATCGCCCGGGGCGACGCTCGGGAACGGGATGCGAGCCAAGACGCTCATCCGGGCCCGATGCTCGGCGAACGCATCCTTGCGGGCCTGCTCATCGGTCGCCAGGGCTTGCTGGGCGTCCAGCCAGAGCCTGGAGGCCCGATAGACGCGGTCGATCGCCCGGTAGTCGCGACGAAGCTCCTCGACCGCGGACCGGTAAGCCTTCGTCGAGGCCGCGAGCAGGCGGCCCGCCTGCGCCTCCGACGGGCTCTCGTCGGGCTTCGCGGCCGGGCCCGGCGCCCCGGCGACGGCCGGCGTCGCGGAGGCCGCGGGCTGCGACGGGGCCCCGCCGGCCGGGCCGGACGCCCCTCGCTGGACCTCGGCCGGATCCTCGGCGGCCTCCTGGCCGGGCGACTGGCGCGGGGGCTCGGCCGGCTGGGAGTCCGCGGGGGGCTCCTGGCCCTCGGGGCGGGCGGCGGCGAACCCGGCCCCCGCGGCGGCGACGAGGGCGGTGGCCGTCAGGGCGGCCGTCAGTTTGGTGGCGATCATGGCTCCGCAGGCTCCTTTCGCGAGGCGGACGACGGGATAGGACAGGACGGATTTCCACGCGACGCCCTCCGCGACCCGCCCGGCGGCGGTCGCGACGGCGTCGACGAGGGGGGCGGGCACGGCGGCCGAGGCCAGGTTCTCCAGCGCGAGGGCCCCCGCGCCGGCCGTGACGCCGCGGCGGGCCAGCCGCGGGCCCAGCATCGACCGGGCCCGCGCCAGGCGGCCCTTGACCGAGCCGACCGGCCAGCCCAGCCGGGCCGCGGCCTCCTCGTGGGTCAGCCCCTCCAGGTAGCAGAGGGCCACCGGGGCGCGATACCTCCAGGGGAGGCGCTCGACCTCCTCGTCGATCACGCCCCGTAGCGCGAAGTCGGGCGAATCCGGCTCGCAACCGGGTTCGACGGCCAGGCCGTCGCGCTCGCGGGCCCGGCGACGCGCCCGGTCCATGCGGGCTCGCCGGGCCACCTTGGTCGCGACGCCGTGCAGCCACGCGGCGAGGACGTCGCCCGGCCCCAGCGACCGGGCGCGGCGGATCAGGACCAGGAACGTCGCCTGGAACGCGTCGTCGACGTCGGACGGCTCGATCAGGATGCGCCGGCAGACCCCCAGGACCATCGGCCCGTGCCGCGCCGCCAGGGCCTCGAAGGCCTCGCGGTCGCCCCGCCGCGCGTACCGCTCGAGCAGCCGGGCGTCGTCGGCCCCGGTCCAGGTCCCGCGTTCGAAGAGTCTCTCGACCGGCGACGCGACGCGACTGCGGCTCATGGACGGCTGGCTCCTCGTTCCCGGCGTTCACCTCCATCATGCTCGGGGAGCCGGGCGCGGATACGACTTTTTCCGGAATCCGCCCCGCCGCGGGGTGTAGCCCTGTTTCCCGGATTTCGCACCGTTCCTCGAAATGACAGGTGGTCCGGGCGGTCCGCCCGGACGTCGACCGGTCTCGGAATGGGGACGTCCGGGCGGACCGCCCGGACCACCGTGAAGGATTCGTTTCCTCCCGATTCGAGAGCTAGACCCCAAGCCGCGTTCCCGATTGCCGGACGCCCGCGTTTCTGGTAGTGATAAGCGCGGAATCATCCAAGGAGGGACCGCCATGGACGCGACCATCCCGACGATCGGCTTCGCGGGCGACCTGGGCGACCCCTGGGTCGCGGGGATCGCCCGGGCGCTTTCCGGGTTCGACCTCGTCCCCTGCGAGGAGCCCGGGGGGGGCCTGCCCCGGCGCGCGTTCGAGCCCGACGCGGGGCTCAAGATCCTGGTGATGCACCGCTCGCGGCTCTCCCCGGCCGACGTGGCCCGGCTGGAGGAGCTGCGGCGCGAGCTGGGCCCGGCCGCCTGGCCCCGGATCATCCTCTGCGTCAGCCCGTACGTCCGCTACGCCGAGATCGAGCGCTGCGCCGCGCTCGTGGAGGCGGTGACGCCCGAGGCCACCGCCGCCGAGACGCTGCCGCACCAGATCGAGCGGATGCTGGAGCACGTCCCCGGCCACGCCGACCGCTCGCGGCGGGGGGCGACCCCGGTCGAGGTCGTCAGCTCCGACTACGAGCTGCGCCGGGTGCTCCGAGAGGCCGCCGCCCACGCCGGCTATCGCGCCACCGACGCCGCCGCGCTGGCCGTCGGGCCCGAGGCCGCCGCCGGCCGGGCGCTCACGGTCTGGGACGTGCCCGTGCTCGAACCGCGGTGGGAGGAGCGGCTAGAGCGCCGATGTCGGCTGGGCCCGGTCCTGGCCCTGCTGGGCTTCGCCGACCGCGCCGCCGTCGCCCAGGCCCGCGAGGCCGGCGCCTCCGCCTGCCTGGACCTCCCCTGCGCCCTGGACGACCTGATCGACGCCCTCGACCGCATGGCCAAGGGCTTCGTCCGCCCCCGCGCCGAGCCCGCCCACGCCGCCATCGCCCGCGGCGCCCGGCCGAGGCTGCGCGTGGCCCCGGGCGTCGGCTAGCCATGGGAGGTCGTCGGCACGAGAATTGAATCATCCCATCTCCCGCCGGGAGAGGGCGGCCGCGCAGCGGCGGGTGAGGGCTGCGGGATCTCGGAGGGCGTGTCGGGCGCGATGCACGAGCAGGCCGACGACGACGGCCTTCTCCCCTTGAGGGAGAAGGTGGCCGAAGGCCGGATGAGGGGGCGACCGCCGTCGCGTACCCTGGACCGGAGAGACCTTGAAGCCCGAAGCGTCCGGTCGCGCCACCCCTCATCCGGCCCTGCGGGCCACCTTCTCCTTCAAGGGGAGAAGGGCCTTGATCGCCGCGGTCGTCTCGAAGTCCCACGACCCTCACCCGGCCCTCCGGGCCGCCCTCTCCCGGCGGGAGAGGGGATTCCGCATTCGCCCTCGTTCGGACGCCGCACCGGACCGTATCGCCCCCAACCCGACCCCCACGACGAGCCGCCGATGCCCAGGGTTTCGCCCCGACCGCCCGCAGCCGCCCCGGCCTCGGCCCCGCCCGCCGGGGACGAGCTGAAGAACCTGACGCGGCTGATCCAGCAGGCCCGGGGCTTCCCCGAGGTGATCGCCGCCCTCCGCAACGGCCGCGCCGCCACCATCGACGGCGCGTGGGGCTCGGCCGCGGGGCTGGTCTCCGGGGCGCTGGCGCTGCACGCGCCGACGTGCCTGGTCGTCGTCCTCACCCACGTCGGCGACGTGGACGACTTCCGCGACGACGTCGCCGTCTTCTCCGGGCTCAAGCCGGAAGTCCTCCCGGCCTGGGACAAGCTCCCGCGCGAGCAGGACGCGCGCGACGAGGTCTTCGGCGCGCGGACGCGCGTCGTCGGCCGGCTGGCCGGCGGGCTGCCGCCGAAGGTCGTCGTCACGTCGATCCCGGCGCTGTTGCAGCCGGTGCCCAAGCCCGACGTCCTCCGCAGGATGTCGCGGCAGGTCCGCGTCGGCGACGTGACGCCGGTCGACGAGTTGGCCGCCTGGCTGATGGGCCGCGGCATGCAGCGGGTGGAGGTCGTGGAGGTCCCCGGGGAATTCAGCCTCCGCGGCGGCATCCTCGACGTCTTCCCCACCGACTCCACCGACCCCGTCCGCATCGAGTTCTTCGGCGACGACGTCGAGTCCATCCGCCCCTTCGACGCCGAGACCCAGCGCTCGCTGGACCGCTGGGACAACGTCACCATCGCCGTCCCCCCCGCCTTCGACCCCGACCATCACGACGACTTCGGCCCGGCCACCGACGCCTTCCCCGAGGGGACCTGGGTCGTCCTCGTCGAGCAGCACGACCTGCGCGAGGAGGGGAAGCATTACCTCTCCCGGGTCGACGACCCCCGCGGGCTCTACACCGTGGAGAGCACGTTCGAACGCCTGGTCCGACGGCCGACGATCGCGCTGTCGGCGCTCGCGGCCGACTCGCTGGAGGCGACGTGCCACCTGCGGATCGAGAGCGTGGAGCGGTTCTCGGGCGAGCTGGCGCGGGTCAAGGCCGAGCTGGAGACGGCCGCCGGCGGCGACCGCGTCGTCATCGCCTGCCACAACGCGGCCGAGGCCGAACGGCTCCGCGAGGTCTTCGCCGACTCCGACCTCGCCCGCGACGGCCGCCTGGTCACGGCCGTCGGCCGCATCCGCGCCGGGTTCCACCTGACGGAGGGCGAGACGGACACCCTGGTCATCGCCGACCACGAGCTGTTCGCCCGCGCCGACGTCCGTCGCACCACCTCGCGCCGGCGCTACGAGACACGGGCGATCGACAGCTTCCTGGACCTGAACGAGGGGGACCTCGTCGTCCACGTCAACCACGGCATCGCGAAGTACCTGGGCCTCCAGTTCGTCGACAAGGCGGGCGACCACGCCGAGGAGACGCTCCTCCTGGAGTTCGCCGAGGGGACCCGGCTGTTCGTCCCCATCGCCAAGATCGACCTGGTGCAGAAGTACGTCGGCGGCGGCAAGATCGCCCCGCCCCTGTCGAAGATCGGCTCCTCCGCGTGGGACAAGCGCAAGAAGCGCGTCGAGGAGGCCGTCGTCGACCTGGCCCAGGAACTCCTGGACATCCAGGCCGACCGCGCCAGCCAGCCCGGCTTCGCTTACCCGGCCGAGGACAGCCACTGGATGGCCGAGTTCGAGGCCGCGTTCCCGTTCGACGAGACGCCCGACCAGCTCTCGGCGATCGAGGCGATCAAGGAGGACATGGCCCAGACGAAGCCGATGGACCGCCTGATCTGCGGCGACGTCGGCTACGGCAAGACCGAGGTCGCCATCCGCGCCGCGTTCAAGGCGGTCGACGCCGGCAAGCAGGTGGGGATCCTGGTGCCGACGACGATCCTGTCGGAGCAGCACCACCGCAGCTTCGCCGCGCGCATGGGCGAGTTCCCGTTCGTCATCGAGGTCGTCAACCGCTTCCGCCCCAAGTCCGAGATCCGCGACATCCTCAAGCGGGCCGCCGAGGGGAAGGTGGACGTCCTCATCGGCACCCACCGGATCTTGCAGAAGGACGTCGCATTCAAGGACCTCGGCCTGATCGTGGTCGACGAGGAGCAGCGGTTCGGCGTCGAGGACAAGGAGTGGCTGAAGACCCTGCGCTCCACCGTCGACGTCCTGACCCTCTCCGCCACGCCGATCCCGCGCACGCTGCACATGAGCCTCCTCGGCATCCGGGACATCTCCAACCTGGAGACGCCGCCGTCCGACCGCAAGGCGATCGAGACCCGCATCCTCCGGTACGACGCCGACACCATCCGCCGCGCGATCAACCGCGAGCTGAACCGCAACGGCCAGGTGTACTTCGTCCACAACCGGATCCACGACATCCAGCAGGTCGTCGACCGGCTGAAGTCGATCGTCCCCGACGCCCGCATCGAGTTCGCCCACGGCCAGATGACGGGCGAGCAGCTCGAACGGACGATGCTCCGATTCATCAAGCGCGACTTCGACGTCCTGGTCGCCACGACGATCATCGAGAGCGGCCTGGACATCCCCAACGCCAACACCATCTTCATCAACGAGGCCGACAAGTACGGCCTCTCCGACCTCCACCAGCTCCGGGGCCGCGTGGGACGCTTCAAGCACCGCGCCTATGCCTATCTCCTGCTGGAATCCGACCGCCCGGTCACGCCCAACGCCGTGAAGCGGCTGAAGGCCATCGAGGAGTTCACGTCGCTGGGCGCCGGCTTCAAGATCGCGCTGCGCGACCTGGAGATCCGCGGCGCCGGCAACATCCTGGGCGCGGAGCAGTCGGGACACATCGAGAGCGTGGGATATGAACTCTACTGCTCGCTCCTCGAATCGGCCGTCCGCAAGGCGACCCGCCAGCCCGACAAGCCGCTGTTCGACTGCTCGGTCGAACTCAAGTGGCGCGCGTACCTCCCGCGCGACTACGTCCCGGCCCCCCGGCTCAAGCTGGAGCTGTACCGCCGCCTGGCCCGGCTGCGGACGCTCGACCACCTGGCCGACTTCCGCAAGGAGCTGAACGACCGCTTCGGCCCGCCGCCGAAGCCGGCCGAGAACCTGCTGGCCGAGGCCGAGATCCGCATCCTGGCCGGCAACTGGAAGATCGACCGGATCCACGTCGAGGCCGAGTACGCCGTCCTCACCTACCGCGACGCCAAGCGCATCGACACCCTCGCCCGCCGCCACAAGGGCCGCGTCCGCGTCGTCGACGCCAAGAAGGCGTACATCCCCCTGGGCGACGACCCGCTCACCACGCCGGGGATCGTCGGCGTCCTCAAGGAGCTTCTGGCGGCGAAACGCTGAGCGAGCGGGCGAGCCGTTCGATCTCGGGGCCGATCGCGGCCGTCGGGTCGCCGGCCCATCCCATGTCGCGCATCGCGACGACGGCGCGGGCGATCAGGGCCGGGCGGTCGGCGCGGGCGAGGACGGCGGCGAGGTCGATCGACCGGAGGAGCGACTTGGTCACGGGCCGCTTGGAGTCGGCCGGCGCCAGCGCTCGGAGCAACGCGAGGACGGCGGGGTCGTTCCCCAGGGCGGCGAGGACGGCGGCCTCCTCGGCCGAGCGGCAGGGGAGCAGGTAGCAGGTGTCGTCCAGGACGACGGGACGGCCGTCGACCGGCCCGATCGCGCGGAAGCGAGTCGGCCGGTGGATCCCCGCGACCGCCACCTTGGACGTCGCGAACGCATACGGCCCGACGCCGAACAGGCTGAACGGCGGCCGGCCGCGGTAGATCGACGAGCGTCGGGCGGCGAGTCGGCCGGCGTGGGCGTTCAGATAGGCCCAGAGCCTCGGCGCTTCAGACTCCAGGCCCCGGGTGTCCTCGCCGAGGGACTTGTGGGGGACGATGAGGAAGCGGCGAGGGCGACGGATCCGTTCGTTGCGACCCGCATCCGAAGACGGCGACGAGGCGCCCAACGTCCCCTCTCCCGGCGGGAGAGGGGACGTCTCGGATCCGCCCCCCGCCAGGTCCGCCCCCTTCATCAGCGGGTAGAGGTATTCGGGCTCGACGTCGACGATCTCGCCCAGGCCGTTGCGGAGCGGCCCGTCGGCGGTCAATTCCATGACGGCCGCCGCGTCGTGCTTGATCCCCTGGCGCCAGTCGAGCGAGCTGGGGCCGACGGCGAAGGTGAGCGACGAGGCGGCCTCGAAGTCGGCCGCGAAGCGGTCGCCGACCCAGCCCATCGACCGGGACGAGGCCAGGGCCTCGGGATGGGGGTAGACGGAGACGCGCGAGGAGGGCTCTCCGAGGGTGACGACGAGGAACCCGGCGGCGACCGTCGCGCCGAACCAGCGGCGGGCGTCGACCTCGACCCACTCGGACGAGGCGGACGGGCCCCGGCGATGGAGGCGGTCGAGGACGGCGAGGGCGACGGACGTCTTGCAGAGCAGGGCGATCGTCGCCGGGCCGCCCGAGTGGGCGTCGAGGAGCCGGAGCCAGACGGCCTCGGCGAGGTCGAAGTTCGACGCCCCGGTCATCGCGTCCAGCCCGGCGCGGCCGTCGACGTTCCGGCGCTCGGGCCGGTTGCCGCTGCCGAGCTTGCCGAGCGCGGCGTTCGTCACCCAGGGCGGGTTGCCGATCGCCAGGATCGGGCCTCCGCCCCGCCAGGGGAGGGCGGCGAAGTCGACGGCGAACACGTCGGCGTTCAGGATCGTCGCCCGGTCGCCGACCGCGGCGCGGGCCTCGTCGCAGTACGCCCGCTGCAACTCGACGCCGATGGCCTCGCGGGGGGGGCTCGGCGCATCGAGCGCGGCGCGGAGGAAGTTCCCCCGGCCGCAGGTGGGCTCCAGCACGCGGGGCCAGCGGTCGCCGATCGGCCCGAGCCGGCGCGCCAGCAGCGCGGCCAGCTCGGGGGGCGTCTGGAAGTCGCCGAGGTCTCGGCTCAAGCGCGGGGCCTTCGAGACGAACGATGGCCTTCCCCCCTGGCGGGGGAAGGTGGCCCGGAGGGCCGGATGAGGGGGAAGACGCGCCAGGCGGCCGTCGGGTTCCCGAGCCGGTCGAGCGGGCTTTCGAAGCCCGACGGGCCTCGTGCTTCGCGTCCCCCTCATCCGACCCCTTCGGGGTCTGTCTTCCCCCGCGAGGGGGGAAGACCGTCGGAGGGCCGCTCTCCGGCGCTGCGGGATTACTTGATCTTCGCCCCGGGGACGCAGTCCGGGTCGTCGACGGTGAGGAGGATGACCTTCTCGCCGGAGGTCGCGGCCAGCAGCATGCCGTTGGAGGTCTCGCCGCGGAGCATGGCCGGCGCGAGGTTGTTGACGATGATGATGCTCTTGCCGACGAGCGCCTCGGGGGCGTAGTGCGCCTTCACGCCGGCGACGATCTGCTTCTGCTCGTCGCCCACGTCGACCTGCAACAGCAGCAGCTTGTCGGCGTTGGGATGGGGACGAGCCTCCAGCACCTTGGCCACCCGGAGTTCGATCTTGGCGAAGTCGTCGTAAGTGATGGGGTCGGCCACGGTCCTCGGTCTCTCGCTGGCGGGAATCGTTCGGTCGTCAACGGCCTTCGATTGTGGCCGGAGGCGGCGGGAAATCCAAGACGAAACGGGCTCCGGGCCGGCCCGGTGAATTGCGGCCGCGCGGCCGTCGTCGCACAATAAACCGGCCGGGGCGGCGAACGCCTGGAGTGGACGCCCCCACGACCGGCGACGGCCCCGACATCGGTGAGCGATGCTGATCGAACTGGAAGAGCTGACGAAGACCTACGGGGCGGTGACGGCGCTGGCGGGGCTGTCGGTCGCGCTGCCCGGCGGCGCCATGGGGCTGCTGGGGCCCAACGGGGCCGGCAAGACCACGATGATCCGGAGCCTCCTCGGCCTGATCCGGATCGATTCCGGCCGCGGCCGCGTGCTGGGGATGGACATCGAACGGCAGGCGCTGGAGATCCGCCAGGCCGTCGGCTTCGTGCCGGAGGACGAGTGCCTGTTCCCCGGCGTGACCGGCGTGCAGTTCGTCGCCTACGCCGGCGAGCTGGTCGGCATGCCCTCGCGCGACGCCCTCCGGCGCTCGCACGAGATGCTGGACTACGTCGGGCTGGGCGAGGCCCGCTATCGCCGGGTGGAGTCGTACTCGACCGGGATGAAGCAGCGGCTGAAGATCGCCGCGGGGATCGTCCACGACCCGAAGTTGCTGATCCTGGACGAGCCGACCAACGGCATGGACCCCGCCGGCCGCGAGGAGATCCTGGCCCTCTGCCGCGACCTGGCGGGGGCCAAGGGGATGAACCTGCTCATCTCCAGCCACCTGCTGCCGGACGTCGAGGCCGTCTGCGAATACGTCGTCGTCCTGGGCCGGGGCCGGCTGCTGGCCCAGGGGCGGATCGCCGACCTGAAGCGGCCCCACGACGGCGAGTTCGAACTGCGCGTGCGCGGCGACCAGGAGGCGTTCGCCCGGATCCTCGCCGACCGCGGCGTGAAGGCCGATCCGGTCGACGACCGCCTGCGGATCGCCCTGCCGGCCGGCGAGGGGGTGGCGTCGCTCTGGGAGGCGGCCGAGGATTCGTCGGAGCAGATCCGGATGCTGAGGCCGAGGCGCAGCACGCTGGAAGAGGTGTTCCTCAACGCCGTCGGGGGGGCGGGCTGATGCCGATCCTGGACCAGGGGTATCAGCACTGGGACGGCAAGCTCGCCGGCCACGCCTTCCGCTGGCTGGCGATCACCCGCCAGGGCGTGAAGGCCCAGTTCAAGAACCGTTGGCTAGTCTCCACGCTCGTCGGGGCCCTCGCCCCCGCGCTCCTGCTGGCGGGGTTCCTGATCCTGTGGGGGCTGTTCGAGCAGCAGGCGACGGTCCTGGAGCCGTTCCTCTTCCTGTTCCAGGGCCTCCCGGACGAGGTCCGCCACGGGCCCAAGGGGTTCCGGACGACGTTCTGGACGCTGGCGTTCACGCTGTTCTTCCGGGTCCAGACGTTCTTCGCGTTCGTGCTGGTGATGCTGGTGGGGCCGGACCTCATCAGCCAGGACCTGCGGTTCAACGCCCTGCCGCTGTACCTGTCGCGGCCGTTGCGGCGGGTCGACTACTTCCTCGGCAAGCTCGGCGTGATCGCGACGTTCCTGCTGGGGATCATGCTGATCCCGGCGATCCTGGCGTACCTGATCGGCCTGGCGTTCAGCATGGACCCGGCCGTGCTCCCCCAGACATGGCGGGTGCTGGCGGCGTCGGCGGCCTACGGCGCGATCCTCGCGGCCTCGACCGGGCTGCTGATGCTGGCGCTGTCGTCGCTGTCGCGGAACAGCCGGTTCGTGACGGCGATCTGGGTCGGCCTGTGGATGCTCGGGGGCGCGGCGGCCGACGCCTCCCGGCGCACGCCGGCGCGCGAGTGGGCCCCGCTGGCGTCGTACCCGGCCGACCTGGCCTCGGTCCGCGACGCCCTGTTCGACTACGACGCCCAGTGGGACCGCCTGGCCGACGTCTTCCGCAAGGGCCGCGAGGCGATGCAGGACGCGGCCGGCTTCGGCGGGCGCCCGCGACGGCCGCGGATCTTCGGCATCCCCTTCGGCCCACCGCCGCCTCGCGACGGCCTTGGGCCGCCGGAGCCACCCTCGCCGCCGGGGCTGACGAACGCCGACCCGGCCCGCCCGCCCTGGCCGTGGGCGGCCGGCGTGCTGGCGGGGCTGGGCGTCGCGTCGGCCGTCGTCCTCTCCACCCGGGTCCGGTCGCTCGACCGCTTGAAGTGAGGCGCCGATGAGCACGAGCGACGCTGACGCGAAGCCCCCAGACGACGGCCCGGTGATCGAGTTCCTGGCCGCGTCCAAGTGGTACGGCCAGGTGATCGGCCTGAACAACCTGACGCTCCGCGTCGGCCGCGGCGTGACGGGTCTGCTCGGGCCCAACGGCGCCGGCAAGAGCACGCTGCTGCAACTGGCGACGGGGCAGCTCCGCCCCAGCCAGGGGGAGGTCCGCGTGCTGGGCGTCCGGCCCTGGAACAACGCCGGGCTCAACCGCCGCGTCGGCCTCTGCCCCGAGCAGGACGCGATGTTCGAATGGATGACCGGCCGCAAGTTCCTGCGGGCCTGCGGCGAGCTGGCCGGCCTTGGCCGCCGCGGCGCGCGGGCCGCGGCCGACCGCGTGCTGGAACAGGTCAAGATGACGGCCGCCGCCGACCGGCCCGTCCGGGGCTACTCCAAGGGGATGCGCCAGCGCACCAAGCTGGCCCAGGCGCTGATCCACGACCCCGAGGTGCTGTTCCTGGACGAGCCCCTGACCGGCACCGACCCCGTCGCCCGCCACGAGCTGATGGAGCTGGTCGCCGGCCTGGCCCGCGCGGGGCGGACGATCCTGGTCTCCAGCCATGTGCTGTACGAGGTCCAGGCGCTGACGTCGCAGATCGTGCTGATGAACCGGGGCCGGCTGGTGGCCTTCGGCGACGTCCGCCAGATCCGCGACCTGATCGACGCCCATCCCCACCGGATCGTCCTGAAAGGCCCCGACCGCCGGGCCCTCGCCGCGAAGCTCGTGCGCTGGGACGACGTGGAGGGGATCGAGCTGCCGCGCGACGGGCGGACGATCGTGGTGGAGACCCGCGAGCCCGAGCGGTTCTACCAACGCCTGCCGAAGCTCGCCCGCGAGGCCGACGCGCCGATCGAGGAGATCGAGTCGGACGACGACAGCCTGGAAGCCGTCTTCAAGTACCTGGTGAACCCATGAGCCCGGCCGCCCCCGAAGCCACGACGGCCCCCCGCGCGATCTCGAACCGGCCGCCGCTGGGCGCGATCGCGACGGTGGTGGGGATCACGGTGGCGCGCCAGCTCCGCGGCAAGCGGATCTGGCTGTTCGTCGCGATGTTCGCCCTGCCGCTGGCGATCGCCCTGCTGATGCACCGCTACGCCGAGCCCTACGAGCCCGAGGACGCCGCCATCGGGCTGCTGCTCGTCCTGATCCCCCAGGCGGTCGTGCCGCTGACGGCCCTGCTGTTCGCGTCGAGCCTGGTGCAGGACGACGTGGAGGAGCAGACCCTGACGTATTTCCTGATCCGGCCGATCCCGCGGTGGGCGATCTACGTCGCCAAGGCGCTCGGCGCGGCGCTGGTGACGTCCGCCCTCGCCGCCCTGTTCATCACGGCGACGCTCGCGACGATCTGGTGGGGCGTGGACGGGCGCGGGGCGGGGGACCTGGCCTACGAGGCGGCCGCGCTGACGACGGCCTCGGCCCTGGCGATGCTGGCCTACATCGGCATCTTCGGGCTGCTCAGCCTGCTGACGAAGCGGGTGCTGGTGGTGGGGGTGGGGTACGTCATCCTGTTCGAGGGGATCGTCTCGAACATCCCGTTCCTGGTGCGCTACGCGACCGTGCTGTTCCACGCCCGGGTCCTGGAGCTGCGCTGGCTGGACCTGGACGGCAAGCCGTGGGCGATCGACCCGGCGACGGCGCCGGCCGCGTCGACGTCGCTGGCGTTCCTGGCGGGGGCGTCGGCGATGTTCCTGGGGCTGGGCGCATGGCTGTTCGCGGCCCGCGAGTTCCGGCTGAAGACGCCGGAAGGGGGCTGAGGCCCGCGACGGCCGCGGCGAGGGCGGGGAGAGGTGGAGACGCCCGTCCGCGGCCGATGTCGAAGCCGATCGGGATCGGATCACACGCCGACCAGGTCGCGCTCGTCGGCGTCGACCCCGGCGGCCTCCAGGCCCTGGACGAGCGCGCCGAGCTGGAGGGCCAGCAGGCGGTCTTCGGGCGTCGCCCCGCGGAGGAGGCTCAGGAAGGCTTCGGCGCCGATCATGACGGCCTTGGGCTTGCTGTGGATGGTCAGGACGTAACGGGAATCGGGGTCTTCAAGGTTTTCCAGGACTTTCGGGAGGTCGCGATGGAGTTCGCGACTGCCAATGAAACGAACACGAGAGGGAGACGAAGCCATCAGCATCCTCGGGGCCTTGATCGGCCTCTGGCTGGCACAGTGATCAATCCGAGGCGGGCGGACGAGTGCCGCATCGGATCGGGATCTCGGGCGAAAGGTTCAACAATCGTAGCGAGGCGACGGGCGGGCCGTCAATCGAGGCCCGCTCGTTGCTACGCGACTTGTCGCAGATTTGTTGGATGAAGTTCGCAGGAAGGTTGGACGGCGGGGCGTCCTATGTGGCCTTACGACGCCCCGCACCGCCCGGAAGTCCCCGCTCCCGCCGGGAGTGGGTAGCCGCGCAGCGGCGGGTGAGGGGCGCCGGAGTTCGGAATGCATGCCGGGCGCGCGAAGGCCGAGCAAGACGACGACGGCCTTCTCCCTCAAGGGGAGCAGGGCTCGATGGCGGCGCTTTCCTCGAACTCCGACGACCCGCACCCGGCCCTTCGGGCCGCCCCCTCCCGGCGGGAGTGGGGACTTCGCTCGTTCGCCCCTCGGCTCACGGGTGCTGCGAGGCGTACAGCACGATGTTCACGGCGATCTTCAGGGCGCTTTCGAAAGTGTAGCCCTGGCAGTCGATGGCGGCGTGGCGTTCGAGGGCGCAGCCGAGGTCGAACTTGGAGTAGATCACGGCCCATCGGCCCTCGATCTTCACGCCCTCCAGGTAGGGGAAGGCCACGGCGCCGCCGGCGCCGGCGTTGAACTTCGACTGCGAGAGGTCGAAGCCGACCTGCCTGGTGTAGATGGGGTCGTCCTGCGGGATCGGCTCCAGGGGGTTGTCGGGGAGCATCCGCTTCATCAGCGCGCGGAATGCCACGTCGAACGCCGCGCCGCCGCAGGCCGCGTCGGCGAAGATGATCCCGCCGCCGGGGTGGACGTGCTTGCGAAGGGCGTCGACCTCGGCGTCGTTGAACGCCGGCGCGCCGCGGCCGTGCATGTAGAGGAGCGGGTAGTACACGAGGTTGGGGTCGGTCGCCTCCAGCTCGTAGGGCTGGCGGTCGACGCGGAAGTTCAGCGGCGGCCGGCTCAGGGCGTCGGCCAGGCGCGGCATGGAGAGCGGGGCGAGGTTCCAGTCGCCCTTGTACTTCAGCTTGGCGATCCGCAGGACGCCCCGCGCCGGGGCCTCGGTCCCGGATTCGAGCGTGGGGACCTCGCGCGCGGCCAGCTTGTCCGGCGGCGGCTGGCGGCCGGTGGCGTAGTCGATCACGTTGCGGCCGACCATCCTCGCCTTGACGACCATCGCATGCGCCGGCTCGGCGTCCATCAGGTTCCAGTAGCACGACAGGTCGCCCGGCGAGTAGATCACGGCCGTCCGGCAGCCGTGCTCGATCCCCCACAACGGATGGATCCCCGGCGTCAGCTCGTGTCGCGCCCGCCAGACGGCGTGCTCGGACGTCAGCTCGTGGAGCGATGAGCCGGGCTCGGGGAACAGCTCCTTCATCAGCGCGCGGAACCCGGCGTCGAACTGCGGGTCGCCGCAGCAGGCTTCGGCGAAGAGGAAGCCCCCCTGCTCGATGTAGGCCTTGAGGTTGGCCTTCGCCTGGGGGCTGAGCGTCGGGGCCTTGTGGCCGTTGAAGAAGGCGATGGGGGCCTGGGACAGCTCCACGGGCGCGGCGTCTTCCAGGGCGATGGTCTGCCAGTTCATGAACGAGCCCCAGTCGGCCGAGGTGGCGGCGACCAGGCGGCGGACGTCGTGGGGGTCGCGGTTCCAGTCGTCGCCGGGGCCGTGGGCCAGCTTGTGGACCAGCACGGGGGCGCGGCCCGTCGCCAGGAACAGGAGGGCGAAGCTGGTGGCCAGCGTCGGCTGGTTCTCGGTCCCCTCTCCCATCCAGGCGCCGGAGATGGCGTCCTGGGCGGTCACGAGTTCCTCGGCTCCCTCGCGATACCAGTCGTGATTCCCGATGTAGCGCACGCCCGCGAGCCGCGCGGCGCGCTCCAGGCCGTAGAGGTAGTAGTAGCGCCACTGGGCGTAGGAGCGGGCGTTGACGTTGTCCTTGACGGTGAAGTTCTTCGCCAGCCAGGAGAGGCCGCGGATGACCGGGAAGTCATTGGCGCCGCGGCCGCAGCCGTCGACGCGGCCGTCGACGAGCTTCTCGCCCTCGTCGTCGCTCCAGAGCCCGGTGAGGATCAGGCCGGCGACCCCGGCCGTGGTCATGCTGGACGTGCTCTTGAGCGCGCGGTTGTGGGGATGATACGCCCAGCCACCGTCGGCGTTCTGGGCCTTGCGGAGCGTGGCGCGGCAGCGTCGCCAGGTCTCGGGGCTCACGCGGAAGCCGGCCCGCGCGGCGGCGTCGAGGCCGAGCAGCGCGTATTGCGTGCTGGAGTCGTCGCCGGGGCGGATCTCGGTCTTGCGGTTCGACGTGTGGGCCCAGAGGCCGGGCCAGCCGCCGAGGGAATTGTCGCCCTCCCGGATCTGGGCCGACTCGATCCACGCGACGTTGGCGCCGATCCGCGCCGCGAGGCGCTTGGGGGCGGCCTCGCAGAAGACCATCGTCTGGAGGCCCACGGCGTAGTTGCCGTCGATCGCGTCGGCCGTGAACTGCTCCAGGTTCGCCACCGCCTTGAGGACGGCCGGCGAGTCGGGCGGCTCGCCGGCGGTGAGCAGCGCGTGGGCGATCAGCGCCGTGGTCCCCGCGGGGTGCTGGTGCTGGTTCTTGAGCGCCGGCCAGGAGCCGTCGGGCTGCTGCTGCGACTTGAGGTAGGCCACGCCGCGCTGGATGGCCTGCTGGACCTGCGCGGCGGTGACGTCTCCCAGGGCGGGCGCCGCCGTCAACGCGGCGAGGAGGGTTGCGAGGCAGGTCCGGCGGATCGATCGGCTCATGGGCGGGGCTCCCGGGGTCTGACGCAAGTCTAACCCCGGGAGCCCGGTCGGTCGACGGCCGACTTCACTCGATCGTCACCTTCACGGCGTCGGCCGAGTTGGGGAAGCGCAGGAGGGCGGTCTTCGAGGACTCGTCCCAGGCGAGTTCCGCCGGCTTGCCGTCGACGGTCGCGGACTTCGGGGCCCTCGGCAGGCGGACGCGGACGGAGGCGGTCACGTTCTGCGGGCCGCGGGCGAAGAAGGCCAGGCCGTCGCCGGCCGGGGCCTCGTCGGTGATCCGGCAGGCGGCGGCGATCACCTTCGGGCGGTCGGCCGGGATCCGGTCCAGGTCGATGAGCAGCGATCGCGTCGTCGGTTCGAGCGTCACCGCCTCGCGGACCTTCAGATGGCCGTCGAACAGGTCGACGAACCGGCCGTTCAGGACGTGCGGCGACTCGCCCGGCTTCGACTCCAGGCCGGCGGCGATCACATAGGGGCCGCGGTGGAGGACGAGGTGGTTCGTCTCCCTGTAGTCGACCTTCGCCGCGCCGCACGCCTGCTCGATGAGCTTGCGGACCTCGGCCGCGCCTTCGGCCTTGCGGCTGAGCGCGGCGGGGCTGGACTCGGCCCAGATCAGCGAGCCGGAGCCGACCGGGTGCGCCCCGGGCTTCGCGTCGCGGCCGACGCCCAGGGCCTCGAAGAGCGCCTGGCGGGGGTTGGCGAACCCGGGGCCGCCGGGGGCGTTCCACCACGAGCGGACCTCGTTGTACGGGTCCTTGTCGTCGTCCACGAACAGCAGGACGCCGCCGGCCTTGACCCAGTCGGCGAGGACCGGGTCGGCGGCGTTTGTCAGGGGCTTCATCCCCTCATACGTCATCATGAGCACCTTGTACCGCGAGAGGTCGGCGGCGGTGCGGAGGTTCTCGAGCTGGACGGGCTCGGCCGGGATCCCGCGCTGGATGCACGGCAGGGCCAGGCCGAAGAAGTTGCCGAGGTGCGAGTCCGACGGCTTGTAGCCCTCGCGCTGGAACATGAGCGCGTCGGAGACCGCCAGTCCGATCCCGCGAGAGCCGGATTCCCAGGCGATCTCGGACTGCTCCATGTCGTTGAGCGCGTTCATGACGCCGACCATCTCGGTGGCGTAGTCGGGGGGCATCGGGATGCGGTCGGAGTCCTTGAACCGGCGACGACGGCCGAAGAGGGAGGGCTCGGGCTTGGCCCCGACGGCGGGGTAGCGGCCGTGGAGGACGCGCTCCGGCCAGGGGATGAACTCGTACCGCGAGGTCTCGGGCCAGAACAGCGAGCCGACGACGGTGCATTCCCAGTTCGTCTGGTAGTCTCCCCAGTCGTGGTTGGGGTCGTCCTCGATGGGGTCGTGCAGGAACCAGACGCGGCCGCCGCTGCCGCGGGTGGCGGCGGTCATGGCGCCGTACTCGAAGAACGAGGTCTGGAAGGTGCGCTCGGCCTCCTTCCCCTCGTAGAAGTTCTTGGACCGCGCGGTGCCGGTCCAGACCTGGGCGATGAAGCCGTCGGCGCCGACGGTCAGCAGGCTGGACTCCGGGCTGACGATGTTCCAGAGGGCGTAGTTCACCAGGCTGTGCGTCGGGACGTAGCACTTCACGGACTTGCCGGTCTTCTTGTTGTGCTCCTTCACCGCGTCGAAGACCTGCTTGAGCGCGTCGCGGTAGAGGACGTACTTCAGCTTGCTGGCCCGGTACTGGGCGTCGGCCGACTCGTGGGGCGGGATCCACCCCTCCTTGTAGTGCTCGCGCCAGGCGCGCTTGAAGCCCTCGGAGTAGCCGGCGCGGGCCCAGAACTCGGGCTCCTCCAGGTGGATCCCCTCGGCCCCGGCGTCGATGGCGCGGAGGACGCCCTGGGACAGGTACTTGCCGAACTCGGGGCCGGGGCACATGTAGTAGACGTCGCCGCCGTGCGAGATGACCTTGCCGTGGCGGTCCATCTGCGCCTCGTCGACGTGGTCCTTGCCGTCGAACTTGCCATAGAGGTAGTCCTGGTACTGGCCCCAGGAGACGCCGGTCATCAGGTGGACGATGTACCCGCGCTCCTTCCACTGTCGGATGCGGTCGGGCATGGTCGGGTCGATGCCGTAGACCATCGCCACGTCGCCCGGGAGCTGGAGGCCGGGGTCCCATTTGGCGTGGGTCTGGAACGACGTGCGCTCCTCGACCTGCCGCGGGTCGGGCGTCTGCGCCAGGGCGGGCGCGGCGAGCGCGCCCAGGATCAGCGGGACGGAGAGGGAGGTTCTCGCGATCATGGGGTGGTCTCTCGGGGGTGGGGGTTCAGGCGAGGCCGCGGGCCCAGGAGGCCGGGGCCTCGCGGCCGGCGACCTGGGCCTCGTGCTGGAGCAGCCAGAGCTTGCGGCCGAGGCCGCCGCCGAAGCCGCCGAGGCGGCCCCCGGCGGCGACGACGCGGTGGCAGGGGACGATCACGGCGATCGGGTTCCGCCCGTTGGCCGAGCCCACGGCCCGCGACGCCTTCGGGTCGCCGACCCGCCGGGCCAGCTCGGAATAGGAGATCGCCTCGCCGTAGGGGATCCGGGACAGCTCGGCCCAGACCTTCCTCTGGAAGTCCGTCCCCTCCTGGACGAGCGGGAGGTCGAAGCGCCGCGCGCGGCCTTCGAAGTAGGCGTTGAGCTGCGCCCGGACGTCGTCCAAAAACGCCCCGGCCCCGCCCGATTCGGCCCCGATCAGCCGCGGGTCGGACGGGTCGTCGATCATGTGCAGGCCGCACAGCCGATCGCCGTCGGCCACCATCAGGAGGTCGCCGATGGGGCTGGCGAGGCGGGCGCGTCGGGCGTGGGTCATGGGCGTTTGAGTCCTGTCGCCGATCGAGACGGGCCTTGGATCCATCCCCTCTCCCGCCGGGAGAGGGGACGTCCGACGAGCTTCATCCATGGGCGTCCTCACTTCGCCCTCGACCGGATCTCGTAGGCCGCGGCGTGGACGCGGCGGGCGGCCTCGGTCAGCTCGGGGTAGGCCAGGTCGGCGACGTTCACCAGGCCGATGTTGTAGTTCTCGCCGTCGTAGGAGCGGCCGGCGATCGGCTCGTCGGCGTACTGGAACCAGTGGCAGCCGACGAACGACGGGTGCTCCAGCACGCTCCGGACGTACGCCTCGTAGGCGGCGGCCCGCTCCTCCTGGCTCGACGTGGGGACGAGCCCCGTGTGGAACATGCCGCGGTCGAGCGCCCCGAAGTGGAATTCGCCGATGATCGCCGGCCGGTCGACCTTCGCGAGGATCGCCCACTTCTCGGGGTCGACCTGGCGCTCGTAGATGTTGAAGCTGACGACGTCGCAGAACTCGCCGGCGGCCTCGACCGCCTCGTCGGTCTTCCAGGCGAAGCGGCAGCCCAGGTACATGTGGCCCGGGTCGGCCTCCTTCAGCTCGTCGCGGATCGTCCGGAAGTAGGCGCGGGCGATCTCCTTGACGAACCCGCGGAGGTCGTCGTGGAACGCTTCGGGCCACGAGGACGGCTCGCCCTCGGGCTTCCACGCGGCTTCGAGCGCCTGCCAGTCCTTGAGGTCCGCCTTCCACGCGGCGGCCAGGCGGGCGGCGTCGCCGTACTGCTTCTTGAGGCGGACGACCAGCTCGCGCTTGGCGGGGGACTCGGCGGCGGGCATGGCGAGCGTGCCGAGCGCCAGGCCGATCCGTCCGCGATCGCCGCCGCCGCCCCAGCTCAGCTCGTTGTCGACGAAGTAGCCCAGGCACCAGGGGTCGCCCTTGGTCTTCGCGACCCCCTCGGCGACGCTCCGGCGGACGGCCTCGGCGAACTTCGGGTCGAACGGGTCGCGCATCTTGCCCCAGTAGTCGTCGCCGCTGGCGATCGCGGCGAAGTCGCCCCAGATGCCGAGCGTCGCGACGTAGGGCGTCCGGCCCATCCGGGCGACCCGCGGGTCGGACCAGTTGCCGATGGTGTTGAAGCCCCACGAGGCCAGGCGGTCCAGCGTCGCATCGGCCCAGCGCGCGTCCAGGTCGGGCCCGTAGAGGCGCGACAGGTTCGCGCGGTAGAAGCTGAAGGTCTTCCCCCGCATCACCGGCCCCGAGTGGACGTTGGAGACGAAGCCGTAGAAGGCCGCGAGCGGGTCGCCCTCCTTCGGCAGCCAGGTGAACAGCTTCTCGCGATCCGTGACGATGGTGGAGTGGTCCTGCGTGGTGACGCAGTCGGCGCCCAGCGAGATGAACAGGGCCCCGTCGGGGTCGACCAGCCACCACTTGCCGTCGCGTTTGAGGGCGCGGAAGAAGCCGGTCGCCTCCTCCCTGGGCCCGGACTTCCAGCCGCCGTACTTGTCGCGGTCGGCCGGCGCGGGATGCGCGGCGATCGCGGCGAGGTCGGCGGCGTGCTTCGCCTTCAGGTCGGCCTCGGAGTGGACCTTGCCCGGCCAGTCGTCGCCGGTGTACTGGCCGAAGGGGTCGACGATCCCGGCGACGGGCCGGCTCGCCGTCAGCTCGGCCGAGCGGATTTCGAGGGCCGTCGGCGACTTGGGGGCGTGCATGAAGACCTGGGCGGCGACGACGTGGCCGAGGTCGAACGACTCGTCGCCGTTCGCCGCGAGGTTGCGGTCCCCCTTCGTGCCGGGGAGCGCGCGCATGCCGAGCGCCATCGGCCCTTTCTTGTCCAGGGCGATGGCGAAGGTCCCGGATTCGCCCGGCCCGAGCCGCCCCGGCGCCGTGCGGCAGTGCTTGATCCCGTCGGCCCTCGGGTCGTCGTCGACGCGGACGCCGAACTCGACCGGCTCGCGACCGGGGTTCTTCACGTGGAGCGTCAGGACGCCCGTCGCGCGCCAGTCCCACGGGCGGCCGTCGGGGGCGTCGACGCGGGCGTTGGGCCATTCGGCGGGCTGGAAGGTGATCCGGACGCCGCCGTCGGGGCCGGCGAGGGGCTCGACGACGGCGTGGTTCCCCTTGAGGTCGCGAAGCCCGGGCTCGTCGGCCGGCGAGGCGATGCTGGGGACGATCAGCGCGGCGGAAGCAAACGCGAGGAGGGTGCGTTTCATGGCGTGGTCCCGGCGGGGAGGCCGGGCGCGGGGCCCGGCGGGCGCCGCGACGGGAATGGGGTCGCACGAGGCCCCGGGCGCGGCGGCCCCCGGATTATACCGCGTCGTCGCCTACGAGGCCCGGGGCCGGCCCCGACCGATCGATCGATTCGACGCGGGAGAGCACCCGGCGCAATTCCTCCGGGTCGACGGGCTTGACCAGGTGGAGGTCGAAGCCGGCCTCGCTGGACTTGCGCCGGGCCTCCTCCTGGCCGTAGCCGGTCAGGGCGATGAGGAACGGCCCGCGGGCGTCGCCGTAGCCCTCGCGGATCCGGCGGGCGACCTCGTAACCGTCCATGCCGGGGAGGCCCAGGTCCATCAGGACCAGGTCGGGCCGGCCGGCGGCCAGCGCGTCGAGCGCCTGCGCGCCGTCGGCGACGGCCTCGACCCGGTGGCCCCAGTGGCCCAGGAGCGAGGCGAGCATCTCCGCGCCGTCGGGGTGGTCCTCGACGAGCAGGATCCGGAGCGGTCGCGGCGGGACGTCGTCGGCCGAGGGTTCGGCCGGGGGGGGCGGGGCCGGGGCCGGGGCCGACGGCGCGGCGGCCAGCGGCAGGCGGACGGTGAACTCGCTCCCCGCGCCCAGGCCGTCGCTGGCGGCCTCGACCGTCCCGCCGTGCAGCTCGACCAGCGTCCGGACCAGGGTCAGGCCGATCCCCAGGCCCCCCTGGGCGCGGTCGAGCGAGTGGTCGACCTGGGTGAACAGGTCGAAGACCCTGGGCAGCATCTCCGGCGCGATGCCGACGCCCGTGTCTCGCACGCGGACCGCGGCCCACGCCCCCTCGCGGTCGGCCCGCAGGGTGATCCGGCCGCCGTCCTCGGTGTACTTGGCCGCGTTGTTCAGCAGGTTGACGAGCACCTGCTCCAGCCGCGCGGCGTCGGCCGAGAGCGTCAGCGGGCCCGCCGGCGGCGTCGCCTCCAGGGCGTGGCGGTGCTGCTCCATCATCGGCCGGACGGCCTCGACGGCCCGCGCGACGACGGAGCCCAGGTCGACCTCCTTCGGGTCGAGCTGGATCTTGCCCCGGGTGATCCGCGACACCTCCAGCAGGTCGTCGACCAGGTGGGCGAGCTGCGCCACCTGGCGCTGGGCCATGCCGCGGGCGCGGTCGACCGTCTCGGCGTCGACGCCCGGCATCGACATCAGGTGCAGGGCGCTGCGGATCGGGGCCAGCGGGTTGCGCAGCTCGTGGGCCAGCATCGCCAGGAACTCGTTCTTGCGGCGGTCCATCTCGGCCAGCTCGTCGGCGCGGGCGCGGGCCTCGCGCTCCAGCCGCTCCAGCAGCCGGAGCCGCTGGCGCTCCACGGCGCGGCGGTCGACGACGCTGGCGACGGCGTTGTCGACCGTGCGCCGCAGGGCCTCGTGGTCGAAGCGGCCCTTGATGAGATAGTCTTGCGCCCCGCGCTTGAGCGCCTGCACGGCGATCGACTCGTCGCCGCGGCCGGTCATCATGACGACGGGGAACGGCGTGACGGCGGTGCCGCCGGTCAGCTCCTGGAGGAACTCC
>Ga0209958_1000724_pt1 | contig 41752 bp, 32 predicted proteins | sample ThiBio_inoc_plan_FD_183942 | JGI IMG/M metagenome (GOLD analysis project Ga0209958, IMG submission 183942) | Wastewater bioreactor microbial communities from Cape Town, South Africa - Thiocy_inoc_plan (SPAdes) | ecosystem: Engineered > Bioremediation > Thiocyanate > Unclassified | place: South...
TAAAGCAGGTTTCAAAATCCCAGTGATTTAAATCATCAAAGAATAAACCACCCACGCCACGCTGCTCATCACGATGCTTTAAATAGAAATAATCATCACACCATTGCTTATGTTCCGCATAAACCGTGTCACCGAAAGGCTGGCATAAGTCATACGCAGTTTGATGCCAGTTGAGAACATCTTGCTCATCAGGATAGAAAGGAGTTAAGTCAAAGCCACCCCCAAACCACCACACTGGATCTTGGCCTTCAGGCTCCGCAACAAATAAACGAACATTGGCATGCGAAGTTGGAATATTTGGGTTTTTCGGGTGAATCACCAATGATACACCCAACGCCTGTGCTTTTGCGCCTGCAATTTGTGGGTGACGTTCCGTCGCAGAAGCGGGCAGCTTACTGATATTGATGTGGGAGAACATGACCCCACCTTTTTCAATCACTTCACCATTTTGCAGAACTCGAGAGCGACCACCGCCACCTTCGATGCGTTGCCAATCATCAATGATAAACTCAGCGGTGCCACCGCCTGCACGTTCCTGTTGCTCTAGTCCTGCACAAATCCGTGCCTGTAGATCGAGTAAAAACTCACGAACACGTTGAATATCAGCTGAAGTTGGGTGCTGCATGATGATCCTCGTAAAGTGATCTAGGAATAGCTTATATCAAAACATAAAACCCATAAAAAAAGTAAGGGATTTTTGTTTTTTACACTAAAAATCCCTTAACTGATTTATTTTTAAACGTTTTGAGGAATGAATTAGAAGTCATCTTTTTTATAAAGATGATCCATACGCTCACGTTTGGTTTTTAAATATTGTTCATTGAATGGATTGCGGCCCACGGTTAAAGGAACTCGATCAACTACATTGATGCCTAAATCAGTCAGAGCCTTTAATTTCAAAGGATTATTGGTGATTAATTTCACTTCTTTGACTTGAAGATGATCAAGCATAATGCTGCACATATCATAGCGACGTGCATCGGCAGGCAGGTTGAGTAACAGGTTTGCATCAACCGTATCGTGCCCTTGATCTTGCAAGGCATAAGCACGGATTTTGTTGGTCAAACCGATCCCACGACCTTCTTGGCGTAAGTACAAAATCACGCCTTGACCTGCCTCATTGATTAAACGTTGTGTGGCTTGCAGTTGAGGTCCACAATCACATTTTAGTGAGGCGAAAGCATCACCTGTCAAGCATTCCGAGTGAATACGCACCAGTACAGGTTGATCTGGAGCCGTTTCTAAACCTTTGGAAAGCGCCACATGTTCTTCACCTGTTGCGGGGTCTTGAAACACGGAAATATTGAAGTCACCAAAAGCGGTGGGAAGCTTTGATGTTGCAATAAATTCAATTGGCACAGAGAGCTCACTATGATAATAAAAACAGTCTGAGTATAGCCTAATGTATGAAGATTGCGTGAATTGGAATTTCTGATTTTTCACATAAGTTTTTCTTTTTCATACAAAGCACACAATAATGGTTGATAAACAGTGACATAATTCAGGATAATCTGCGAGCCAGTCATTAAGATTGACATGCAAATGCTCAGCACTACATCATTTGCTCATGTGGCTGATTGAAGGCAGATCATATTTAATTGTATGATTGCCCCCATTTAACCCAGCTTCGGATTTGCCAGGCTTAAAAAGGCTTTGCCACATTATGTTGTATACCGAAATTCCAACTCAACGCCCTGTTACGCCATTGTTAGATGGAATTGATCATCCACAACAATTACGTCAGCTCGCGCAAAGCCAACTCGCACAATTGGCGGATGAGTTGCGTCAATATATTTTGTATGCAGCAGGACAGAGTGGTGGGCACTTTGGCGCAAATCTAGGTGTGATTGAACTGACAGTTGCCTTACATTATTGTTTTAACACACCAAACGACCGTTTGGTTTGGGATGTAGGTCATCAAGCTTACCCACATAAAGTTCTGACAGGCCGCCGTGATCGAATTACTACGATTCGTAGTAAAGACGGTTTGGCTGCATTTCCTGCACGTGACGAATCTGCGTTTGATACTTTTGGTGTAGGGCATTCCTCAACTGCAATTTCAGCAGGTTTAGGTATGGCTTTGGCACGTCGCTACCAAAAAGATCCGTGTGATGTTGTGGCGATTGTTGGTGACGGCGCAATGACTGCGGGGATGGCTTTTGAAGCCATGAATGACGCCGTTGCACATGATGCTGATTTAATCGTAGTTTTAAATGACAACGATATGTCCATTTCATGCAGTACGGGCGGTTTTGCGAAACACTTGGCTGCGATTTGGGAAACAGGTCAATTGGTGAATGTGAATGAACAAGGCGAAGCTTATGTTCAGCCACATCCAAAGTGGACCTATAATTCACGTTTACATCAATCCGCCACCGATGCCGCTGATAATTTATTTAAAGCAATTGGTTTTGATTATTTTGGGCCATTTGATGGCCATGACGTGGAACAACTAGCGCAAGTTTTTCATGCACTGAAAAAACGTAAAGGCCCACGTTTAGTTCATATTTATACCAAAAAAGGTAAAGGCTTTGCGCCTGCAGAAGCAGATCCGATTACCTATCATGCAATTACTAAGATTGCACCTACAACATCTACGCCTACAAAAGCATCGACTGTAAAAGCGCCACCTAAATATTCCGATGTGTTTGGACAATGGCTATGTGATGAAGCTGCGCAAGATCAACGCTTACTCGCGATTACCCCCGCGATGTGTGAAGGTTCGGGTATGGTGCAATTTGCACAGCAATACCCTGAACGGTTCTTCGATGTGGCCATTGCAGAACAGCATGCGGTGACTTTAGCCGCGGGTATGGCTTGTGAAGGTCTAAAACCTGTAGTTGCGATTTATTCGACTTTCCTGCAACGTGGTTATGACCAGTTGATCCACGATGTGGCACTGCAAAACCTTGATGTTACTTTTGGAATAGATCGTGCAGGTCTGGTCGGTGAAGATGGCCCGACGCATGCAGGTGCATATGATTATGCTTATATGCGTACTGTACCCAACATGGTGATCATGGCACCAAAAGACGAAAATGAATGTCGTCAGATGTTGCATACCGCTTACCTGTATGAAGGGCCAACTGCGGTACGTTATCCACGTGGTGTCGGTACAGGTGTTGAGATTCAACAGCAGATGACCACCATGGAAATTGGTAAAGCTGAAATCGTGGCTGAATTTAATTCGGATGCTGAACAGCAGATTAGTGTCCTTGCCTTTGGTAGCCGTGTTACAGCATCTATTGATGCTGCTGAACAGTTTGCACAGAAACATGCGGTTGGTGTACGTGTTGTAAATATGCGCTTTGTGAAGCCATTGGATGAACAGATACTGCGTGACTTAGCGCCACATACTCAACTTTTTGTGACTGTTGAAGAGCATGCGGTGATGGCAGGTGCGGGCAGTGCCGTCAATGAATTTTTGGCACAAGCACGTATTCTCAAACCGATTTTGAATCTGGGGTTACCAGATAGCTTCTTGCATCAAGCCACCCATCAGCAAATGTTGCAAGACTGTGGTCTAGATGCTCAAGGAATTCTCGCTTCAATTGAACACGCGTGGTTTGCTCATCAATAAGTTGATGTAAAAGTTAGAATAATTTTTCGCAACATTTTTCCCCTAAAAGCGCTTATATTTGATAGAATATAGGGGCTTTTATGCATTATTCTTTGTCAAAATCTTCAAATTTGTAGTGGGTGTTCAATGGAACCTATGGTGGTTATGGCTGCGCGTGCGGCTCAAACAGTTGGTCAAGAGCTTTTAAAGGCTCATCAGAATCGTCATAAACTCGATTTACAAGTTGAAGAAAAAGGCATTGATGGTCCAGTAACGCGTGTTGACCGTTACTTGGAAGAATTGACAATTGAAACGCTTCGTAAAAGTTATAAAAACCACAGCTTCCTTGGTGAAGAGTTTGGGTTACAAGAAGGTAAAGGTCACGATGCAGATTGGTGCTGGGTGATTGATCCTTTAGATGGTACGCAAAACTTTATCAACGGCTTTCCACATTTCTGTATTTCGATTGCTGTACAACATAAAGGCGTGACTCAACATGGTGTGATCTATGATCCAGTCCGTGATGAATTATTCTCTGCAAGTCGTGGTCGTGGCGCAGTGATGAATCAACGCCGTATTCGTGTCAATGTAAAAGATAACTTGGAAAATACTTTCCTTGCAGTAGGTCATCCATACCGTGCAAAGCGTAATGGTGAAATTGTTTCTTATGCAGAACAACATTTTGCTTCATTATTGGCTGTAACTAAAGCAGGCGCACAAATTCGTCGCGGTGGTTCAGCTGCATTAGATTTGGCTTATGTTGCTGCAGGTCGTTTTGATGGTTTCTTTGAGTTAGGCTTAAAACCGTGGGATATCGCTGCGGGTGAGTTGATTGTAAAGGAAGCAGGCGGTGTTGTGGTTGATGCACGTGGTGGTAGTGAATCATTTGACAATGGTCAAGTGCTTGCATGTTCGCTTAAAATGTTAAAACCATTGATGCAAGCGGTTGTTCCAGCTTGGGGCGATGCTGCAAAATAATTTTTAGTTTAAAAAAGAGTAGCACTTAGCTACTCTTTTTTTTGTGTAATAGTGCAGGAATAATAAAGAGCTGAAATAAAAGTAGAATAACCGTATTGATTAAATAAGCTGCCCAATAAGGGGGTGCATGCATAGCGCCGAAAATGGCAATCAATAATTGTCCAATCACAATGAAGCTACAAATTGTATAGGTGAGAAGGGGATATGTTCTATCTAGCATCAGTACGGATGCGAAGCCGCGGGCGATAAAATAAATTGAAAAAACCAAACAGGTAAAGAGGACCTCTTCAATTGGATACTCAAAAATGTATTCAGCGCCACGAATAAAGGGGTAGGTATTCTGCTGCTGTCCATGGTAAATAATATTCAGACAGCCTAAGAACCATAAACCTAGTAATAATTTGATGAGCATAAAATTGTTTTGTATCTTATTTTTCATGTCATAGTTAAAATAATTTGTTGTTGTCAAAAAGAATAATTGTACAATTACTGGAAGTGTATAGTTTATTTGTGACCGTTAAGCCTAGTATTTTCTAAAAAAACGTGACTTTCTTAAACTTTCTGCTATAATCCGCCCACGCACTTAAATTCCAGTTCATTACCTGAACATTCAGTTCTATTCATATTAGCGCACGCTGTCCATAGAGAGGACCACATCTTGCGCCCAAATCGCTTAGCGATTCTTCAGGTTGAGGCAGTAATCAAGCGTGCGTTTAGTCCACATCGTCGTTATTCGGATTGCCGCTGAATTTCATCTATTTTCAGCTTGAGTCGCTTTGCCGCTTGTTGCCGATGTCTATTTTTTGTATTTATTAAAATGGAGCACCCACAAGGGTGAAACTCTCTATGAGCAAAACTTTTGCCGAATTTTCTTTGCACGAAACCTTACAACAAGCCCTAGAAGGTTTAGGTTTTACGACACCAACTCCTGTGCAAGAACAAGCGATTCCAGCTGCGTTAGAAGGAAAAGATTTATTGGTTTCAAGCCAGACTGGTTCTGGTAAAACAGCAGCATTCTTACTTCCTACATTAAACGCTTTAGCGGGTCAGGAAACTTTTGTGCCATTTAAAGATCGCATGAAAGCTGTGACTCAGCCAACAATTTTAGTTATTTCTCCTACACGTGAATTGGCTCAACAAGTAAGCCAAGACGCGATTGCATTTGTACGTCACATGAAAGGTGTTCGTATTGCTGCAATTATGGGTGGTATGCCTTTTGGCAAACAAATCCAACAGCTTAAAGGTGCACAAGTAGTTGTTGCGACTCCAGGTCGTTTACTTGACCTTGTTAACCGTCGTCAATTAAAGCTTGATAAAGTTGAGTCTTTAATTGTTGATGAAGCTGACCGTATGCTTGATCTTGGCTTTGCTGAAGATTTGGAAGCGATTGGTGAATTAGCTGCAAACCGTAACCAAACGTTGATGTTCTCTGCAACTTTTGCAGATCGTATTATCCGTCTTGCTGAACGCATGATGAATGATCCACAACGTATTGCGATTGAAACGGGTCACAGCACCAACACTGATGTAACTCAAACATTACATTGGACGGATGGTTTTGAACACAAGAAAAAATTATTAACACATTGGTTATCTGATGAGTCAGTAGACCAAGCTGTTGTCTTTGCGAGCACGCAAGAAGATACCGATATGCTTGCTGAAGAATTGGCTGAAGCGGGCCACTCTGTTGTTGCATTGCATGGTGCGATGCCACAAACCGTTCGTAACCGTCGTTTACGCAGCATCCGTGAAGGTCGTGCAAAAATCTTGGTTGCAACTGACGTAGCAGCACGTGGTTTAGACGTACCAACAATTTCTCACGTAATTAACTTCGGTTTACCAATGAAAAACGAAGACTATGTACACCGTATTGGTCGTACAGGTCGTGCGGGTCGTACAGGTCAAGCGGTGACTTTAGCAACTTACCGTGAGCGTGGCAAAATTCGTGCGTTAGAAGATTATTTAGATGCACGTTTAAATGTATCTGAAATTGAAGGCCTTGAGCCATCTCCACCTCCTGCTCGTTCAGGTCGTGATGGCGGTGGTCGTGGTCGCGGTGGTCGTGATGGCGGCGGTCGTGGTCGTGGTGGTTTCGGCGGTGGTCGTCGTTTTGAAGGTGAAGGTAGCTTCAAGCGTCGTGAAGGTGGTGATGACCGTCCACGTCGTAGCTTCGATGACAAACCTCGTGGCGAACGTCCATCATTTGGTGGTGAAGATCGTCCACGTCGCGAATTTAATTCAGATCGTCCACGTCGTGAAGGTGGTTTTGAAGACCGTCCACGTCGCGAATTTAATTCAGATCGTCCACGCCGTGAAGGCGGTTTTGAAGACCGTCCACGTCGCGAATTTAATTCAGATCGTCCGCGCCGTGAAGGTGGTTTTGATGATCGTCCAAAGCGCAGCTTTGGTGGTGAAGACCGTCCACGTCGCGAATTCAATTCAGATCGCCCACGCCGTGAAGGTGGTTTCAACGATAAGCCGCGTTTTGATTCGAATGATGACAACCGTGGTAACCGTGTAGATTACAAACCACGTCGTGAAGGTAGCTTCGGTGACCGTCCAAAACGTGATTTTGGTGATCGTCCACAACGTGAAGGTGGTTTCGGCGATCGTCCAAAGCGTAGCTTCGGTGATGACCGTCCAAAACGCAGCTTCGGCGGTGAAGATCGTCCAAAGCGTAAGTTTGGTAGCGATGATCGTCCAGCGCGCGGTACACGTGAAGAAACTTTCGGTGGTGACCGTCGTCGCAAAAACGATTTTTAATCGTTAAAAACCGATAAAAACAAGAAGCCAGTTGAAAAACTGGCTTTTTTATTTTGTGCTAGTCATGTAAAATTATAAAAATGTGTACTAATTCAAATTTTAAATAAGAAATGAATAGGGTTAAGCAAAATAAAAGTCTTTTGAGTCAAACTTGGTCTTTCATGTGTAGTGAAGGGCTGCCGTGTCTATTTGTCATTTTGATGCTCTGTAATGGTTTGTTTTTTGCCTATGCATTATTTGATACCAATCACTCAGATTCTTTTAAGGTCAATTCCCAGCACACCACCAGCCAAACTGTTTCAAAGAACAACTACATAAATTAATAATCTTCATACATCGTTTATCAAAATAAAAACAAGTGTTTAATGTTTCAGTGTATAGTATGCGTGCATAAAAAGTGCAGGAATGATGCCATTATGAATAACAAAGCTCCTCTCGATGCTGAAGCCTTAATTGAAGTTAAAAACTTGAGCTTTAATCGAGGAGAACGCGTCATTTATGACGATATCAGCCTCACCATTCGACGTGGTCAAATTACTGCAATTATGGGCCCATCTGGTACAGGTAAAACAACCTTATTGCGTTTGATCGGTGGGCAATTGATCCCTGATCAGGGTGAAGTGCTGCTCGATGGCAAGAACATTGCGACCATGTCTCGCCAAGAATTATTTGCTGCACGTGCACGTATGGGGATGTTATTTCAGAGTGGCGCATTATTTACCGATATGTCGACCTACGAAAATGTCGCTTTCCCAATTCGTGCACATACCAAACTGCCTGAACATATCATTGCAGAATTGGTGGCTTTAAAACTGGAGTCAGTGGGTTTACGTGGCGCTGAACAGTTAATGCCGTCTGAACTGTCAGGTGGGATGAATCGTCGTGTTGCTTTGGCGCGTGCGATTGCACTTGATCCAGAATTAATTATGTATGATGAGCCTTTTGCGGGCCAAGATCCGATTGTAATGGGTGTCTTAACTCGTCTAATTCGTTCGTTAAGAGAAGCGCTCGATTTAACCACGATTATTGTCTCGCATGATGTTGATGAGACCCTGTCGATTGCTGATTATATTTATGTGGTTGCAGAAGGCAAAATTCAGGGTGAAGGTTCACCTGAACAATTAAAAAATCACGCTTCGCCATTTGTGCGCCAGTTTTTAACAGGTTCGGTTGAGGGACCTGTCGAATATCAATTTACTCACCAAGCATATTTAGATAACGAGGTTCGTCCATGAATACGATTGCCTGGTTAGGTAGACTCGTTATTGAGCGGATAAAGGGGATTGGTGCCGCGGCATTGATGCTCTTGCAAGTTTTGTTTTCCATGCCATCGAAAGGTGGGTTTCAGCGCTTTGTTTATCAGATGTATCGTGTCGGGGTAATGTCCCTGCTGATTATTGCTGTTTCAGGTTTGTTTATTGGTGCAGTGCTTGGCTTACAGATGTATAGCATTCTAGTCACTTTCGGTAGTGAGGCGATGCTGGGTACGGCGATTTCATTGACACTGTTGCGCGAACTGGCGTCAGTGGTGGCAGCATTACTCTTTGCAGGCCGTGCGGGTTCAGCATTAACCGCTGAAATTGGTTCCATGAAACAAAGTGAACAACTTGCCAGTATGGAAATGATTGGTGTTGATCCACTTAGACAAATCGTGTCTCCACGTTTATGGGCGGGGATTGTTAGCTTGCCAATGCTTACTGTGATTTTTGCAACCATTGGTATTATTGGCGGCAAAATGGTGGGTGTTGATTTCTTGGGTGCAGATGAAGGTTCATTCTGGGGAGGTATGCAAAGCAGCGTACAATTCTGGCATGACGTTTTTAACGGCACCATTATCAAAAGCATTGTATTTGCTTTAATTTGTACATGGGTAGCGGTATACCAAGGTTATGCTTGTGATCCGACGCCAGAAGGTATCGCGACCGCAATGACGAGAACGGTTGTATATTCTTCACTTTGTGTATTAGGTTTTGATTTCGTGTTGACTGCGGTCATGTTCGGAGGGATTTAATGAAATCACGTACTAGTGAGCTGGCCGTAGGTATTTTTGTCATTATCTTCGGTATCGCTCTATTTTTTCTTGCGATGAAAGTCAGTGGTTTAGTCGGTACTAATTTACGTGATAGCTACAGCATGACAGCGCAGTTTGATAACGTAAACGGTTTAAAAGCACGTGCGAAAGTCACTATGAGTGGTGTGACCATTGGCCGTGTTGAATCGATTACCCTTGATCCTGTGACGCGTTTGGCAACAGTGAAATTTGATCTTGATGGTAAGTTGACGAGCTTTAGCCCAGAGCAATTGAAAGAAGTGCAAAAAAATGCACTTGAAGAATTACGCTATAGCGCTGATTATCAACAAGCAGATGCTGCGAAACAAAAAGAAATGGAACAGCAACTTATCAGTAACATGACATCCATCACCAGTTTGGATGAAGATGCTTATATTATGGTTGCAACCAATGGTCTTTTGGGTGAGAAATATTTGAAAGTTGTGCCAGGTGGTGGTGTGAACTACTTAAAACGTGGTGACGTAGTTTCAAATACCCAAGGAACCATGGATTTAGAAGATTTAATCAGTAAGTTTATTACTGGCGGTGCTGGCAAAGCCACATCAAGCTCAACTGCGACAGAAAGTTCAGCTTCGCAGCCTGCTGCTGAAGCAGAACCATCTTTTGTTGAGTAATTCAGGTTAGGAGATTGAAGTGAATACATTATTGAAACAAACTCTAACAGCAAGCGTTTTATCAACTATGCTTGCTAGTGCAGCATTTGCAGCACCAACAGAGACCCCACCTGATTTTGTGAAGCGTGTGGCTGATGGCTTGATTACACGTTTAAAAGCAGATAATGCAAAATTACAGAATAATCCTGCTTTGGTTCGTACGATTATTCGTCAAAACCTTGATCCTTATGTGGATTCTCAAGCGTTTACCCGTATTGTATTGGGGACATATGCGAATAACCAGTATACCAATGCTGCACAACGTGCACAGTTCGAGAAGAATTTCCGTGAAGTGATTATCGAGAACTATGGCGGTGCTTTCGCAAAATATACCAATGAAAGCTACACCATGCGTCCGTTCAAATCGACCAACAGCAAAAACCCTGTGGTCACTTTAGACTTCTTGCACAATGGCGAAAAGATTCCAGTATCGTTCCAGTTAACCGACAAAGGCGATCAATGGAAAGTACGTAATATCAATGTGTCTGGTATTGACCTTGGTTTGCAATTCCGTAACCAGTTTGCGGCAACGGTTCAGCGTAATGGTGGTGACATCAATAAAGCGATTGCAACCTTTAAACCAGATGCAGACGCTGCTGTAAGCAAAAAATAAGTAGGTGACGGGTGATTCAATATATTGATCAGCAATTAATTGTGTCGAAGACAATTAATTTTGAAAATGCAGAACAGATCTATCAGGCTGGTTTAAAGCATATTCAGCAACATCAGAATTTTCCTTTGGTTGTTGATTTGGCCCAGCTTGAACAAGGCAATACTTTATCTTTGGCGGTATTGGTGCAATGGTTGCGTCAAACCCCTGAAAATAAAGGCCTGCACTTTAAAAATGTGTCTGAGAAGATGTTGAAAATCATCCAAGCTTGCCATTTACAAGACGATTTGAAATTGATTTGATTGATCTGGCAGAGTGGAAAAAGAGAGCTAAAAATAGCTCTCTTTTTTTATGTTTAGCTTTTGGGAAAAGCAGAAAATAGCGCCTCACAGCTTGGATATTTTTGATGTAACTTTGCTAAATAATAACTCTGATCATACTCTAAAAAACCATCCAATAATTTGATGTTGGATGGAGTATTACTACAGCTTTTAACTTGTCTATCCCATGCCGTAAAGAGAGCAATTGGATGATTGATCGATATGATATTTTTCTCACAACCTAATAATGCCATAGTGCTGATCTGATAGTTATTGGGAACAGCAGAATCTGCGGGATAGGCAAGACCAATCACTAAATCATTTGCTTTTATTGTTTTGGCTGGAAAATTACTGTGCCATTGGGTAGGTTTAGGTGTCAATAACTTGGTGAGAAAATGCTGAAATACAAAGCGAACATGCTGAAATTCAAATTGATTTTGAGTGTTAGAAGACTGCTTTGGTATAGATTGGACACGTGCTATAAACACATCTTTGGGAGAGTGTGGTGCGCATGCAAAAGCTGTTGAGATTGAAAGGATTATGTTGAAAAAAAGACATAATCCTTTTCTGTTTAGATCCATTTTTTCCAACGGAAGTAAAACATTGGCAAGACGAGGAAGGCCATCAGAATACCAATCACAATCCAAAAACTGAGGCTGCCATGCGCAAAGGGCAGTACATCGGTGTTCATCCCATAAATACTCGCAATCAACATCGGTGGCGCAAGCATACTCGGTAAAATCGAGAATCGACGAATCGTGTCATTCTGTTCGGTATTAATGAATCCAGAGGTGGTATCCAGTAAGAATCGTACTTTTTGGAACAAGAATGCATCATGTTCGACCAGTGAGCGAACATCTTCACTCAACTCACGAATGTCGGCATCATAAATGTGACTACCTAATGCACGTGGACGCGCTAAAAAGGTCAATACACGGCGTAAATCAATTAAACACAGCTGTGCCTTTCCCAGCATATCTTCTTGCTGGGCTAAGCGGGTAATCATGTCATCAAGGTCTAAAATTTTCTCGCGATGATGGTTATTCAGGACTTCCGTGGAATATCGTTCCAAGTCCTTGTGGATATCTTCCAAGATATCCGCAAGTTCATCCAGTTTCGCTTCAAGTAAGCCGAGCAAGATCCATGTGGGATCTTTATAATCCATATCATAGTCATTACGACGTGCGCGGGCACGAAAGGCACGAAAGGCGACCAACTTTTCACCACGCATGGTAAATAAGCGATCTTTATGCAAAATAAATGCAACCGTTTGTACCATGGCTAACATGGGCAAGGAGTCGTCAGTATCACCATCGACTTGAAAGTTTTTATTCTTTGTTAAAAAATAGGTACTGATATGCAAAATTCCATCATCATCACGGTAAAATCGTGCTGATGAGGAAATGTCTTCAAGCGATTTTAGGGTCGGTAAGTTTCGGTCATACGCATCCAGAACCCATTGTTGTTCTTCTTGGGACGGGGCGATGAGATCAATCCAGACCAGTTCGGGATGGAGGTCGAAACCTCCGTTGATGGTTGCATCTTCTAGACTACCGCGCTCTGTGGCATAAAAGGCTTCAAGCATGTCTTTTTTCCTCGCGCAGTCGATATCATGTTTTCGGTCATTTACCGAAAAGCAGCGTGTATTTTAGACAAGGATGAAACGAAAAACACTTGCCTAAACGTTATTTTCTCAAAAATCTTGTTACATAGCCTACTTTATCAGCATGACAGTTATATAAAACGGTTTTAATTGTATGAATTCTATATGTGTTTTCTGTGGTTCTTCTCTCGGCAATGACCCTATTTATCAGCAAATGGCAGAGGCTACAGGGCGGGCGATTGCAGCACAGGGTCAAAGCTTGATCTATGGTGGTGGCCGTTCCGGCTTAATGGGTGTTGTCGCCAATAGTGCATTACAGGCGGGAGGCCGAGTGATTGGAGTAATTCCCCATGCTTTGGTTGATCGAGAGCTGGCGCATACAGGCCTGAGCGAATTGCATATTGTCAATAATATGCATGAACGTAAAACCAAAATGGCTGAGTTGTCCGATGCCTTTGTGGCCTTGCCTGGTGGTGCAGGCACACTGGAAGAAATTTTTGAGCAATGGACTTGGAGTCAGTTGGGAATTCATCAGAAACCATGTGCATTTTTAAATGTTGAAGGCTTTTACGATGATCTGCTTAAAATGCTGCAAGGCTCTGTTGAGCGTGGTTTTAGTCAGGAACGTTTTGTCGATAAATTAATTGTCGCAGAGCAGATTGAGGATATTTTAGCTGCGTTTTCGGTTTATCAACCTGTGACACCGAAATGGATGTCAACCGCCGAAATTCAAGCCTAAGGAGCGATTTTTGAAAACCATTACTGTGGCTGCTGCTGTGATTTTGAATGAACACAATCAATTGCTCTTAGTCCGTAAACAAAATACCCATGCTTTTATGCAAGTCGGTGGAAAGCTCGAAACAAATGAAGCACCTGAAATCACGATGCAACGCGAGATTTTAGAAGAAATTGGTTGTGAATGTGAATTGAAACAATTCATTGGTCGTTTTGAAACAGCCGCAGCCAATGAACCTGATCATGTGTTGGTGAGTTATGTGTATGCGGTTGAATTAAAACAGACACCCAAAATTGCCGCTGAAATTGCAGAAATGAAATGGATTGAGTTGAATGACCAATCTACCCTGTTGGCACCACTGACTAAAGAAGTTGTGATTCCGTGGTGCCAGCAAAATCAAGCGAGTTAGTCGGTTGTGTTTGTGCGGCTGCTACGCAGGCACTATAAATCTGTTGGCAGCCGAGTTGGGTCAGGACTTTGGATAATGCGCTGATCGAACTGCCTGTGGTCAGCACATCATCGACAATGAGGACTTTGCGATAACGAATTGAGTTGGGCGGTGCTGCCACAAATTGCTGTTCAATATCTTCGAGTCGTTCTAAACGTGACAGGCCTTTTTGTGAGTGTTGGGCCAAGCGTTGTACGGGTTGCCAAACGGGGATATTCAAGCTTTTGCTCAATACCTTGGCGAGAAGAAGGGTTTGATTAAAGCCGCGTTCTGCTAGACGATCAGCCGAAATCGGCATCGGCACAATCGCATGCACTTTAGGAAGTCTGAGTTGTAATAGTAGGCCATCTAATAGTCTTTGCTGATGCAGTTTTTGCTCATATTTGAATTGTTGAATGATCCGATCAATTGGATATTGATAATGGCAAGCAACCAAGACCTGTTGCTGATTGCGCTCAATACTTTGTTTGAGCCAAGGCAATTGTTGCCAGCAACTGTGGCACACACCAAACTGGCGTTTCATGCCGATGTCGCAGAGACTGCATGGCGTAAAATAATCAAATAGCTGTTGTGCTGATTTTGCGAGCTGTCTAAACATAGGCATATCTTGGCGCTTCGGGTAGCCAGCGTTTGAGTAGACCATCTGCATGTTGTGGATAATCTTTCAGGATTTGCTCAGCCACATAATGCGCTTGGCTAAGCAGATGATCATCCCGTTCTAAACGTGCCACGCGAAAGCCCATATCCCCGGTTTGTTTGGTGCCGAGTAATTCTCCCGGACCTCGGATTTCCAAATCTTTTTCTGCAATCACAAAACCATCATTACTTTCACGTAAAATCGAAAGCCGTTCCTGCCCATTTTGCGATAATGGGGTTTTATACAGTAGGGCACAGAAACTGGCAGTTGCCCCACGGCCCACTCGGCCGCGCAATTGATGCAGTTGAGAGAGACCTAGGCGCTCGGCATTTTCAATCACCATGATCGACGCATTGGGGACATCGACCCCAACTTCAATGACTGTAGTGGCAATTAACAGTTGGGATTGATTGTCTTTAAACGCTTGCATGACACTTTGCTTTTCATCAGCCTTCATCTTGCCGTGGACCAAACCAATATTAATGTCTGGAAAGCGCTCTTTAATTTCTTGATAGGTGGCTTCTGCCGCTTGTGCATCCAGTGTTTCGGATTGCTCTACCAAAGTACAGACCCAATAAGCTTGTTTACCTTCACGACAATTGGTCGCGATGCGTTGCAAGACCTGTTCACGACGCTCTAAGGGAATGGTCACAGTTTGAATCGGAGTACGTCCGGGGGGCAATTCATCAATAATCGAGGTATCTAAATCCCCATAAGCACTCATCGCTAGTGTCCGAGGAATGGGTGTTGCCGTCATCACCAATTGATGCGGGGTAAATTGATCGGCACCTTTATTTCTTAAAGCGAGGCGTTGATCAACACCGAAACGGTGTTGTTCGTCAATAATCACCAAGCCAAGTTTAGAAAATCCAACGGTATCTTGAAACAGGGCATGTGTACCCACGATCAATTGCGCATGACCCTCTTTAATCTGTTGTTCGGCTTGGGTTCGGGCTTTACCTTTTTGTTTGCCTGATAGCCATGCGACTTGAATACCCAAAGGTTCAAACCAGCGTTTAAAGTTTAAATAGTGTTGTTCAGCTAAAATCTCCGTCGGTGCCATTAACGCCACTTGCCAATCGGCTTCCAGTGCATGACAGGCAGCCACGGCAGCCACAAGGGTTTTACCTGCACCGACATCCCCTTGTACCAGACGTAACATGGGTTGATCTTGTTTAAGGTCCTGCAAGATTTCCTTGGAAACCCGCTTTTGCGCATTGGTCATCTGAAAGGGCAGGCCCTCTAACAGCTTCTTCGCAAGCACTTTGCTACTACTAAAGCGAGGTGCAGAAATTTGCCGAATATAGGCACGTCGGGTGAGTAAACTGATTTGATGGGCAACTAGTTCTTCAAAAATCAGGCGTTGTTGTGCAGGATGCGAACCTTGATTGAGTTGCAGCATATTGGCATCAATCGGGGGCTCGTGGATGTAATGGAGTGCTTGTTTCAGTTCATAGCCATTGCTGTATTTGCTTGGCAATAATTCAGGTAAGTCATCACTATGATGTTTGAGTGCTTGGCGTACGTATTCACGCAGTTTAGGTTGGGTTAAGCCTTCGGTGCTGGGGTAAATCGCGGTGAGCTGGGTTTTCGGTAAAGCAGTATGCTGTTGGATCACCTGAATTTCAGGGTGGTATAGCTCCAACCCCCGTGCACCGACACGAACTTCACCAAAAATCCGTAGTCGTTGTCCCATTTGGATGCGATCAGTCAGACCTTTATAAATATGGTAAAAGCGTAAGGTCACCTTGCCAAAATCATCTTGTAACAGGGCTGCGAGCGATTTCTTTTTCCCCGGTGGAAAATCGACGGAACGGACTTCACCTTCAAGCAAGTAACTTCGTCCAACGATCAGCTGATTCATTGGAATAATAGTGCTACGATCTTCATAGTCACGGGGCAGATGAAACAATAAATCATCCGTGCTAAAAATATGAAGCTTTTCTAAGAGGGTCGCTGCGGCAGCACCAACGCCTTGTAATTGCTGAACTGATGTCATCTCTGGTCAAAGGTGTGTATGCATATTTTATTTATTGGTTATGGTAAAACATCTCAGCGTGTCGCTAAACATTTATTTGAGCAAGGACACCACATTAGCACAATAAGTCACAACAGAGCGTTATTATTCGCCTAAGTGGTATTTATGGTAGTTCAATTGTGCGATTAACCACGTTATCACAGTGGAGCTAGGTGTATCCAACGGTTAATTTTAGTAACCAGATTTATCTTGATGACTTCACAATTTTTTAGTTTTATTAATTAATGTAGCTAATAAGTTTAAGGTTTTAGTAGTGATTCAATTTACCAGAGTTTGTTTTGCAAAGTGACATATTTTCAGGGAAACGAATTTCTGCAACAGCAATGGCGGCCAGTAATTTTTAGTTGAAGGGTCTCGATTTCTTTCAGGATTCTCTGGACCCTCTCGATAAAATTTAACAGAATTAAATTGATTCAGTGAAGTTATAAGGTATGGGGAAATACAAATTATATTGGATAAGAACTATTAAAGACTGGCAAGGTGAAGACTGGGATGTGTATGAGGAGCGTAAAACAGCAGCAGGAATTAACCTGTACAGTGGATGGTTATATGGATCGAACAGACAGGGAGGTGCTAAGTCCTTCATTATTACTCAGGAATTAGTGGAATATATTGAAAAAACTAAACGGAGTGATGCGATACGGGATTTAGGTATATCTGGTTCAGTAGTCAGCAAAATGAGACATATGTTCAGTTTCCAGCGAGCACATACAAAATATGATTATGCTTGGGTGCTGAAGCACAAGGAAGACATACTGTATAACAGTTTTCAGGAGTTATTTGAAAAATATAGTTTACGACAGCACGAAGTAAATGCCTGTGTTGCTATTCTGAGAAGTGAGTTTGGTATAAAGCGTAACAGAAAACGGATAATGGATTATGAAAAAGAACAGAATTTTCATAATAATAAAGAAAAAATAGCCAGATGTCAGACATTTGAGCAAGTTATGGCCGTTGTTTTAACATCAGATTATTATGTGGCCGGGAGGTTTCACGAACGGGCATGTAAAGAACTTGGGCTGCCAACCATTAATGAACGGATGCAGGAAAAGGCAAAGGAGCATCAAAAGTGGCTGTCAGATCATCAGGACCTGCTGCTCAGTCCAGTGCTTTCAGTTAGAGAGATTGCCCAGAAACTACAGCTGAACGAAAAACAGGTTGTACATATCCGTTATTCATTGCGCAAAAAGCATAAGCTGCCTCAAACGAAGTGTTTACCTATAATGCGAAAATGGACTGAGGAACATCGGGCATGGTTGGTCGAACATCAGGACGAAATACTGTATGAAAGTTTCTCAGAACTGCAGCAGAAATATGGATTCACCCAATATCAGGTTACAGCTTATGCAGAATACCTAGTCAAGGCGGCTGGTGTGATCAGGAAAAAGGCTACACGCTCTAGCCAGACAGATATTGTCCGTGAACAGTGGTATCAGGAAAATAAGCATGCAATGCTGCAGATGAGTCTGAAAGAGATACGGCAGGTTTATAATGTTTCACCACAGATTGCACAGAAAGCGTATCAACGAATATGCAAGGAAAATCAGTTACCGACTTTGGTTGAGCAGGAAAAACTGAGAATGCAGCAGCGTCGACAATGGCTGTATGATCATCAGCATATTTTGCTTGATCCAGACTTGAGCAGGGCAGAAAAGGCGGTACAACTGAATATGACTCAGCTACAGGTCACCCGCAATAGAGCGCTGTTGCAACAGTTATTGGGTCAGTCTGGTGATCGTGAAGAGCTTGCTGCATGGCGTTTACAGCATCAGGAGATATTGCTGAGTACTGATCTGAGCATTACAGAAATTGCAAAGCAATTGAACCGTAGCACAGCATACATTGTGAAAACCCGGAATATCTTAAGGAAGGCGCTCCATCTGCCTCCTGTAAGGAACCAAGGCAGGAAATGGGTTTTGGAACATCAGCAGGACCTGATGGATTTAAGCATTGGGCAACTGCAGCAGAAATACCATCTCAGCTATGATCAGGTCAGATATCGGCGTCAATTACTGAAACAGTTCCAGCAGGAACAACAAATCATGTTACAAAGTGGTGACAATCCTCAAGGCTAATGCCAGCAGAATATACTGTATAGTCAATCTTAATATTGGAAAATAAATAATAATCTATGCTGAATAATATTTATACCGCCTTGGAACGGCTGGGTCTAACTGCACCGAAACGCGCTCTACATATACAGTTTTCGAATCCAATAATTGGTGCACAGGTGTTGCTGCAAAGGATCGATGGCAGCCATGAAATAAATGGTGAAAGTCGTGCAGAGCTCATTTGTTTGTCTACCAGTCATTCCATTGCGTTGAAGAATTTCATTGGCCTGCGGGTCGCCGTAGACCAACTCTCGGACACGGGAATATTCAGGACTACAGGGCTGATTACCGCTGCCAGCGTAGGGGCTTCAGATGGTGCACTGACCGTCTATAAGTTAACCATGCAGGATGCCACAGCTTTATGGTCAAAACGCAGGAACTCCCGGGTGTTCTTAAATAAATCTGTTCCGCAGATACTGGAAGTGCTGTTTAAGGAGTGGCAACAGCGCAGTCCGTTGTTTGCCGCCAGCCTGACACTGGATAAGAGCGGCTTAAGCCGCGATTATGATGTACGCCCATTTATAATGCAGGTTTCTGAAAATGATCATGAATTTTTAACCCGATTGCTGAGAAGTGAGGGAATTAACTGGCTGATCGATGAAGCCCAGTCAGATGTAAGCGGTTTCAGAGACCCGCTTCAGCCACAGAGATTCAGGCTGATTGATGATAATTCACAGTATCAATCCCTGCCACGCCGCAGTATTCGTTACCATCCTGAGAGCAGTGCGGTACAGGCCGCAGATAGCATTACTTCTTTGATTTCAGCACGTAGGTTACAATCCACCGCTGTGCATATCCAGCGCTGGCAGGCAGATGTACTGCAACAGGAAGAAGGCGCAGGCTCAGTGTTAAGTCCGCATCAGCATTCCAGTCAGTATGATACAGCCTCACTCGGGCTTGAGGATGCATGGGGTGTTTCTCCTGCCTGGATCAGCGATCTAAACGCTGAGGATGGTACAACAGCGTCTGGCAATGCCCAGATTGAACGCCTGAATGATCAATTAAAGGCTTATCACAATCAAGAGGCCAAAAACTTTAGTGCCGACTCTACAGTCCGTAATGCTCAGGTGGGCTATTATTTTGTGCTGACGGATCATCCAGAAATCAATGAAAGTGCTGGGAGTGACTGCGAACTGCTGATTACCAGCAAGCATTACTTTAATCAGAATAACTTACCGAAGGACTTGAGTGATCAGTTGAATCAGTTGCTTATGCGCAGTAACTGGCAGATACCACAGCTTGAGGCAACTGAGCAACGTCAGGGCAATCGTCTGACTTTGCAGCGGCGCAGTATCCCATTGCAACCTGAATACAATCCACTACGACATCGGCCACAGACCCATGCGATGATTGGACGTGTGGTGGGGCCAACTGGTGAGGAAATTTACACAGATGAATGGGGGCGGGTCAAGGTACGTTTCCTGTTTACCCGTGATGAGGACCACGCACATGATGGGGGTGCCGGCGCTAATGACAATGATACTGACTCGGCGTGGGTAGATGTGCTGACCCCGTGGGCGGGTGAAGGCTATGGGGCACGCTTTCTGCCGCGGGTTGGAGAGTTGATCGCAATAGACTTTTTCGGAGGGGACCCAGACCGACCTTTCATAATCGGACGTCTACATCAGGGGCAGCGTTCGCCGTCGAAGTTTGATAACAAAGGCCAGTTACCAGAGACCCGTAGGCTGTCGGGGATTCGTTCCCGTGAAATTGGTGCTGAAGGATACAATCAGTTACGGCTAGATGACACCCCTGGGCAGATATCAGCACAACTGCAAAGCAGCCATGCAGCGACTCAGCTCAATCTGGGGAATCTGAGTCATCCAAAGGAAACCGAGGAAAGCGAAGGACGGGGTGAAGGCTTTGAACTGAGGACGGATCAGTGGGGTGCGATGCGGGCTGGAGAAGGCTTATTGATTAGTACTCATCCACAGGCACGGGCACAGGGTCATCATCTGGATGCGGCTGAAGCGAAGTCTCAACTGGACGCCAGCCTGAATAGTGCCAACGCCTTAAGTGAGGTAGCTAAGAACCAGCAGACCGATCCGTTGGCGGTGCTAGACAATTTGAAAGCTTTTCTGGAACAAATTGAACAGCAGGATCAAGGCAAGGCCAAAGCTTTTAAACAGGCGCTGATGATTCTGACCTCCCCAAATAGCATCGCTTTAAGCAGCAATGCAGACATTCATGTTTCAGCACAGGGTCAGATCAGCCAGACCGCCGGAGACAGCATTAACCTAAGTACCCAGAAGTCGCTAATTGGTCATGCCCGTGAGAAAATCAGTGCCTTTGCAGCTCAGGGCGGCATCAGTGCCATTGCTGGTCAGGGCAAGGTGGAGATGGTGGCACAGAATGATGTACTGGATGTGATTGCCCAGAAGCAGTTACAGATTATTTCCACAGAAGACACAGTTTATATCACCAGTCCGAAAGAGATTGTGCTTAAAACAGAGGGTTCGGAATTAAGGCTAAATGGCTCAGGGGTTTCTGTAACCACTCCCTTTCCATTTGTAGTCAATGCCGGGCAGCATATCTTTAAGGGTGGGGCGAAGGTAGATATGTCGCAAAGAACGTTTAATACCTCGCCCTGCTATCTGACTTATAAGGCGAATGACTTATCTGGTCAGCCAATTGCAAATAAAAAATATGTGATGCTGCTGGAAGACGGCAGCGTGATAAAAGGTGTGACGGATAATCAAGGCAAAACACAAAGGATTCAGACTGAGGGTCCACAAAAAGTTTCTGTGTATATAGATGACCCGAATGTTAAAGGGTTTACGCTGGATATTGAAGGATAAATAATAATGACATTTTTTGATCAGAATCCTGCGGGTTTGGCCCGACTAAAAAAACAGTGGGGTGTAAGTGACGTTATTCAGAAGTTCAGGATTATTTTTGTTATTAAAAATAATGTGGATAGCCCATTGGCAAACTTGTCCTATGAAATCTCTGTAAAGCCGAAAGATGGATCAGGTAAGGCAACCGCCAGTCAGCGCTTCAGTAATAAAACCAGAGCCAATGGTGAAACAGTTGAAATTACGCTGGAAGATAAGGATCAGGATTTTTTATTAAAGATTAATGGCCGAACAATTGAGGCACGTGACGGCAAAAAGGGGAAATACAGTTATAGCGAAGACGGCAGCTTTTCAGGTGTGGTCTTTGAAGAGAAAGGCGGTAAGAAGTACAGTTATCACAGCAAAAAAATTGAAGTCCGACTAAAGGCATTTACTGGCTACCAGATTATGTTGCATAACAAGCCACTGGTTGGTGTCAGTTATAGCATTTATGACAAAGACAATAAGAAAATACTATCAGATAAGACCACTGCCAAGGGAATGACTGGATTTCCATATGTAGACTCATCCAATTATGTTGAAGTGAACTATTTTGGACAGAAATTTAAATCGCCATTGAATTTGCCACTGGCGACCTCTTCACCTGGCACATATCACGTATTTGCCCTGCCATTCAGCAGCACATCGACACATCCTAAGGAAACCTATACAGCCAGCTTAGGGAGTAAGGAAATCCTGCCGATTGTGATCAGTCCACATACCAACGAAATTTATGTACTGCCACAGGAGGTGTTTGAGCCTTTTGATAAACTGTCAAAAGATTTTGAGCGTTCAATCAGTAAGATTTATAGTGCTCGGGAAGAGTTAAAGTTAAAACTGGAAGCGAAAGATCCCACAGATATTAAAAAAATTGAAGAGAAGTTGGGGATTGCACAGAAAGAGGCATTGCAAAAGCTGAATGGTGAATTTAGTAAACCAGCTGATATCCGTGAAGTATTTGTGATTGAGGCTTCTGGTTCCAATGGTCAGCCGAATCTGTTAAGGCGTTATATCAGTGTGCAACGGGCGGAAGACCTCAGGGGGAAAAAGATTAATAAATTTGCAACCTCGCTAAAAATGACGGGTCCAGTTTCTTCGCGTCAGGGGGCAGAAAAAATATCTTCAGCAACGCCACAGGAATTTAAAGACAGCTTAAAGAAGTTTACAGAAGACTTTAATCTGGAACTGGCTAAGGCAAAAAAACCGCCGTCCAAGGCGATTTATGACCTGTATTTACCTGTGCTGGGACGGCTTGGCGGAGAATATGCCAATCAGTACAGTGTTATGGGTGAAGATGATCTGCTCACAGTTGAAGCGCAATGGTTACGTTTGGTCGGGACCAATGGGGCAGAGGCCTCACTCAGCATTTCAAAAAAACATATTTCTGGCCAGGCCAAAGCACAGGCCGCGGCCAAATTTGTATTGTTTGAAGGTCAGGCCGACTGGAATTTTTTCTTCCCGTCAAAATACGGTTGGGGCATGCAGTTTTTAGAGCAGGAAGATGTCTGCCGGATTCGCTTTATTGCTGGTATTGAATTGAATGGTTTTGCAGGTGCGAATATTGCCCTGAACGGGCAGGTTGCGGTGGAAGTCGGGCAGGAAGATGGTAAGCAGGTGCTCAGAGCCATCCGCAATGACCCTGCCACAACCATGCAGAATGCAGTAAGACGCGGTAGAGGGGCAATTTCCAGTATGGAAGTGACCGATAAAAAGCCGGGAGACGATGTTGGTAATCAGGCCTCGGTGACGGTGGATGCTTTTGCCGGGGCGCAGGTGTCTGCAACGCCTAAACTTGAGCTACAATGGTTTAATGTGGACAGTAATGCAAAGGAAAAGGATGGTATTAATTTTAAATACAGTACCTTGGCCAAAGCCTCCTTTACCCTCGGTGCCAGTATTGGTGCCGCAGCCGGTTTTAACTTATATGTGTATTTGCATGAGGGGAAAATCAGGTTAAAGGTTGCAGCGCATCTGTGCTGGGGCGCAGGGGCCAAGGGCAAGCTGGACTTTACCGTAAACTCGGCGGAGTTATTGGAATTTGCCGGGTTTATATACTTTCAGTTGCTGAAGACTGGGTTTAAATTACTGACCTATATTGCAGAGAATGCCTTTATGCTGCTGTCACAGGTATTGGCCATGCTGGCCGCGACCACCGATATCGGCTGGTTAAAGGATGCAGCACGATATATGCAAAATGGGCAGGAAAAATTTGCTCAATGGCTCAAAACTGTAGAAAAGGAAGAAGAGAAACTCAAATGTGCCCAGAATATTAACAATAACTTAGCTATGTTGGCACGGCTGACCCCGAATGCCAAGGGCATACTGGTACATAGCTTGTGCCACTGGAATACCCGGCTGGCACATGTAGATGACCTGCCTGCGGTGGATATGGATGGGGTGCATTTTATGGACCAGCGTAAGACCGCGATTGTGAATATTTTTAAATCGGTACTCAAGGTCGAGGAATGGCGTAATGTGATTCAGCATACCACGGCTCTTGGGGAAAAATGTAATACCGTAGGCAAAACGCCTGGTGAAATAGAGCGGCATATTATTAACTTTTTGGCTTATGGTCTGAGCTGGAAAACCGGCAGTATGGAAACCTTTAATGTGCAGCAGGTGGTGGATGCGCTGAACACAGGCAGACCCTATACTGGGCCGACCAATAAATGGATTGTGGATTTTATTAAAGCGCGTCGGGAACTGGAAGGTGTGGTGGACTGGCCACTGCATCAGATTGCCCTGAATCAGGATGATCCGGTATTTAAACAGGTGAAAATGATGCAGGGCTATGCCAACAGTGATGAACAGCTATATCTGGCAGTGGCCAATGACATACCGCAGTTTGGCGATGACTATGGCAGACGGGATGGCTCTGGCCGCTCAGGAAAAGATGATAGCTGGATGGTCTAAACCGTATGGAATCTGAATGAGGGCTCTGAATGAGCCCTTTTTTAGCTGCGTGTGAATTTATTTTAAGGGCTGCGCTGAATTGACTACACAGCGGGCAGAATGATTAAAATTGGTATAGTCTGGTGTCATCCCATCAGACTTTGATTCTGCATCAATGACAGGATCGTCTGCATAACGGTTAATGCTAAAGCTGGAAGTATATTTAAAATAGAAGTCATCCTGAGCATGGGCACTGCGCAGGACCTTCTTGCTGCCGCTGGCCGGGCCCTGAGGGTTATGTTCTGGTGAATGTGCATAGTAGTTGCGGTCATACCAGTCCTGCATCCATTCATAGTTTTCAGAAATCAGGTCATAGAAACCCAGTGGTGTTGGTTTAAACTGGCCTGGATTGGACAAGGTTCTCGGAGTTTTATAGTTACGTGCAAAAGCTCTTTGTTGTTCATATGAGGGTGCATTAATGCCGAGTTCAAACTTGCCATTGTCCGTGGCATAGAGGACATTCTGGCCACGGTTACGTGCCACATATTCCCATTGGGCTTCGGTGGGTAGGCCCATTGGCAGTTTCAACTGAGTCCCCAACCACTGACAGTAGTCCTGGGCTTGCTGCCAGGTCATGCCTGCTGCTGACTGCGGTAAGCGGTCATCTTTAAGGCTTTCAGAATTGGAAACCCGAGGTTTGCCAGTGATCTTGCTGTAAATGTCCAGTTCGGCAAAGGTGGCTTTATGGGCACTCATGCTGAAGCTGTCCAGAGTGACCTTATGTAGTGGGTCGATATCCCCAGAGGTGTCAAAGCTGAATGTTTTCAGCACTTCAGGGGACAGCTGTTTGGTGAAATTTCCCATCATATAACTGCCACCCTGAACAAAAATCATATTCTTGCGGGTCTGATCCAACAGTTGCTGGAGCTGCTGCTGAGTTTCAGCATCGAGGGTGGGTTTTGTGGCAGACTGACCAGAAGTTTGCGTAGCGGGGGCTTCCTTGGCACAGGCGGTCAGTGCAGTACAGAGCAGCAGCAAACCGAATAGTTTATTCATCATCATCTTGTTTTAAGTTCGGAAATCATTCTCTTAGCCCAATAGTGTAAAGGGCTTAGGATTTGCAGCAAAGTGATGAAATGTTAATTTACTAGCGAATCAGGTTGAATCTGAACGAGGGCTCTAAATGAGCCCTTTTTGAGGCGCGTGTGAATTTATTTTAAGGGCTGTGTTGAATTAACCACACAGCGGGCAGAGTTATTAAAATTGGTATAGTCTGGTGTCATACCATCAGACTTTGATTCTGGATCAATGACCGGATCTTTTGCATAACGGTTAATGCTGAAGCTGGAGGTATATTTAAAATAGAATTCATCTTCTACATGAGCACTGCGCAGGACCTTCTTGCTGCCGCTGGCCGGGCCCTGAGGGTTATGTTCTGGTGAATGTGCATAGTAGTTGCGGTCATACCAGTCCTGCATCCATTCATAGTTTTCAGAAATTAGGTCATAGAAACCCAGTGGTGTCGGTTTAAACTGGCCTGGATTGGACAGCGTTCTGGAAGTTAGATATTTAGCGGAAAAAACGCTTCTTCGTTCGAATGTTGGAATGTTAGTCGCTTCATCGAATTTACCATTGTCGGTGGCATAGAGAACATTCTGGCCACGGTTACGTGCCACATATTCCCACTGGGCTTCGGTGGGTAGACCCATTGGCAGTTTTAGCTGAGTACCCAGCCACTGACAGTAGTCCTGGGCCTGCTGCCAAGTCATGCCTGCTGCTGACTGCGGTAAGCGGTATCTCATTACATCCTCAGAATTGGAAACCCGAGGTTTGCCAGTGACCTTGCTGTAAATGTCCAGTTCGGCAAAGGTGGCTTTATGGGCACTCATGCTGAAGCTGTCCAGAGTGACCTTATGCAGCGGGTCGATATCTCCAGAGGTGTCAAAGCTGAATGTTTTCAGCACTTCTGGGGAAAGTTGTTTGGTGAAATTTCCCATCATATAACTGCCGCCCTGAACAAAAATCATGTTTTTGCGGGTCTGATCCAACAGTTGCTGTAGCTGCTGCTGAGTTTCAGCATCGAGGGTGGGTTTTGTGGCAGACTGAGTCGCAGGGGCTTCCTTGGCACAGGCGGTCAGTGCAGTACTGACCAGCAGCAGACCCAATAGTTTATTCATCATCATCTTGTTTTAAGTGGTGAAATCATTCTTTTAGCCGAACAGAATAAAATGCTTACTGTTTCCGAGAAAGTGATGAAATGTTAATTTAATAGTGAATCAGGTTGAATTTGCTTAGTGAGGGTCGCTGCGGCAGCACCAACGCCTTGTAATTGCTGAACTGATGTCATCTCTGGTCAAAGGTGTGTATGCATATTTTATTTATTGGTTATGGTAAAACATCTCAGCGTGTCGCTAAACACTTATTTGAGCAAGGACACCACATTAGCACAATAAGTCGCAGTGAAAAAACAGATTGTTACGCGACCCATTATATTCAGGATGTGCAGCAACTCGATTTGGCAGACTTAGCGCCGATTGAAATGGTCTATGTGATTCTGGCACCCTCAGAGAGTGGGATTGATGCTTATCAAGCTACTTATGTTGACAGCATTGCAGCAATTGTTGCAGCACTCAAAGGGCATCCTGTACAGCGCATCGTGATTGTGTCTTCGACTCGGGTCTATGGCGAAAATGCGGGGGAAAGGATAGATGATGAATCGCTGATACAGCCTGCTGATGAGCAAGGGCGCATTCTTCGGGAGATGGAATTACTTTGGCAAGCGCATTATCCGCAACAAAGTATTATTGTTCGCCCAACTGGCATTTATGGAACTTCAATCACTCGGCTAAAAAAGTTGGCTGAGCAAACATCGACTTATCCTGCAGTGCATTTTAGTAATCGCATTCATATTGATGATTTGGCCAAGTTTCTAGCCAGATTGGCTGATGTCGCTCAAGTTGAGGCGAGTTATATCATCACCAATAATTTACCGATCCCGATGCATGAAATTCTATTGTGGTTTCAACAACAGTTAAATCTACCGGCCTTAACACTCTTGTCACAACAACAGACAGGTAAGCGAATCTATGCGACACGATTATCCAATACTGGGTTTCGATTTGACCATTTGATTTGCTTTAATGACTATGCAGCGGCGTTATTGGCACATAGTAATGAAAAATAATTTGATTAGACTGTAAAGAAAGTTTAAAGAGTTGGTATGTATTTTGAATTCTAAATACCAATAGATTCCTGAAAGGAATGGCCTAAATTGAGCACGAGGTTTGCTGTGAGGCGTAAAGGGTGATACATGAGAAAAATAATTTGCATGATCTTTTTGGGATTGATCACAACAGCAAGTTGGGCTGCGGAGCAGTCTTGGTGCGTGTTTGATCCTTTAAGTACACAGGGTGATATTAGTCGTCGTTTACAGGATATTCGTCTGTACGCACAACAAAATCAAGTTCAGCTAAGCTTTCAAACCTTTAAAAAAGAAAAAGATGCCATACAGGCTTTTGATCAGCGTAAATGTTCGGGTTTGGTCGCATCCAATTTTAATACCTATCGCTATAACCATTTTATGGGCACAAGCGGAGGGATTGGACTGATTCCGAATAATCGTGTGGCTCGGACATTTCTACAACTGTTGAATAATTCAAATATCGAAAAACGCATGCTGAGTGGGGATTATGAAGTGCTGGGTATGATTCCAATTGGGACCGCCTATATGATCATGAATACTCAACAGATTAATAAAGTATCTCAGTTAAAGAATAAAAGCATTGGGATTTTGCAGAATAATCCACCACAACAGGCGCTGGTACAAAGTGTGGGGGCTAAACCGATCTATGTTGATTTTTCCAATGCGGTGGAATCCTTTAAGCAGAAAAAAATTGATATTTTGGCAGCGCCAGCTTATGGAATATTACCGTATAACTTGAAAAAGGAATTTGGTGCTGAGACACAAGTGGTGAACTTCCCTATGGCGTATTTTGCGATGAATATCGTGATTCGGCCACAAGGTTACCCAGTAGGCTTCGGTCATCAAATACGATCTTGGTTTGTGCGCAACAGCAATGTACTTGCTGCCCAAGCCATTCAATGGGAAAACCATTTACCAGCGTATTATTGGGCAGATATCTCAGGTTATGAAAAGCAAGGTTATGATGCGATGGTGGTGAAGATTCGAAATCGTTATGTCGATTCCGGCTATTACGATGCCTATTTTGTCGAATTGATCAAACGACTGCGCTGTCTGGATGACCCTAAATACTTGGAGTGTCGCCGTTAAGTGATTAAAAGAAACGCCAACCTAAGTAGTAATATTGATCAGTAAATCATAATTTTGTGATGACTGATTTAAAATCTCTGCTCACCCCTCTTTAACAAGAGGGGGATTATTGAGAATCTGAGAGGATTTTAGGTTTCTGAAACTCCCTCCTTTGAAAGGTGAACTGCGGTTATAGCAGCGCAAGAGGGAGGATTTATTTTCTATTTACGCTTTCTTACGTTTTAAGCGGCGTTTGGCTTGCTGTGATGCCATGGCCTCTAATGCCTCAGCCAACTCTTCATCGCTAAATGTAGTGATGTGCTGCAACATTTGTAAGGTGGTTTCATCTAACACCAGTTGAGCACCAGCGGCCATCTCACTGAAATTATCATCATATTCAATGAAACCCTGTTCATTGTTACGAATATAATTCTGTTGCGTCAGAACTTTAATAAAGCTTTGGAATAAGGCTTTATCGAAGAACTCAGGTGAGTTGAACTCATACAGTACAGAGAGACGTTGACCCAATAAATGACTGAGTTCTTCAACTTGTTTGGTTGAGATATTGCCTGAACCACGTTGGGTGATCAGTGCCAAAGTCATGTAGTAACGCTCTAAACTCTGTTTGACTGGCATCGCCAAAGTTACCAGTTTTTGATGTTCTTCACTGTTTGGTGTTGGGCTAAATAAATTACCATCATGATCTTGGAAGATTAAGCCGATCTGCACCAGCGCATTGATATAATTATCAATTTGCTTTTGTAGATCAGCAGTTTGCCATTTCATGAATAATTCAGCTTTTAAGAACGGATATAAGGTACGAATCACGTTACTTAAATCTGCCTTATTAATTTTACCATTATGTTCAACCAGCGAAGCCACCAAGGATGGCAATACAAAGGCATGCAAAATGTTATTGCGGAAGTAAGTCAGTAATACGGCCTGATTATCTTCAATCGCAATAATATCGCCTAAAACATGCTGCACACGTTTAATCAGCTTGAGTTTTAGGCCGTAGGCAATAATTTCTTTACCCGATAATGACGTGACTTGTGTGCGTTCGTCATAAGGTTGTTGAGTCGCCAAATCACGGTAGATATCCAGTTGCTTAGCACAAATTTCTTCATCTAAGGTGTGTTTTGGTGTCGCCAATAAAATTAAAGAGAGTAGTGAAACAGGATTAATCACCACAGCACGGTTAATGTTTTCTAAAATCAAATTGGCTGAGCTTGCGACAACACCTGAAATCTCTGTGGTACTTGCGGTGTCTGGTTGAATGTTTTCAGCATCGTGTTGCTTCAGAATATCATTCAGGAACACAGGTTCACCAAAGTTGACGTGTACTTTACCGAAGATACGCTCAATTTTACGCAAGGTTTTCACGATACCAAAAATCGATTCCGCTTCTTTCGGTTTGCCTTGCATTTCACCGACATAGGTCGAGCCTTCCATCAGGCGCTCATAACCAATATAGGTTGGGACAAACACGATCGGTTTGGCTGGACCACGTAAATGCCCTTGAATGGTCATCGCCAGCATGCCTGTTTTTGGCGGAAGCAAACGACCAGTACGAGAACGACCACCTTCAATAAAGTATTCGATTGGTGTATTGCGTGATAAAATGCTATGTAAATATTCTTTAAATACAGAGGTATAAAGTGCATTACCACGGAAAGAACGACGAATAAAGAAGGCACCGCCGCCACGTAATAACTGACCCACAAATGGTAGGTTGAGGTTATCACCCGCAGCGATATATGGAATCATCAAGCCACGTTTATAAATCACGTAGGATAATAATAAATAGTCGATATGACTACGATGACAAGGGGTATAAACAATTTCATAATCTTTGGCGAGTTCACGCACGGTACTGAAGTTGTGTACTTCAACACCGTCATAGAGTTGCGTCCAGAGACGGGTCAGGGCCATATCGGCAAAACGGACTGCTGATGCAGAATAGTCCGATACGATTTCATTGACATAACCAATGGCACGGCGTTCAGCTTCGAGCATACTAATTTTATGCTGAATGCTTTCACGACGAATGGCATCTTGTACCTCAGGAGACTTCACCACGGATTGCATCACATTGCGACGGTCTGACAAGTCTGGGCCAAGTACCACTTCACGTTGCTGATCCAAATAGGTGTCTAATGAACTTGCAATATAGGTTGCTGGTGAAACATTTGGGTGGTTGGTCTTAGCATAATCTACCAACTCACGCAAAGATTGCGGTTCGTGAAACTCTAAATAAGATTGGCGGCCATGTAAGCCAATATTCATCAGTTGTTTAACTGTACCTGGTGTTGCCCAAGTATCTGAGAATAATAATTTGAACCAAGAATCTTCTTTATCAGGCGAGCGTCCCCAAAGTACCGTCACTGGAACCAGTTGAATATCAACGTCTGGGTGTTGCTCAAGTGCCTCGACCAGCTGTAACAGGCGCGGTGGGAAAGTTTGGGTATTAAAAAAATTATTTTCGTTATGATGTAAAAACAGGATGGAGTTTTTTTCTTGATAAGTTCCAAAACTCAATGAATCCAAGGCTGGTTTTAAATTTAGGCGGCGGGTCTCACCATCGACCACCAATGCATTACTGCGTGAATAATTTTGTAATACATAGCAAACCAACTTATTTGATTCTGTTGCGTTTGGCTCTGCTGTGGTGGATTCTGTAGGAACTTCACCAAGAACATGTGGGGTTACCACAAGGTCAAGTAACTTACTCGAAAGTTGGCGATACATTTGACCAAATCCAGTCTTGGACATTACAAACTCCTAAATAATAATCCTGACATCGAGTCATGATGAACACGACATTCTGCGATATTCTTACATGAAACGGTATGTTATTTTCTGACAAAATATAGCGTATTTGGTAGATTTTATCGTTAAAAATCGTATTTTTAGCGGTTATAAATACAATTAACGTGACGGATGAATCATTTTATCCTGACCATTGTCATTTGAATTTGTGGCACAATCAAAATTATCAACCCTGAATGGATTGGTTGATCTCTCCTCATTGATGTTGGAAGGCTATTACATGAATGCGTTAACTCAAGAATTGGTTGAACTGTTGACTCTGGAAAAGTTGGAAGAACATATTTTCCGAGGCAATAGCCGCAATTTGGTAGGCAAGCGAGTGTTCGGCGGACAAGTTCTTGGACAAGCATTAAGAGCTGCGTCATATACCACCGATCGTCCTGCACATTCTTTACATGCCTATTTCTTGTATGGTGGTGATGTGAATGCACCGATCATTTATGAAGTTGATCCGCTCAGAGATGGTAAAAGCTTTGCCAGCCGTCAAGTTCGAGCGATCCAGCATGGTCGTACCATTTTCTCTGCGATGGTCTCTTTTGCCAATCCTGAAGAAGGCTTGAACTATCAACATAAAGAGCCTGAGTACCCTGAACCAGACACATTAAAGTCTGAGAACGAACTGAAAGAAAGTCTGATTAATTTTGTCCCAGAAAATGTACGTGCCAGTTTTATGCGCGAACGTCATGTGGAAATCAGACCGACTCAGTTGATTAATCCGTTCCAGCCGCAGCCAGAAGCGCCGTTTTATGCGCATTACATTCGTACTCATGATGCGATTCCAGCAGATTTAGATGAAATCTCGCTGCATCAGGCGATTGTGGCTTTCTATTCAGATTTTACCTTGATGACCACGGCACTGCGCCCACACGGTTTGTCTTGGATTTCTCCGAATTTACAGTGTGCCAGTATCGACCATACCATTTACTTCCATCGTCCACTACGTGCAGATGAATGGATGCTTTACGATATGGAAGCGACCATTAGTGCCAGTTCCCGTGGCTTGAACTTTGGGCGTATGTGGCAAAATGGACAGCTGGTCTGTAGTACCGTGCAAGAAGGTTTGATTCGACTCAGAGAAATTGAAACCCAGTGAAAAATGAATCAACACTAAAGCCATCATTCTGATGGCTTTTTTTATCATAAGGATGTGACAAAAAATTGCTCGATTCTTCAACATGAGCGTGCCATAGTACGGCTAAGTTAAAACCTTTTATCCATTTACAATGAATTTAAATACGCAAATTTTGATTGCAGCTGTGCTTGGCGTGGCCTTTGGTTTTTTATTGCTGGCCTATCCCCAGACTGCATTTGTTGATCACAGTTTATATGGCTTGGGTATTTTAAGTAGCATTTTCATTGGCTTGTTGAAAATGTTGCTGATTCCACTGATTTTTAGCTCGATTGTAGTTGGGGTTTCCAATTTGCAGGCGGGTGGTCAATTTGGTCGAGTCTGGAAAATTACTGCATTAAGCTGTTTGACCACCACCACCTTGGCTTTAATTCTGGGAATCAGCTGTGCGCATCTGTTTGAAGTGGGCAAAGGGGTGGATATTCAATTATTCCAGGCCGCAATGGATAGCCATCAAACCCCAGATACCTTAACCCCATCAAGTTTCTTCACTACCTTTATCCAGAATACCTTGATCAATCCATTTAAGGCCTTTAGTGACGGTAATGTGCTGGCTGTGGTGGTATTTGCTTTATTTCTGGGTGTGGCTTTGGTCAAAGGTGGAGAGCGTTTCGCTTTGGTCCGCAACATCAGTCAGCAATTCTTTGACATTATGATGATGTTAGTGGGCTGGGTGATGAAATTGGCACCGATCGGGATTTTTGCACTTTTAGCAAAGTTGATTGCGACTGAAGATCTGTCTGTACTCAGCCGTTTGGTTGAGTTTGCTGCAGTGGTAACAGGCACGACCATTTTCCATGGGGTGGTGGTGTTACCTGCCTTGTTGTGGATTTTTGGGCGGATGAATCCAATCACCTTTTTTAGAGGTGCCCGAACAGCTTTGGTCACAGCATTTGCCACCAGTTCCAGTTCGGCTACCATGCCACTGAGTATGAAGTGTGCGCAGGAAAATTTAGGTGTGCGACCGCAAACGGCTGGCTTTGTGATCCCATTGGGTACGCAGTTGAATATGGATGGTACCGCACTCTATGAAGCGGCAGCAGCTTTATTTATTGCCAACTTGATGGGTTTGGATTTGAGTCTGACTCAACAATTGATTGTCTGCTTAACTGCCATGATTGCATCCTTAGGTGCACCGGGGATTCCAAGTGCTGGGATGGTCACCATGATCATGGTGCTACAGTCGGTTGGTTTACCTGCCGAAGCGATTGCGATTTTATTGCCGATTGACCGTGTCTTAGATACCGTGCGTACGGTGGTCAATGTGCAAGGTGACATGATGATCAGTGTGGTGGTTGATCGTTATGCAAAACAGGCGGAAGCAGAGTCTAGTTAATTTTATACATATAAAAAAGCAGGAGAGAATTCCTGCTTTTTTATATTCAAAGCTTAAGCAGCTTGTTGTAAGGCACGCTTTGCGGCAGGAGAATTATTGAGATAATTCACAGCGTCTTGGGTATTGCCTTCTTTGACCGGGTCATACCACGGCATGAGGTAATCAATTTGTTGTGCAACCAGCCATGCTGGGCCTGGCAAAATTTTCGCGTCTTTTAATGCAATCTTCGACCATTCAATCCAGATCCATGGTTTAAACAGACTTGGTTTCTTGTCGGCAAAACGAGGATCTTGGCTCATGATATGTGCTGCACCATCGACCCAAAGGCCGAGTACACCAATAATCACAGCAACACTCATGTAGTAACGTGCGATATAACCACCGCCCAAATGACGGTAAAGATCAAATGCAACGGTACGATGTTCGATTTCTTCAGAACCATGCCATTTAATCAGATCGATCATTTCTGGATCTGCACCGAGTTCTTCCCAACGCTTGTTATACAGGGCATATTTGCCGAGTACGCAGGTCATGTGTTCAACAGTTGCAATCACACCTAGACGGAATAAATCCCACTGATGCTCGAGTGCTTTCGGAATTTCTTTATCGAAAGGCTTGTCTGCCAAGACCTTGGTAAATAAGAAATCCATGATGTCGAGATTACGCTGGATATCAATATTACGCTGCGTCAAATATTCTTTATTGGCAGAGGTATGCGCAACCGCATGCATTGCTTCTTGGCGAATAAAGGCTTGAACGTCTTGCTTTAATTTTTCATCGGTAATTTGAGGAAGGACTTTGTTATATAAACGGCAAAACCAAAACTCACCAGCAGGTAAAATATTGTTAATTTCATTAATAAAATAGCTGGCGAAAGGTTGGTTTGGAATCCAATCCACTGGTGTATTTTCCCAGTCAAATTTTACTTTGCGCGGGAGGATTTTATAGTCAATCGAAGAACCAAGAACTTTGTTCTTCACAAATGATAGTAATTTCATCGTTTAGTCCTAATCGATAGTGCAATGAACCAACACTAAGCAGTATATGAAAACTACCTAGTGTTTGTGTTTAGCAATTCGGGACAATTAAAAATTATTTTATGCATCAAGTTGCATAAAATGCACTTTTTATTCTTGGATGTCGGTTTCTGAGGCTTCTGGGATCTGACTCAGGTCAAATTCAACAGGTTGATCCAGTGTGAAATTCAGACGGCCTGCCATTACACTGGCAAGTTCCTCTAGGCCAATACGATTGAGTGAAGAGAATAATTGAATCGAGAAATCCAATTTCATCTTTTTCAATTGCTGTTTCACTTCTAACAACACTTTGTTGGCTGGGCCACGGTTCAGCTTATCCGCTTTAGTGAGTAGGATATGCACAAACAAATGACGTGAATGGGCCCATTCCAACATCATCAAGTCAAAGTGTTGTAAAGGATGGCGAATATCCATCAACAGTACCAAGCCTTGTAAGCTTTTACGATGGATTAAATAATTTTCCAATTCTTTCTGCCAGACAATTTTCATGGCTTCAGGAACCGCTGCATAACCATAACCAGGTAAATCAACTAAGCGCTGATCAGGATTACCCAAACTAAAAAAGTTGATCATTTGGGTACGACCAGGTTTTTTAGAGGCGCGTGCCAGTTGCTTTTGATTGGTTAAGGTATTAATTGCGCTTGATTTACCGGCATTGGAACGGCCTGCAAATGCGATTTCATAACCCGTATCTTCTACGCATAAAGCCAGTTTTGGCGCACTCATCAAAAATTCAGCTTGGCGTAACCAAGTTAAAGACTGTACTGCATATTCAGTGATTGCAGGATCAGTCTTTTTTTCATAACTGATTTTTTGTTTCGGTGCGAGTTTGGCTTTGGTGTCTTTCGATTTTTCACTGCGACGCATAGAAGCTTACTTTTGAATAGGAATAGCAACGACCATTATAAAGGATGTGAGGCGTTCGCGCGAATCCTTCATCTGTATGCGATGTTTAAGCTTTCTGAATCAGCTCTAAAAAGTCAATATTTGAGCGTGGGGAAGAAGGAATAATGCCCTGTTGCACGACTTCACCAAGCGTATATTGATCCAGACTTTGGTAAAAACATTCGAGTGCTTGATCCAAGATGCCCTTCAGTCCGCAATGTGAACGTAAAACGCAGGGTGGGGTATTACATTCAACAATTTGGTGATTGCCTTGCAGGATTCGAACAATCTCACCAAGTTTCAGCTTTTTCGCTTCAGGGTTTAAATACAGACCACCGCCTTTACCGCGAATGGTGACAATCCACTGCTGTTTTCCCATGAAGTGAACGACTTTGACCAAATGGTTTTGCGACACATGCAAGTCTTGGGCGATATCTGCAATGGTATACGGTACATCACTCGGGCGAGCGACATACATCAGAATTCTGAGTGCATAATCGGTAAATTTATTGAGTTGCATGTATTTTCACTCAATCGATTGCTTGAAATAGAAAGGGCCAGTCTAACATAGACTAGCCCTATGCAAAATGCAGTGTGGATTAGCTGAGTTTAACCCCACCTGTGCCAAAGGCTTCACTATGAATATTGGCTGCAGGAATACCACGAGCAAGCAGTGCCTGATGTTGTGCTGCCATAAATGGCATTGGGCCACATAAATAATAATCAGCGTTGCTTGGTAATAGTGCAGCATCGATGCTACTTAAATCTAAACGTCCAGCAACATCATAGTCTTCACCGAGCTTATCATTTTCGTGTGGAAACTCATACGCCGTAAATGTGCTTAAACGTGGATACTTGGTTTTAAGTTCCTGAATGTGTTGCTTCATGGCATGTACTTGGCTGCTACGACAGGCATGAATGAAATTCACGGGTTGCGGCAGATCCAAGGTCACCAATTGGTTTAACATCGCAATCATTGGGGTTAGACCAACACCACCACTGATAAAGACATTGCGCTTGCTGCTATCGATCAGATAGAAATTACCTGTTGGTGCAGATACTTCAATTTCTGAGCCTTCAGCTAAGCCATGTAAGGTACTAGATACCCAGCCACCTGCAAGTTCGCCTTTTTCATCTTCACGTTTCACTGAGATACGTAAATAGTCAGCTTGCGGACTGGTTGAAAGCGTGTACTGACGCGGCTGTCTTAAGTTGAGTTCAGGGATAAACACGCGGACTGAAATATATTGGCCTGCTTCATAGTGTGGTAAGGCGCCGCCGTCTACAGGGGCAAGGTAGAACGAGGTAATCTCATCACTTTCTACGACTTTTTTGGCGATTTTGAAATTACGCCAGCCTAACCAGCTGCCTTGGGTTTGTTGGTGTTGATCATAAATGGCTTTTTCAGTACTGATAAATAGATCAGCCAATTGGCCATAAGCCGCAGCCCATGCGCCAATCAATGGATCTTCCATTGAAATATTGAGGACTTCACTAATCGAGTGTAAGAGGTTTTCACCAACAATGCCGTAGTCAGGAGATTGGATATTCAAGCTCACGTGTTTATGCGCAATCATTTCGACTACAGGTAGAAGTACCGATGGATCTTCAATATTTTCTGCATAAGCCAACACAGCACCTGCTAAGGCCTGCGCCTGTGCACCGCTACGTTGATGCCCCATATTAAAGGTTTCTTTTAAATCAGGATGATTACCCAACATGCGGTTATAAAAGTATCCAGTCAATGCGACACCATTTTCACGCAAAACAGGAACAGTGGCTTTTACTAGGTCAATTTGCTGCGGAGTCATGCTTGATCTCTCTTGGCTATCATTTATAAGATGTATTTAAAATACATCTTATAAGGTGTATTTGCAATGCATATTTAAATAAAAGCCATAAAAAAATTAAGGGATAATAAATTATCCCTTAATTTTTAGAGTGATAGATTATCTATTTACCAAACAGTGAACCGAGTAGACCACGTACAATTTTTTGTCCTGTACTACCACCAAGGCTGCGTGCTGCACTTTTTGCAAAAGTACCGACGATATCTTGAGTGAGTTTTTCACGATCACGTTGTGACTTTTCTGCGGCTTTTTGCTGCTCACGGGCGAAGCGTTCTTGTTCTTTGGCCTGTTGTTTGGCCAAAGCATCTTGCTCTTTGCTTTGCTGTTTGGCTAATTCGTCAGCTTCTTTTTGCTGGGATTGTTGCAATACTTTTTTCTGCAGCATTTCATAGGCACTGTCTCGATCCAGGGCTTGGTCGTAGACACCCGCCACAATACTTTGCCCAATAATCACTTGGCGTTCTTCAGGCGTGATCGGGGTAAAGGAGGAGTAAGGAGGCATCACCCAACCGCGTTCTACAATCTGTGGTGTTCCTTGTTCGTCTAGGCAGCTAATTAATGCTTCACCGACGGCAAGTTCAGTAATGGCTTGGTCGACTTTAAACTCTGGATTGGCACGGAAAGTATCCGCTGCAGTTTTGACTGCCTTTTGGTCTTTGGGGGTAAATGCTCGTAAAGCATGTTGTACACGATTTCCTAATTGCCCTAAAACACTTTCCGGTAAATCCAGTGGGTTCTGGGTAATAAAATAAATCCCCACACCTTTAGAACGAATTAAGCGAACCACTTGCTCAATCTTTTGCTGTAAGGCTGGACTGGCATTGTCAAACAGTAAATGGGCTTCGTCGAAGAAGAATACCAACTTTGGTTTGTCCATATCACCGACTTCAGGCAATTGTTCAAACAATTCAGACATCATCCAGAGCAGGAAGGTCGCATAAAGCTTTGGTGTGTTCATCAATTTATCAGCAGCTAGGATATTGATGTAGCCATGTCCATTACTATCGGTTTGGATGAAATCGAGGATATTCAGACTGGGTTCGCCAAAAAACTGCTCACCACCTTGGTCGCCTAATGCCAATAGATTTCGTTGAATTGCACCCAGACTAGCAGGAGATAGATTGCCATATTCAGCCTTGAGGCTGGCAGCATTTTCACTGACATAGGTCAGCATTGCTTTTAGGTCTTTAAAGTCAATCAGTAATAGACCTTGATCATCGGCAACACGGAACACCGCTGAAAGCACACCTTCCTGAGTGTCATTCAGATTCAGCATTTGCGCCAATAATAGGGGGCCAATTTCTGAAATAGTGGTGCGAATCGGATGTCCTTGTTGCCCAAATAGATCCCAGAAAATAACAGGGGATGCGGCAAAAGGCACTGTATCCAATTGCAAGCTTTTCAGGCGTTCATCAAACTTGGGATTGCTGCTGCCTGCTTTGGCCAGACTGGAAACATCACCTTTAGCATCGGCAAGAAACACGGGTACACCAATACGGGAAAAACTCTCGGCCATCACTTTGAGGGTGACGGTTTTACCTGTTCCTGTAGCGCCGGCAATCAGGCCGTGTCGGTTGGCAAATTTAGAATGTAAAACAATCTCTTGTGTTGTATCTGTGGTTTTTTTAGCAATAACGATTGGCGTACTCATTCTTCACCTGTTTTTAATCTCAATCGAGCTGTTTTAATGCGTTTTGGATATCTTGAATTAAATCTTCTGGATGTTCTAGTCCTATACAGAAGCGAACCAATAAACCTTGTTGTAAATGTGTATTTTCCAGCGTACGCATTTGTTTGAGGTCATATAGCATGGCCAGACTAACGGGGCCACCCCAACTAAATCCCAATTTAAACAGGCTGAAATTGTCACAGAACTTTCGAATCGCATTGAGATCATATTCAGGTTTGAAAATGACACTGACTAAGCCTGCGCTTTTTCCAGTACGACAAACTTCTGTCCAGAATTGATGGCCTGCTGCATCAGGATCGCTTGGATGCAGGACTTGGTTAAATTGTGGTTGTTGTTTGAGCCAGTTGAGTAGGGTCAGGGCACTTTGTGATTGTTGTTCATAACGTAAGGACATATGCGCCAAACTACGTTGGATCTGTGCGGTATCATCACCTGAAACAGCAATGCCTTGAATGGCGTGCATCCGGTAGAGTTTATGATGGAGTGCTTGGTCACGGGTCACGACTGACCCCATTAGAATATCACCGCCGCCGCTTGGATATTTGGTCAGTGCATGTACGCTGATGTCCATGGCTAGATGTTCATCTGAAAAATCAAAGGCATTAAAAGCCAGCCCAGCGCCCCATGTATTATCCAGTGCGGTGAGCACGTTGGCTTGCTGCGCTTTTTTTACCAAATTTTTTAAATCTGGAAACTCTAGCGTGACTGAGCCAGCTGCTTCGAGCCAGATCAGTTTGGTTTTTTCAGTCGGTTGAAAACTATTGGCATCAATCGGATTATAAATTTTAACTGTGATGCCGTAACGATCTTGCAGATGGTTTAAATGTTCAAGGTTGGGGCCGTAAATATTATCGGCGACCCAGACCTCATCGCCTGTACTTAAAATGGCACTATTCACGAGATTAATCGCTGATAATCCACTTGGTGCAAGCAGACAATAGCGGCCGCCTTCAATTTGGGCAATGTTGTCCCCTAATGTAAACGTTGTTGGTGTACCGTGTGTGCCATAACTATAGTCATAAGCATCGGTCCAATGGCGGTCAAAAAGGTGCGCTGTGCTTTTAAAAATAATCGTGGATGCACGAAATAAGGGAGGCTGGATGGTTTCAATGTATTGAGCGGCTTTTCTTGGTGCGTGAATCAGTTGGGTCTGTGCTTTATTGTGTGTTGTCATGGGGCAAAATCAAATCAATATAATGAGTTAGGGTAAGAGAAAATCAGCAAAGTCGCCAGTGCTTTGCAGGTTTTGTACAGAATCCGTACAGATTTGGCTCATCATCTAAAACTGGCTTTATTTTTGCTAAGACAAAGTATCATTCTAACTACAATAGGTTTTAGCGCATGAAGTCGCATTTAAGAGTGCATTATTTTCAGCACATTGCTGGCGAGGGTTTTGGCAGTTGCTATGACTTTTTAAAAGCACACAAAGCAAAGATTACCGCCACTGAGTTTTTTGCTTTGCCAGTTGATCTACCTCTGGAATTGGAAGCTCTGCCACGTGTAGATGAGGTAGATCTACTGATCATTATGGGGGGCACTATGAGCGTGAATGATGAGGCAAACTATCCTTGGTTGAGACTAGAAAAAAGATGGTTACGCCGCTATCTCGCCGCAGGCAAACCAGCGATTGGTCTGTGTCTGGGTGGGCAATTGATTGCCAATGCCTTGGGGGCCGCAGTCAGCAGGAATCCGCATCAAGAGTTGGGGTGGATGGATGTTGGGCGCGCGTCACATGTCCCCGAAGACTATTTTCAGGTTCCAGAACAGTTAAATATTTTGCAATGGCATAGTGAGACCTTTGAGATTCCGAAAGGGGGGATTCGTCTGGCAGAGAATAAGGTGTGTCGGAACCAAATGTACCAAATTGGACGTAATGTTTTGGGGTTTCAGTTTCATCCTGAAATGACGCCACATGCGCTGGCACTGCTGATTGAAAATGAAGAGGACATGGCGGTATTCAATGGCGACTACGTCCAGCCGATGTCTGAATTAAAAAGAACTTTAAAAAGTAAATTTGAACAAGGGAATCGATTGCTCAATCAGGCAATTGATTATGTGGTGAGCGCCTAGCAATACGTAATTTGATTAAAAAAAGAAAAGAAGAATTGCATAAGACTTAAACAATCGTTATAATGGGCGACCCTCAAATGGAGGGCGTTCACTACGAAGAAAGTAGTTAACGCATTACAGTCGTGGCATCGATCACGACCATAGTGATTTTCACTGCCCTTGACACTTACCAAAAGGTGAGGTGCGTCATGGGTGATTCTTTATATATTTGGCTTGGAGTTTACTGGTATGTCTAACCAGAGAATTCGTATCCGTTTGAAGTCTTTTGATCATCGTCTGATTGATCAATCTGCTCAAGAGATCGTAGAAACCGCTAAGCGTACTGGCGCACAAGTGTGTGGTCCAATCCCGATGCCTACTCGCATCGAACGCTTCAACGTTCTTACTTCACCACACGTCAACA
>Ga0209958_1000726_pt1 | contig 41406 bp, 38 predicted proteins | sample ThiBio_inoc_plan_FD_183942 | JGI IMG/M metagenome (GOLD analysis project Ga0209958, IMG submission 183942) | Wastewater bioreactor microbial communities from Cape Town, South Africa - Thiocy_inoc_plan (SPAdes) | ecosystem: Engineered > Bioremediation > Thiocyanate > Unclassified | place: South...
TTCTGCTTGTAAGGCAGACGCTCTACCAACTGAGCTAAGCGCCCTTAACGTCTTCATCGTTTGTGAGGTGCATTATAGAGAATCTTTACAGCCTGTCAAACGCTTTTGCCATTCTTTTCTGAAAAAACCGCACGAATGATTAAAAAATAAGTAATTCCTTGAAAAAATCAAGATTTTCGTATTTTATTTAAGCACTTATTGCGATTTTCATGCACTATTTTTAATGGCATGTTCCGATATATAAACCAAGGCGTGTTCAGAAACCAGTTCAAATAGTTCGAGGATTTCATCATTGTTCATCCGAATACAACCATGTGACATAGGAATGCCCATCGGTTCGGTATCTGGTGTACCATGAATATAGATATAGCGCTTAAACGTATCGTGCCCTTCCCCATGGTTAAAGCCTTCTTCTAAACCATCCAACCATAAAATCCGCGACAAGATCCAATCACGTTGTGGAAATTGCTGTGCCAATTGTTGGTCATACACCTCACCAGTCGGTTGGCGTGCAATAAATACGGCATTTTTAGGTGCATCTCCACCAATCTTTTGTGCAACCTGATGCCAGCCTCGCGGCGTTTTACCACTATTCTCTTGTTCACCAATACCGTTCTTACCCGAAGAGATCACATAGAATTTATTATGTTTTGGCAAACTTAAAGTTTGTTGTGCCAAGTCAATGACGATGTCTGCCTGATCTAGGGTATAGCTCATTTTTATCTCGATAACTGATAGAACACTTTTATTTCAACATAGACTGTCGGCTTTTTCTTGTGCTTTTCAGTAGTTTTAAGGATTGGTATGTTTTAAATATAAGTCGAAAAGCATAATCATTTTATTTCTTTTGAATAGCCAGCTTTGTTTAACTTTCCCCACTCTGTAAGAATATATTCAGCAAGGGCTTCGCTTTTCTTAACTTGCTACTCGCAACATATGAGCCATATTTGGCGCAAGGTCTTGCGCATGAGAAATACATTTCGCAAGAGCGTTGCTTTTCTTAACGCCCTAACTCGAACATAGTTCTCGTCTTGCGCAGCTAAAAAGCGTTGCTTTTCTTAACGCTGCTCAGGCTCGGGGCGTAACCACAACCACACAGCCACGATAAACATGGTGACATCGGTAAAAACTTTGACAAGGAATGGGGCATTAGTAAATAGCATCAAAATACCACTGATCAGCATCATAATACTGGCAATCCATTTTGCCTTCCGAGGTACTGTGCCATGTTCACGCCAATTACGTAAGGTCGGTCCATATTTAGGATGATTTAATAACCATGCATCCATTTCAGGCCAGCCTTTTGACGCAGCCCATGCTGCAAGAATCAGAAATACGGTGGTTGGCATCCCCGGTAAAATTGCCCCAATGATTCCCAAAGTAATAAAAATGACGACCAAGCTACGCCAGAACAACGTTTTCATTGAGCAATTAACCAACACATGTTTACAACCGTGCTAGTATAAAGTGTTTTGATTGTGGTTTCTTAAACTTAACCTATTATTTCAATGATTGAGTCACTTCATGTCTAAAATGATTACCACCCCTTGTTTTTTTGAGCCGTGGTTACAGTTTAAGCATCCGATTGTACGGCATTTGGCCTTTTGTATTGCCAGTCCCAATATCCTGACTCACATCCCCAACGAGCTGAATGTTCAACATCATTTTGAACTCCACTCGGATACGATTTGGCAGGGTCATTATCAACGTTATGAACAGCGCCTAAAACAACTCGATCAACATCCCCAAGCTCTCATTGATTTTCTGGCACAACTCAAAAGTACCCGTCTCGGTTTACGTTTTGAGAATTTACTCTGGTTCTGGTTATTGGATGATGACTATCACCCCTACCAACTGCTGGGACATAGTATTCAAAAAATTGCGGGGGCAGTCACCTTAGGTGAACTCGACTTCGTGGTATTCAATCAGCAAACCGCAGAAGTTGAGCATTGGGAAGTCGCCTTAAAATATTATCTGGGCGAAGGGCAATTCGCTTTAGCACAATGGTACGGACTCAATCGACAAGATACCTTACAACGCAAACTCAAGCATTTTACCGAACGTCAGTTTCAATTCACTGAAGCGAACCAGCATCAACTTCAACGAAAATTTGCAGTGATGAAAGGTCAACTGTACCTGCCTAGCCTTTCAGATCATTTAATCCGCCCCACTTGGGTTAATGCATCACGACGTTTAGGACAATGGGGAACTCAAATCCCGAAAACACCTTATTATCGGTTACAACGACATGAATGGCTCTGCCCTGATCAACAGGCATCGTCACAGCCTGCACTTTGGTGGACCAATGGTCTGTACTATCAAGATCAGTCTGAACCCACTTTTTATATGTTTCGGCAACCCTCTTTATTATTCAGTTAAACTTAATAAACTCATTACCTAACAAGATAACATTTTATAACACTTCTACCATCAAACACTTATGTTCATTTTATGGTAAATTTTTTAGCCTCTTAAGTACATCATAATTACATTTAAACGGAGAAGATGATGAAAAAGATCTTAGTTGCTTCAATCATGACTGCTTTTGTTTTAACTGGTTGTAATACATTCAAAGGTATTGGTAAAGATGTGTCTAAAGCGGGAGATAAAGTCACTCAAACTGCTGAGAAAACACAAGATAAAATGTAATCCCTGAAAGCAACTTACCAAAACCTTATCTAAACCTAGATAAGGTTTATTTTTACATACCTTTCTTCTGCATATTCCCCTATTATAACGGTTCATATTTCACCAGATTTAGCTACATCCCGCATGAACCATTCCGATACGCTTGAACTCAGTTTACAACTCCTTCGTCAACCCTCTGTAACGCCTGTCGACCATGATTGTCAAAACATCATGGCTGAACGTTTATCGAAGATTGGCTTTAATATCGAAAACATGCGTTTTGAAGATGTTGATAATTTATGGGCACGTCGTGGCACAGCAAGCCCCGTGTTCTGTTTTGCAGGCCATACCGATGTAGTACCAACAGGTCATTTAGATGACTGGAATTCAGATCCATTCTTACCAAGCATTCGCGATGGTAAATTATATGGTCGCGGTTCTGCCGATATGAAAACAGCTTTGGCTGCGATGGTGGTTGCCTCTGAACGTTTTGTTGCTAAACATCCAGACCATAAAGGTTCAATCGCCTTCTTGATTACTTCTGATGAAGAAGGGCCTTCAATCAACGGGACCGTGAAAGTTGTTGAAACACTTGAAGCACGTAATGAAAAAATGACATGGTGCTTAGTCGGTGAACCATCAAGCACCCATCAATTGGGTGATATCGTCAAAAATGGTCGTCGTGGTTCTCTAAATGCTGTTTTGACAGTATATGGTAAACAAGGTCATGTGGCGTATCCACATCTGGCAGAAAACCCAATTCATACGGCTTCTAAAGCACTAAATGAACTTTGTGAAACCGTTTGGGACAATGGTAATGAGTATTTCCCTGCAACCTCCTTCCAAATTTCAAATATCCAAGCCGGTACTGGCGCAACCAATGTGATTCCAGGCACATTAAAAGTAACCTTTAACTTCCGTTACTCGACTGAAGTCACTGCCGATATCCTGAAACAGCGTGTGCTTGAGACTCTAGATCAACATAAACTCAATTACGACATTCAGTGGACATTATCAGGCTTACCCTTCCTTACCCCAGTCGGTGAGTTAGTGAATGCTGCAAAGACCGCAATTAAAAATGTCACAGGTATCGATACTGTGCTCTCAACCAGTGGCGGTACTTCTGATGGTCGTTTCATTGCACCGACAGGCGCTCAAGTACTTGAATTAGGCGTATTGAATGCCACGATTCATCAAATTAATGAACACGTCAATGTTGCCGAGCTTGAACCATTGGCTGAAATTTATGAGCAAATCTTAGTCGAACTGCTTGCTTAAAATTAAAAAAGCTAATCAAAAAGGAACTCAAATGAGTTCCTTTTTGATTACAGCCCAAGCTGGGTCTGTATATTTTGCAAATGGGGAACATAAAACTCATGCTCGCCCATTTTTACATATTTAAAGACTTTATCATCGTCGATTTCGCGCTCCTCATCCACAATCTCTGAAATACGTACACGAATCGATTCAGGCATTTCATTGCAGACCAGCGCAAATCGCTCAGAAACGTCATCGCCTTCAATCACCAATGCAACACCGTGTTTCTGCTTTGGATCATTCACGGCGTAGACAGGAAGTTTAAGATCATGCCATTCAATATGATCGACATTAGTTTGGGTATCCATTGCTGACAATACAATATTTTGTGGTAACAACATCGGTACTTTTTGATGACATTGAATAATATATGCATCAATAAATCCCGTTGAGACCGTAATTAAATGTTGTAACTCTTGCTGGTCAATCTGTCCCAGTGCTGAGTTTGCGCTTTTCTTAGCCATTATTTTTCACCTCTTAGCGCACTGCAAGTAAGCTTTCAATATTTTCCAAGAGCGCCTCTTCTTGGAATGGTTTACCCATATATTGGTTTACACCCAACGATAATGCACGTTCGCGATGCTTCTCACCGGTACGCGATGTAATCATGATAATTGGCAAGTCACGATGGATTTCATGATGTCGTACCAAATTCGACACTTCGAAACCATCCATACGTGGCATCTCGATATCCAGCAACATCAGATCTGGCTTAATCGTCTCAAGCTGTTCAATTGCATCCACACCATCTTTAGCAGTCACAACATCATAGCCTTGACGCTCTAACAGACGTGAAGTGACCTTACGTACCGTCACCGAGTCATCGACAATCATAATTAAGCGACGTTCATCATAACGCTGCTTGGTATAGGTCTCATCCGCTTGTTTACTACGTGCAGTAGACTGTGCTTGTCGAGCAATATTTTGACCGTCCAAGATCAAACACACTTGACCATCACCGAGAATCGTTGCACCTGCAATCACGCCAATACTTGAGAACTGTTGCCCCACAGGTTTAACCACAATCTGTCCACGTGAACCAATCAACTGATCAACCAGTAATGCCGTAGTCTGACCTTGAGCCCCTTTAATCAACAGCACAGGTAAGGAATGCACGACCCCACTTAAACGCGGAATTGGCTGTCCAGCGACGAACTCAGACAAGTAGCGTAAACGATAACGCTCTTGATCAATACTGAAATAATCCTCTTGGCTTTCAAAGTACTGTTCTAAAGCCATCGGTGAGATACGCACAATACGATCGATCTGTGCCAATGGGAAGGCGAACTGTTGATCGCCAGCTTTTACCATCAAGGCATCGCTCACCGCTACCGTGGTTGGTACGCGAATGGTAAAGGTCGTGCCCTTACCTAAAGTAGAGTCGACACTGACGTGACCACCTAAGGCTTTAATATCACTTTGTACAACGTCGAGACCTACTCCACGTCCAGAAATTTGAGTGACTTGAGCCGCGGTACTAAAGCCCGGATGGAAGATAAATTGTAGAATTTCTTCCTGATCCAGTTTCTGATCTTTGGTCATCAAACCTGTTTGTAACGCTTTTTCCTTAATGCGCTTAACATCAATCCCTTTACCATCATCACTGAAGGTCACAACAACATCCGTACCTTGACGGCCAATGTTCAGCACAATATGTCCAGTCTCTGGCTTTTGTGCTTGTAAGCGTTGCTCACGGTCTTCAATGCCGTGATCAATCGCATTACGTAACATGTGTTCAAATGGGGCAACCAGACGTTCAAGAATACTGCGGTCTAATTCACCTTCAGTGTTATTCACCACCAATTCGGTTGGACGGTTTAAGGTCGATGCAGTCTGACGCACAATACGCTGTAAACGTGGCAATAAACGCGAGAAAGGTACCAAGCGAGTACGCATCAAGCTTTCCTGAATTTCTGCTTGAATACGTGACTGTTGTAGCAACAAACCTTCAGTATCACGAATCTTCTCAGACAACGTGGTTTTGAAGTCAACCAAATCCGATGCGGACTCGGCTAATGATTTGGACAATTGATTCAACGATGAATATTGGTCCATTTCCAGTGGGTCAAAATCAGCATAACGCGAATTTTCACCGCCATGTCGTGCAATAATTTGACTTTCCAACTCGCCTTCCATTCGACGTAACTGATCCGCCAAACGTTTGATTGCGAGTTCCATTTCCGTCAGCGTACCACCCAGTTGGCCCAAATCCATTTCAATACGCGAACGGTTGATCGCATTTTCCCCAGACAAGTCAATCATCTTCTCAATGACGTCAGCAGAAACACGGATCATTTCATTATTCTGTTCAATGCGTTCTGCAGTTTCCCACTCACCCAACATTGACGGCGGCTCAGTACCATCCCCTTGAACGAACTCCATACTATATTCAGGAGTAAAGATATCTTTGGCAGAAAGTTTCTGTGGTAGTTGTGCCGAAACGTCGACAAACTCCATCTTCTCAAAGCTTTGTTTTAAGCCATCAAAATTGGCATATTGACGCTTAAAGATTGCATCATTCAACCAAGCCAACGCCGTATTCAGCAGGTTATCATACACATTCGAGCTGAAGTGATGTACACCAAATTGTTCAAATGCATTCTCTAGATGATAGGCAATAATCGCAATGGCATCCATTTCTGCCATGCGTGCACCACCTTTCAAACTGTGGGCATTACGCTGTAACTGTAACAGCAAGCTACGGTTACCACGTTGGTCAAACCATTGCTTCAATAAACCTTGTGCTTGCTCAAGCAATTCTTCTGCTTCTTCAAGGAAAGTCTGTTCAACCAGATTACGAACATCATCATCTGTCGAATCAGCAACGGGATCAACCAACTGTGCTGCGGAAATCTCCTCAAGCACTTCGGCCTCAATAGGAGAAGACTCGAGCTCAAGTTCAATCGTTTGTTCAGCAACCACGGCTTCAACTTGGTCCAACGCAGGCTGTTCCACCTGAATCGCTTCAACTGCGTCAAATGCTTGTGCTGTTTCAGGCACTGGCTCTACAGCAACAGACTCAATTGATTGATCTGCCTGTTGTAATAACTGTACCACATGGGTAGATGGATAATCGGTATGCTGATCACGAATGGTTTGAATACGATCGGCAATATCATCCTGCACCAACCGAATAATCGCGATGAGTTGTGGCGTTACCTGAATCTGCTGGTTGATCAACTTTTCATAAATCGTTTCTAATTCATGCGCGATCAAACCAATATGACGCGCTTGAATCATATTTGAGCCACCTTTTAAGGTGTGCAAATAACGCATCAAATTCTTTAAGGCATGAACGTTTTGATGATCGGCCGTCCATGTATTCAGGTCAGTATCGATCCCACCGAGCAACTCATCTGCTTCTTCAAGGAAAATATCCAGCAAATCTGGATCAAAGTCGCGATGAGCATCTGCTGACTGGAGCTGTTGCTTATCTAGTGCAAGCTGTGCAGCAAAAGCGGTGACATCAATGGCAGCAGAAACAGATTCCGTTTGAACAGGGGCAACTGTGGTAAGTGCTTCTACTGACTCAGCAACATCTGCTTCACTGACAACTGATTGCCCTTGCTCCACTGTTGCTACAGCTTCAATTCCAGTCTGATCAACAATTGGGGCTGTTTTAGATAAATCAGCAAGCACAGCCAAAGTATGAGTCGCAGGATAATCCACCTGCTGATCACGAATGGTTTGAATACGATCGGCAATATCATCTTGAACTGCACGAATTGCGGTCACTAATTGTGGCGTTGCCTGAGTCTGTTGATTGATCAGCTTTTCATAAATCGTTTCTAATTCATGCGCAATCAAACCGATATGACGCGCTTGAATCATATTTGAACCACCTTTTAAGGTGTGCAAATAACGCATCAAATTCTTTAAAGCATTGAGGTTTTGATGATCCGTCGCCCATGTATTTAGATCGGTATCAATACCGCTCAACAACTCATCTGCTTCTTCCAAGAAAATATCCAATAAGTCTGGATCAAAATCACGATTGGCATCTGCTGATTGAAGTTGCTGTTTATCTAAAGCAAACTGTGCCGCCAGATCCGAGGAAGCATTAGAAGCATTACTTGGTGTGGTAACGGGCTCAATGACTGATACATCTACTGAGGCATCTGTTGCTTCAAGCACAGCAGCCTGTTCCAAAGATTCAACATTTTGCTGGGTAAATGAACTTAATTCATTCAAAACACGTTCATGTGTTTTGCTTAATGTGACCCGCTGTCCCGCCGCCAAGGTATCAAACAGTTGAATAAACTGTTGATGAACCTGATGGTATAACTCAAAAGCATAATCAAGATTGAGTAAGCTTGGCTTAAAGATTAAATCCTGATAGCTGGAGCGCAGTAAGCTGGTGTATTGATACATCCCGATCGTGGCATGGTGATGGGTATGCTGTAACAAGATTTCAGCTTGCTGGCTCAACAGCTGAATATATTGCGGGAACTCGTGACGGGCACGTTTCTCAAAATCAAACTCAACGTCTAATAGATCATTGATATTCAACTCAAGTAATTCAGAAACCAAGCCCTGAGGTCGTACTGCCGCTCCGTTCTTTTCTTCAAGTTGGAAGTCGTAGCTATCCCAAGCAACATTGAAGGTTTGATAAATTTCGTCAAACTGTTGCTGTGGCGCTTGTTGCTTCAAGGTATGCAAATAATCACGTACAAATTGCGCATAATGCGTCAATAAAGCGGTTTCATCCGAGCTTGAATCCAGTTCTTCTTGTAATAATGTTTTAAACAGATTTTCAACTTTAGCACTGGCCTCAAACACATGATCGACATGCGCCATCGCCGAACTACCTCGCAAGGTATGTAATGCGCGGATGAGCGTATTGTAATGGTCATTGCTTGGACGATCATTCTTTAAGAACTGATCAATGGTCGCAAGATGCTCTTCTGCTTCTTCCAAGAAGATTGCCCGTGTTTCTTTGGCAAGGGCCTCATCCTCAAATGGTGCTGCCAATTCAAGTTCAGTGATAGTATCAAGCTGTTGCTCTTGCTCATGTACCGCAGTCTCGACAACAAGCGCATCACTGTATTCAAGGCCTGTCGATTCATGCTCTTGATTCAAGTCTGTGGCTAGATTCAGAAGTTCTGCCAAAGCAGGTTCAGGACTTTGCTGTTGTTGTAATTGTTGTCCTAATAAAACCAGTGCTCTAAAATCAATTAAATGCTTTTGAACCGCTTTAAAATCATGTACAAGCTTGAAGCGATAAAGATTGAATACCGCTTGGACATAGCGTTGAATATCGCTGTTAAGCACGATCGTGCCAGCGATCACCCGATTCAACGTATCTTCAACCGTCCATGCCAACTCACCCGATGACTTAGCGCCGACCATTCTTCCCGAACCTTTTAAGGTATGAAAATGGCGGCGAATATCGCTCAGTAGATCTTGCTGATGTGGTTGTTCAGTCCATTGAACGAGTAATGGTTCTAACTCAACAAAGATTTCATCTAATTCTTCAATAAAAATTTCAAGAATCTCTGCATCTTGTTCAAGATAACTGTCTTCAGGAAGCGTCATCGTTTCAACTAACGTTTTTAATATTTGTTTCATAGCTGCTTCTTTCGTTTTTATCCACCAATGTGGGTAAAAATTACGTCTATCTATCACACAAGATGTAGTTACATTTCGCCATCACCTTGTTGAGATATCCAACATCTCTAAAAATGGAAAGACAGACACCCCCATCTGCCTTTCCAATTCGGTTTAATCAGGTAACTTAAAGTCGGTTACCGATTCACGTAATGATTCAGCCATGTTTGCCAACTCAGATACTGAGCGTGCTGTATCAAACGTTGCAGTTGTGGTTTGTGAAGTAATTTCCTGTACGACATTCATCGTGGTTGCAATATGGCTGGCAGATGCAGACTGAAGTTTTGCTGCATCAGAAATACTCGCAATCAGTTTAGCCAAGTCGCCTGATACGGTTTGAATCTCATCCAGTGCAATCCCCGCATCCTTGGCCAAGTTCGCACCACGAACAACCTCGGAAGTGGTTTGTTCCATCGAAATGACCGCTTCGTTGGTATCAGTTTGAATGGTTTTTACCAGGCTTTCAATCTGCTTGGTTGCTGATGCAGAACGTTCCGCAAGACGTTGGACTTCATCGGCTACGACCGCGAAACCACGACCTGCTTCACCTGCCATCGATGCTTGGATCGCTGCGTTTAATGCCAAGATGTTGGTTTGGTCGGCAATATCGTTAATCAACGAGACAATGTTACCAATCTCTTGTGAAGACTCACCCAAACGTTTAATACGTTTTGATGTTTCTTGGATCTGTTCACGAATGTGATCCATACCTTCAATCGAACGGTTTACTACTTGCGCACCATTGGTTGCAATTTGTACCGAACGTTGTGCTACATCAGCAGATTCAGATGCGTTGGCAGATACTTGGTCAATCGACAATGCCATTTCGTTCATCGCCGCTGATGCACCTGCAATTTCTTGTGCCTGATGCTCAGAAGCCTCTGCCAACTGGTTGGTAATGCTTTGAGTATCTTGGGTATAACGTGCAACTTCTTGTGAAGTGTCGGTAATACGAGAAACAAGGTCACGTAACTGGTCAATCGCGAAGTTAATCGAGTCGGCAATCGCCCCCGTAAAGTCTTCCGATACCGTCGCATAAGAACGCAAGTCACCGTCCGCTAAGTCGGCAATCTCATCCAGTAAACGTAAAATCGCGTTTTGGTTACGGTCATATTCGTCTTGCAGACGCGTTACACGCTCTTTATCAGTATTACTACGTAAAGCAAGTAATTGTAGTGCTGAGAACACCAATAGACCTAATGCACCAATCAGTACAATACCCGCAACAACGTTATCCCAACCGCCTTCGGCTTTATTTGATAAATCATTGAGTGAAGTCAAAAGCGCATCAGACTGCGAGAAAATTTGTGATGATGCTTGGCGTACGCGAACAATCTGGTTGGCATTTTGTAATACCGTTGCTGCTGCTGATTTCAATACGGCGTCATAATCAGATTTAATGCTGTCTACAGATTCACGCAATGCTGCTGAACTGATACGGTCTACACCGAGTTCCGAACTACCATTCAGTTGTGCATTTAAATACACACCGAAGGTATCAATATCGGCACCGAAGTCATTCGCAGAAACACTTGAGTTGTCCGTACCAACCAATACCGAGTTGATTGAACGTAAAATACGTTCTGCAATGAACACTTGGTTTTTGGTGATAATTACCTGACTACTCGGCATGTTTTCACGCACCATCTGGTCGACCATCAAGTTATATTCTGCCTGAATCTCAGGAATGGTTTCACTGATCGAAATGTTGGTATCGTAAAGTTGGTTAATAACTTTTTGTTGCGATGCAATCAGGTCAATATTCTTGGCAACAGTATCCCAAAGACCACTGACCTTCTTGTACTCATCAGAGCCTTTACCATAAACACTTTCAACAGTATCTAGGTTTTCAGCAAACTGCTTCTCTGACTCGACCAGTTTTTTCATGGCTTCTGGTGTACCAGATGCAGTTGCTTCAGTCGCTTGACGTGAAATAGTCTGCGATAACAAACGCAATTCACCCAAACTACGGGTCAACTGGTTTGAACGCGGAACGCTCACGAATAAGTAAATCAAGAGGATAACTGCAAGGGCCAAAGCAATTAAAGCACGATAGATAATCGGTTTTGATTTCTCAGTTTCACCGAATAAGCGCGAAAACTGGTCAAGTTGCGTTCGGATATTATCTAAGAACGCCCCACCTTTTTTCAGCCCTGCACTATCGCCATTGCCGTTCTTTTTTTTAAGTTTAAAGCCCATGTCAGCTTCTCCCCTGAATACGCGCTTATGTTCCGTAGCGTATAAATTAGTTTATAAATTTTATTGATGCATTCATGTACTGAGGGTTCTTTAATAACCGACTCAATAAAAACACATGCCATTGTTGATTATGTTGATGGAAATGACCTTGGCAATAATCTTTCAATTTATTATCCAGCTCATTATTTTGAGAGAAAAAACTCTTCTTATTAAAGTGTTGAATCCCCAAAACCTGATCGACGACCAACCCCACATAATGGTCTTGATGGCTAATACAAATCACTTTTTGCGTTGGAGAAAACTGACTTCGCTGCCCTGAAATAAAGTGTGTTAAATCAGAAACAGAAAGTAGTCGTCCACGAATATTGGCCAAACCTCGCACCCACGCCTGAGTATTTGGTACTGGTGTATATTTCGGAGGATAGATCACCTCCGAAATTTCCCCTAAAGGCGCAACAAAATATTGCCCTAACATCTCAAATGCGATACCAGACCAACGGCTGACTTCATTTTGAGTTGAAGTGTATTGTTTATTGCCTCGCTTGGATAAACGAAGCAACTCGATAAATCCATTTGCTGCCATACCCTATCCCGTATTGAGTAATGAGAAGGCTCATCTTGAGCAAAAAATTAACTTAATAATTGTTTAATGACATCAATAAGTTGCTGTTCATCAATCGGCTTAGTTAAATAATCACAAGCCCCTTGACGCTTACCCCATACACGGTCTGTGGCCTGATCTTTGGTACTGACAATCACAACTGGAATATGCTGTGTGTCCTTACCTTTGCTGATTTGACGCGTTGCCTGAAAGCCATTCATCCCAGGCATGACCACATCCATCAGTACCAGGTCAGGCAATTCTGCCTGCGCCATGGTCACCCCATCAGCGCCATTGGTTGCTTCAATAACGTCATAACCGTGCTTCGTTAAAATTTCTCTAAAGCGAAATGTTTCAGTAGGTGAATCATCTACAATAAGTATGCGAGCCATTTTTTCCTCAATCTTAAATTTTATGCGCTAACATGGTTGCGAATTGCGTTTAACAGCTCATCTTTACTGAATGGCTTGGTTAAATATTCATCCGACCCCACAACACGCCCTTTCGCCTGATCAAACAAACCGTCTTTGCTTGACAACATAATGACTGGAATATTTTGATAATTTAGAGAATTTTTAATTAATGCACAGGTTTGGTAACCGTCTAAACGAGGCATCATGATGTCGACAAAAACGATATCTGGATTAGCTTCTGCAATTTTTGATAATGCTTCAAAGCCATCAACCGCTGTAATCACTTCACAACCTTCACGTTGCAATAAAGTCTCAGCTGTACGACGAATCGTTTTTGAATCGTCAATCACCATGACCTTCAAATTTTGAAATTTATCTTCCATTTATTGTCCTGCCCCAATACTCAATACAAATTATGGTTGGTTTAATTTGTTTTATACAGATTAGTTGATATTTTTAACATATCTTTACTTGCATTATCAATGAAGTTTTTTGAACCAACCTATCAGTTTCGCTTAACAATCGTAAACAGTTCACACTTTTGATTAAATTCCTATTTTTTTTGCTGAATAACTATTTTTAAATGTCTAAATTAGCACTAATATACAACTGATTATTATTTAAAAATAAGTGATTTAATTAACTTTTTACGGGGAATGTAATGACTGGTTCGTTAAAGTGCGGTTTCCGCATTGGTCACTTTACAACGATTACTCGTAGTTACATTTGTTCATTTTTTCTATTGCTATTTGTCAGCCATTCTAGCCTTGCAGCAACTGAACAAGTTAAACCTGTTTGGTATCGTTATTATGACAAAAACGGCGTTGCCAATGTCAGTACCTCCGTCACCCCAGAACATATCCGGCATGGCTATGAAGCACTTGATCGGAACATGCAAGTGATCAAACGCAACCGTGCTTATAATGCTGCCGCAGACGTTCAACAGTCTGCTCAGCGTGAATCTCAAGCACGCCGTCGCGAACAAGATCTCAGACTCAAACGCGCCTATGGCAGTCCACAAATCGCAGCAGCAAAACGCGATCAAATTTTAGCAAACCTGAAAAAACAGCTGAATTATCAACAAGAACAATTACAGCAATTACAAAAGGATAAGATTGGTTTTAAACGCCAAGAAATGGAATATCACCGCAAAGGTGAAATGCTGCCTACCCAGCTTAAAAGCAATCTGGAAAATAATGCTCAAAATATCGAGAATGTTAAGAAAACTGTTGAAAGCCTACGTAATGCCTACCATAAGACCGAAGTTGAATATAGCGATATTATCAATCGCTTAAATGCACTCGGCTCGACTTGAGTCCTGAATATGCAATAAACCGCTGATCGCCTCGACATTAATCTTTAAACAATTCCAATATTTAAGTGTATGTCTGTACTTTATACTGCGCCAAATTGAATGATTCATGTCATAATGCCCATTGCTCAAAACTGAGCTGATTATTTTTGCTCATTGATAGCACTTTTTAAATAACACTTAACTTTAGGACAGTTTCCATGCGCGCAAGCCGCTTTTTATTTGCAACGTTAAGAGAAACCCCAAATGATGCTGAAGTGATTTCACACCAGCTCATGCTACGTGCGGGGATGATTCGTAAACTCGCTTCTGGCTTATACTCTTGGTTGCCCATGGGAACGCGCGTTTTAAAGAAAGTGGATGCCATTGTTCGTGAAGAAATGAACCGTTCAGGTGCATTAGAAGTCTTCATGCCAGTGACCCAACCAGCTTCGCTTTGGGAAGAATCGGGTCGTTTTGAACAATACGGCCCAGAACTATTACGCTTTAAAGATCGTCATGACAATCCATTCGTGTTAGGTCCAACTCACGAAGAAGTGATTACTGACTTGGCGCGTAATGAACTCAAGAGCTATAAACAGCTCCCTTTGAATTTCTATCAAATTCAAACCAAATTCCGCGATGAAATTCGTCCACGTTTCGGTGTAATGCGCTCGCGTGAATTCATCATGAAAGATGCTTATTCGTTCCATGCGGATCAAGCCTCACTACAAGAAACCTATGATGTGATGTACGACACCTATAGCCGTATCTTCACCCGTCTAGGTTTGGACTTCCGTCCAGTACAAGCAGATACCGGTTCAATTGGGGGTTCAGCTTCACATGAATTCCACGTGCTTGCATCAAGTGGTGAAGATGACATCGCCTTCTCAACTGAATCTGACTTTGCCGCCAATGTTGAAATGGCCGAAGCACTGTTAGTGGGTGAGCGTGCTGCAGCAACTCAAGCATTTACGCTAGTCGATACACCGAATCAAAAAACCATTGCGGATGTTTGCCAGTTCCTCAATACCGATGCGAAACAGTCTGTTAAAGCATTATTGGTACAAGGCCTAACTGACGACAAGGGTAATACACCCGTTGTTGCCTTGTTCCTTCGTGGTGACCATGAACTCAATGATATTAAAGCTGAAAAGCATCCATTGATTGCAGCACCTTTAGCATTTGCGACTGAGCAGCAATTGCAACAGCATGGCTTAACAGCAGGTTTCTGCGGACCACAAGGTTTAGTCGAAAAAGGCTTAACCGTGATTGTAGACCGTGCAGCATCGGTATTGTCTGACTTCGTTGCGGGTGCAAATGAGGTAGACAAGCATGCAACTGGAGTTAACTGGGACCGTGATGCCAAATTCACAGAAGTATTTGACCTGCGTAATGTGGTTGAAGGCGACCCATCTCCAGATGGTAAAGGCACCATCCAAATTAAACGTGGGATCGAAGTCGGCCATATCTTCCAACTCGGCACTAAATACTCAGAAGCGTTGGGCTGTAAGGTTCTTGGTGAAGATGGTAAACCATTTACCGTCACCATGGGGTGTTACGGAATTGGTGTAACACGTGTAGTCGCTGCGGCAATTGAACAAAACTTTGATGAGAAAGGCATTATCTGGCCACAAGCCATTGCTCCTTTTGAAGTTGCGATTGTGCCAATGAATGCACATAAATCACCACGTACGCTTGAAGCAGCAGAAGCACTCTATGCTGAGTTACAAGCACAAGGTTATGATGTCTTACTAGACGACCGTAACGAACGCCCAGGCGTGAAATTCTCTGATCTAGAATTGATGGGAATCCCACATCGTATCGTAATTGGTGAAAAAGGTTTGGATGCTGGTACTTTCGAGTACAAAGGTCGTCGTGATGCTGAATCAAGTAATCTCAATAAAGCAGAATTATTAGCAAAACTTGTTCGCTAATCTAAATTCTAAACATAAAAAAGCCGTTTCCATGAAACGGCTTTTTTATTGAGCTTAAGCAGTTAAATCTTTAATGGTTTCTGATGGGCCATTCTTTTTCACAGACTCAATTCCCTTATCACGAGACTGTTCGCTTGCATACAGTTGACTGGTTCCAATCACCTGATGATTTGCAGCCTTTAAATTAAAATAGGCTTTTTCATTCTTCGAGGTTAAACGTTCATAACGCCCATCATCTGGACTATTTTTTTGTACCGATGCAATCCCATTCAAGGCCGCAGCTTTGGTTTTATACAACTCACTATTCAGTACAGGCTCGCCATTTCCTGCTTTTAACACAAAACGATATTGCCCATCACTTGCTTGACTGACTTCGAACCATCCTGCCATAAGGACCTCTATTATTGGAGTTAGTGTTGTTGGTTATCTCATCCAATATAGATCAGCAATTGCCGTTTAAGAAGATTAAATTTTGTTCGCTTTTGGTAATTTTTGTAATGAATAAAAAGGAGCACTTTCATGCTCCCCTATCACCCATCGTTTAAACTTTTTTCACAAACTCTGACTTCAACTTCATGGCACCGACGCCATCAATTTTACAATCAATGTTATGACCATCACTTGCATCAGGAACTAAGCGAATGCTTTTGACTTTTGTTCCAACCTTCACCACGGAAGATGAACCTTTAATTTTTAGATCTTTCACAACCGTTACGCTATCACCATCAGCCAACACATTTCCATTGGCATCTTTAATGATGTCCTGTAATTCTGAAGCTACTACTTCCCCTTCCTTCCATTCATGTGAACATTCAGGACAAATCAATAAATCGCCATCTTGGTAAGTATATTCTGATTGGCATTGTGGGCAATTTGGAAAAGACATAAAAGAAACTCAAAACGGCTATTATGATGGATAGACGCTGTTTTTCAAAATTTTAGGCTTGAATCGCTTTGCCAAGCAAATAATTCTTCAATACCAAGGCATGATTCAGTTGAGGATCTTTGGCTGCATAAATCAGTGTCAATTGCTGTTGCGCCGCCATTTCTCTAAGTTCATTGACATGTGGATTTTCAGATAGCTCTTGATAATAACCTTGCTGAAAACTGAGCCAATGTTCAGCCTTGTGGCAAAAAGACTGACGCAATTCCGTTGACGGTGCAATCTCCTTCAACCATAAGTCTAAATGCGCATGCTCTTTGGAAATCCCTCTTGGCCATAAGCGATCAACCAAGATACGCTTTCCATCGGTGACGGCGACAGGGTCATAAATACGTTTAATCTCGATTTGCATACTCAGACCTTCAAGTTAGACTTAACTTTCCATTGCGATATCAATCACCTGCCCTTTGGAATCAAAGCTGACACAAATCACATAATTGGTGATTCCATCGGGCAAAGTAAAATCAAGCATGTCATGTGTCGCTAAACCCTCATTTTCCCATTGATGGTCAAGCACCAAAAACGACAATACCTGCAACGGCTTTGGGGTCGATGTCCCAAAGTGTTTTTGCCAATATGCAGATTCAATCTCCTCAAGGTGATGTTGGATAAATAACTCCACACTGTCTTCGGCCTGTTGGTTTTCTAAAGCTTCCTGCATTGCATGACGTGCAAGCTGTTCACGGTGTTCAACAATTGCTTGTTCTGACATAGCATCCCCCGATGTCATCATCATAAACTGTAATTCTAAGCTGATTGTTTTGTTCAATTACTGATCCGGAATCTCAGCCTGTACCAATAAGCCAAGCAGATACAATGATTCTTGCCAGCCTAGATAGCAAGCTTCGACAGGAATCACGTCTGGTATGCCTTCTTGAGTAATATGGATTTCAGTACCGACCAATACTTGTTTTAATTGAATCGTCACCTGAATCTCACCTGGCAGATTCGGGTCATCAAAACGATCGGTATAACGCAAGCTTTCATTGGGAACCAGTTCTATATAGGTTCCACCAAAAGAATGCGAGCGTCCCGTTGAGAAATTGGTAAATGACATTTTATAGCTCCCCCCCTCTTGCGGATCAAGGTGATGGACTTTTGCTGTGAATCCATGCGGTGGTAACCATTTTACCAAGGCATCAGGATCTAAAAAGGCTTTAAAAACCCGAGCAGGTGGCGCATTCAATACGCGATGTAATTTTACTGTACCCGTCATTATTATTCTCCAATCTTACGATTCTTTTGTTGGATCGATTTATCATAGCGATTTGGTGTACAAATGCTATGCCTTTAATCTCTCATTTGAGCACGATTATCGAGAATCTAAAGCTGCTTTTTTGTGAAAAATGGCGCAAAATAACAATCCATATTTTCGTGATTAGAATGCAGATTTAGGATTGATCTATGAGTCAGCTTGCTTTTACTGCTTTTAGCTTAAATGGTGTTGATGCACAGAAATTTTTACAAGGTCAGTTGACCGTGCATGTAGAGCGTATACCTGAAAATGAAAGTCGCTATACCGCTATTTGTGATTTAAAAGGACGTATTCATTTTGGTTTATGGATTAAAAGACTCAGCTCTGAGAGTTTTGAACTTGTGACCACGCAAGACCAAGCCGAAGAATTTGCTAAGCACATTAAAAAGTTTGGTGCCTTCTCTAAAATGAAGTTAGAACAAATTGGTCCTGTTTTCCCAACAGTAAATGGCATTCAAACCGAATTTTCATCAGTAGAAAGTGATATCGGCACTTGGCAAGTACAAGCCATTCAATCGGGTCAGGCATGGATTAGCCAAACAACAGAGCATTTATTTCAACCACAGGAGTTACGATTACATCAACGTGATGGCGTACATTTTGATAAAGGCTGTTACCTAGGTCAGGAAATTGTGGCGCGCCTGTGGTTTAAAGCAAAGCCGAAGCATTGGTTACATCTTATTCAAGCCAAAGGTGATCTGCCTGCGCCAGCAACTCAGCTCAGCAAAGATATTGAGGTGGTGAATAGTGTTGCATTTGAAGAAGGCTATTTAGCCCTAGTCATTGCAAAACCCGCTGCATTAGAAGAGCTCGGTGTGACCGTTTTGGATCTACCAGATGTACTGAATGGTGATGTGGCAAGACCAAGCTAAATACTTGTAAAAATCAGGCTTTGATTTTATATTGAAAACTCATGTGTTATCGCGCCTGCTGAACCCGATCAACTCATGAGTTTTTTAATGTGGGTGATGTTGCACAACAACGTAATCGAGCATGGCGACATAAACAAAAATTTCTATTTCGTGGTCGAGACTGTAGGTATAACCCTCTGTGTTGGAAGCCTCCTAAACAATGGAAATATCTATGTTCACAACAAGATAAACTTTCACGTGCCAGACAATTAAGAATTGATATCCTCGAATTTCCAAAGCAAAATATTGACATGATGCTCATTTTAATTACTGGATTTTTTAACCCTGAATACCCTGTTTATTTGCAGTCGCAATCAATGGCGTAGCCCAACAGCTGAACGCATTTTCGCTCAAGGGTATGGCTTACATACCCGTTCTGCAGGGACTAGCCGTCACGCCAAACATACTCTCTCTTTAAAGGATATTGCTTGGGCGGAACAAATCTTTGTGATGGAATCTCGACACAAACAACAGATCAAAGAACAGTTTTCCAAACAACTCCTGCATAAGCAAGTGTTCGTGCTCGATATTCCCGATGACTATCACTACATGGACCCAGAACTGATTGAATTACTTCAATTGGTAATGCAGCCTTATTTGGAGTAAAGTTTGGGTTAAATTCTTGTCGAAAGCGCAAATCAACGTTATTGTTCCTTTATTCTCAACACAACCGATTCCTCATGAAAATAACGATCAAAACATGGCTATCTGCACTCAGCTTGAGTCTGCTCAGCCTACAAAACCTACATGCCGATAGCAAAACACTGGAACGAAACTTCAGACAGAATTATCCAGATATTCCAGTCAAATCAGTTAGTCCCTCTCCTTTACCGGGTATTTATGAAGTCTATGCCGCAGGCAAAATCATCTATACAGATGAAACCGCCAAGTACCTGTTTTTCGGCAACCTCCTCGATGTTAAAAACAAAAAAAATCTGACCGAAGAACACTTAGCTGAATTTGGAAAAATCGACGTCAAACAACTGCCGCTCGATCAAGCAATCAAATATGTCAAAGGCAAGGGAGAGCGTACCCTTTACGTCTTTAGCGATCCTGACTGTCCCTATTGCCAGAAACTTGAACAGAATATGACTTCTATCGATAATGTCACGGTTTATCTGTTCTTATTTCCACTGAAAAAATTACATCCTCAAGCAGAAGCAGTTGCCAATAAAATTTGGTGTTCAAAAAATCAGTACGAAGCTTGGGAAGACTATATGCTGCATCGTAAAGCACCGAAAAATGCAGCGCAGTGTGAAACCCCAATACAAAAAAATCTTGCCTTAGGCCAAAAACTACAAATTGATGGCACTCCGACGCTATTCTTGCAAAATGGAATGCGTCTCTCTGGCAGCCCACAAAATGCAGAACAGATTGAGCAGCTTTTACAGGAAGCCAGCAGTAACAAATAGTATGCAATGATGAAGGCTTGTTGACTTTTTTGCCACAAAAAATCTCAAGCCTTCTTTCATATTTTTCAACCTAAGACATTAACTTTAAACAACTAAATAAAAATAAAGTTCCAGTTCCGTCTGTTCCATTTGCTAAGATTTATACAAAATCCTTATTTACATTTTTGCCCAAACTTTTATGATGAAGGCAGCATATTGAGTTCTGCTATGCAAAGGATGAAAGCAGATCAACATGAAAGGAAAATAAACATGAAAAAATTGCTCATCGCGAGTTTAATGACGATTGCAAGCCATACAGCATTCGCAGCTGACACTAAATCGACAACCGTCAAGACCGATCCGTTATTTACCAAAGCGACCCAACTTTACGAAGCAAAAGACTATCCTGCAGCCTTTCAGGAAATGCAACGTTTGGCCAATACTGGAAATAAGCAAGCGATCTTCAATTTAGGTTATATGACTCAGGCTGGGCAAGGCACAGTAAAAGATGAGAAGAAAGCTTTGCAGTATTATCAAGATGCTTCGGACAAAGGTTATGGTCCTGCAACCTTTGCCCTCGCTCAGGCCTACCATAAAGGCACACTTGGGCTAGCTAAAAATCCACAAAAATATAAAGAATATTTAGAGAAAGCATCAATTCAAGGCTCGGATGAAGCGACCGTTGAGTTTGCGGATATTCTTTTTAGACAAGGTAAGCCTGAATATGATCAACTTGCCATTCAGAAATTATTGCCGTTATTAAGAAAAGATTATTATCCTGCTAAAAACTTAAAAGCAGTATATGACCTTGGCATCGGCGTAAAGAATAAAAATCCATTCATGCAGCAACAAGCGATTGAAAGCTTAAAAGATCTTGCGAAAAAAGACTATGCGCCATCCCTGATGATTCTAGGCAATATGCTCGCCAATGGTAATATTATCGATCAGGATTTAGATCAGGCAAAAAATATATTCTCTCGTTTAGCTGCAGCCAACTATCCCAATGCAAAAGAGTCTTTAGTCAAAGTTGAAGAAGCGATTGCTGCGAAAAAAGCTACACCTGCGCAAGCACCCAAAAAGTAGAAAACCAAGAGCAGCATAATAAATGCTGCTCTTTTCGCTTAGAACTGCTTGCTGACTTTAATTCCCGCACTCCAGTTACGCCCATCTGCAGGTTCAAAGAAGCGACTATTGCTATCATTCACAATTACAGAGCCCGCATAGTTCTTATCGAATAAATTATCAATACGCGCAAAACCATTAATACCCCAATCTGCATATTTCCATGCATATCCTGTATAAATTGAAGCAACAGTATAGCTTGGCGCTGTATCACTATTCACATCATCCACATAGACCTTGTCCATATACTGCGCATCAGCACCCGCATAGAAGCCCTGCTCTGGCTTCCACGCCAAGCCAAGAAAAGCTTGGTTCTTGGCAATTCCCGGAATTGCATTGCCCTTTTCAATAGCCTTGACCGTACCGACAGCCGGAATTGCGGCATCAAACTTGGCATCCAAATAACCATAACTGGCATTCATTTCTAAGTCTTCCCAGAGCTTTTTATTCCATGCCAACTCAACCCCTTGGCGCAAGGTTTTATCGGCATTCCGAAAGGTCGCACGTCCATTTGAAGTGCCTGCTGAAACAATATCATCTTTGGTTTTGCTCTGGAAAACAGCCAAAGTGAAATCACCAAACGGGTTTTGCGATTTCAAACCCACCTCATAGTTATCACTTGTAGATGGCTTTAGATCAAAGTTAAACCCAGATTTGTCCTTATCCGCTTGATAGGCCATTTCTGTAAAGGTTGGGGTTTCAAAGCCTTTGGCATAGCTAGCATAGGCCAATAACTCAGGTGCAATTTGCCAGCTTAAGGCAGCCGATGGTAACACCTTGTTATAATCCGTTTTATCACTATCATTGCCATTGCTTAAATAATGATCCTTAGATTTATAATGCACATTGCTATAACGCACACCCGTATCTAAGCGCCAAGTCGGTAAAAACTGCCAAGAGGCTTGCATATAGGGATCAACATTCCACAAGGTATTGTCTTCATCGCGACGCAATGTGCCTTTCACCCCATAAGACGGCGAACCATTAACCAGATTAAAGTTCTCATACCCTTTACGATCTTCATCCATGCTATCAACCGCAAGCCCTGCGCTAAAGCTTGTATTCGGCAATAGTTCCTTACCTGTCCAACGGAAATCAGCACCGTAATAATTGCGTTCAAAATCAATCACACCACCAGCGTGATTAGGATTTTTTTGCGCGGATTGGGGAATTGATTGATATTGCGTCACCTGACGATTACCGAAATACACCATCGCATACAGTTCATGCTGATCATTAATCGGTTTAGACCAAGTCACGCCCGTTTGTGTTTGTTCTATATCTTTTCGCACATTATAAAGATTATTCGCATCATTGACTTGACGCGGATTTTGCTGCCATTGAGTTCGATTCAATCCTTGAGGATCATCAGCATGAATCTTGACATAGTTAGTGACCCAGTTAATTTTAGTGCCATCATCTAAGTTCCACGTCAGTTTCGCATTATTTAAGACTTTTTCTGCACTGCTATGGTCACGATAGCCATCGGTATCAAAGTAAGATGAACTAATCACATAACTTGGTTCATTTTGATTTTTTGCACCACCCTGCAACACCAGACCTGCACGATTCTTGTTGTGACTGCCTCCCGCATAGCTCATTTCAATCGAGTCTTTGCCCTGACCTTCTTTGGTCGTTGCCAAGATTGCCCCACCTGATGAGTTACCGTATAGTGATGAAAATGGGCCGGTTAATACTTCAAGATGACTGAGACTACTTAAATCAATATTCGAGGTTTGCCCTTGCCCATCTGGCATTGTTGCTGGAATACCATCGGTATATAAACGAATCCCGCGCACACCAAAGGTAGAACGTGCACCAAAACCACGCATCGAGAGCTGCAAATCTTGCGCGTAATTTTCGCGATTGCGTAATTGAACACTTGGAATGCCTTTCACCACTTCGGTTAAATTGACCTGTGCTGATTGATCATTTTTAGGCATATCGACCCTAAAAATTGATGCAGGCGTTTGCATATACGTGGTATCTGTACGTGTTGCTTCAACTTTGATCGTTGGAAGCTGTACCGCTTGATCCGCATCTGATTCAGCTGCCCAGACAACGCTACTACCCGCCCCCATACACATTGCGACGCAACCGTATAAAAGGTTAATTTTCAGTGAAGGCATGAAGATTCCTTATTTCTCAAAAATTTCGAAAGGATGATTTCTAAAAGTAAGCATCTGATTATTTTATATTTGTCTTACATCATTCACTTTAGCCAAAACCATCAATAATCTGGTTACTGATCGGCATTGGTAAATAAAATTAAATACCGTCATAATTGTAAGTCAAACATTTGCCCTCATTGTATTGTTGTTGAAACAACTTGAGCTTTCTATGCCCGAACTTCCTGAAGTTGAAACCACCAAAACCAGCCTGCTGCCGCTGTTGCAACAACGTGTTCAAGCAGTCAACGTCTTGAATGCAAGTTTACGCTGGCCCATTCCTGATGATCTCAATAAGCTGGTTGGACAACGTTTGACTCAACTTAAACGTCGCTCTAAATACATTTTAGCTCAATTTGAACAAGACCATATGCTCTGGCATCTCGGTATGTCTGGTAGCTTTCGTCTATGCGAACCCAATGAAGCACTCAGAAAGCATGATCATCTGGTGATTGATTTTGAAGATCTGCAACTCCGCTATCATGATCCACGTCGCTTTGGCTGTATTTTGTGGTTAGACCAACACAATCAAAGTAAACTGATCGACACGCTTGGTCCTGAACCACTCAGTGAAGATTTTAATGCGACTTACCTTCATGAAAAGCTGAGCAAAAAAAATGTCGGCATTAAAATTGCTTTGATGGATAACCATGTGGTGGTTGGTGTCGGCAATATTTATGCGACTGAAAGTTTATTCAACATCGGGGTTCATCCAGCACAACCTGCTTCGACGCTGAGCAAAGCACAAGTGGAAAAATTGGTCATTGAAGTTAAACGCATCTTAAAACAAGCAATTGATTTAGGTGGGTCTACCTTACGTGACTATAGCAATGCCATGGGTGAAAATGGTTATTTTCAGCAAACGCTTTTGGCCTATGGCCGTGCCGGTGAAATGTGCGTGAATTGTGAAACCACATTGGAAAACATGAAATTAGGTCAACGTGCCAGTGTATTCTGCCCGCAATGCCAGCCACTGAAGTTAAAAAAAGCGTAAGCTTATGAAATGTACGAAGGAGAACACATCATGCAAACTGCGATTGTTCGACATATTCTAGTGAAAGATAAAGACTTGGCTGAGCAGCTGAAAAAGCGGATTCAGTCGGGTGCAGATTTCAGCAAGGTTGCCAAGCAATATTCAACCTGTAATTCAGCAAAACGTGGTGGTGAACTCGGTGAAGTGAAAAAAGGTCAGTTGGTCCCTGTGATCGATAAACTAGTCTTTAGCGCAGCAGAGCGTATTTTACATGGTCCGATTAAAAGCCAGTTCGGCTTCCATCTGGTCGAAGTTAAATTCCGTATGGATGGTTTGAGATAATCGCTGGGTTTGAGCTTAAATTCTGATTTAAGCTCTTCAGCCTGTTCTGTGAAAAACCTTTTAATCCTGAGGCTTCATCACATAAGTCCATGCCAATGTTGTGCCGCCATCAGACAACTGAACCTGAACCTCTACCCGTTGGTACTGCATCCCTTCAAAATCATCCAACATTTGCCAATTCTGTTCTAATTTATCCGTACTAAATAGATAGCCCTCCACCAAAGGATCTGCTTCATTCAGCACCATTGCAGGCAAACCTTGATCTGGCCCCCAATCCAAAATATGAATGGTGCCATGCACCGAAGCCTGCTGCCAGTCACCCCCGATTTCTCCCAAAATATGGGCATTTTCTCGATTTGGGCACAGAGTGCCATATACAAATAATTGGTTCATGTCGGTTAATTCCCCTCATCATATGCACAGCATGTTAAAATGAAAGCAGCAATTTTTCTATGTAAAATGATGATTGTCACTGCATTATCCAGTGACAATCTATTTTAATAGGCAATAAAAAACGGCACCTCAAATGCCGTTTTTTTACAAGATGACTTAACCTTGTTTTTTCAACTCATCACGAATTTCACGTAACAATTGAACATCTTCTGGTGTTGCTTCAGGCTCAGGTGCAGCCTCTTCTTGTTTGCGGATACGGTTCATCACTTTCACCAACAAGAACACAACCCATGCCAATAACAAGAAGTTAATTAAAATGGTTAAGAAGCTACCATAAGCAAATACATTCAGTCCTGCATCCTGTGCTGCTTTCAGGGTCGTCACATTGTTCGGGTTATCGCCGAGGATAAGGAACCAGTTGGTGTAATCCACATCACCACCCAAGATCCATGAAATCACTGGCATCACGATATCTTTCACTAATGAATCAATGATTTTACCGAAAGCGCCACCAATGATGACACCAATCGCTAAATCCATCATGTTGCCTTTGATGGCAAATTCTTTAAATTCTTTAATAATACTCATCTATAACTCTCCAGAGTTGAACTTGATCGCGGTCTGTTTTTGCATTGTTTATTACACAGGCGCAGTTATTCACATAATGTTGCTAATTTAATATTTTTATCAAAAAAAGAAAGTTATTTCACACTTTAACAACACTTTTTTATTTTAATAAAAATATGTGTTTAAGCATGTTCTTCCGCTTAGGTTTATGCAATAAAAAACCGCTAAATAAATTTAGCGGTTTTGTCATTTTTCAGTGAAGAAAAATTATTTATCGCGGTTACGCTTACGTTCGTTTTCAGTCAAGTAACGCTTACGAATACGAATCGATTTTGGTGTTACTTCTACTAACTCATCATCTTCAATGAATTCAAGTGCTTGTTCAAGCGTATATTCAATTGCAGGTGTCAAAGTTAAAGCATCATCAGTACCAGACGCACGAACGTTGGTTAACTGTTTTGCTTTAGTTGGGTTTACAACCATATCGTCTGAACGAGAGTTAATACCCACGATCATCCCTTCATACACTTCTAACTGTGGCTTCGCGAATAAACGACCACGGTCTTGAAGCGTGAACAGTGCATAGCCCAAGCACGTGCCTTGAACCATTGAAATCAATACACCGTTTTGACGCTTCGCTACGCTACCCTGTTTCACAGGACCGTAATGAGAGAAGCTTGATGTCATGATCCCTGTACCAGAAGTCATGGTCAAGAATTCAGAACGGAAACCAATCAAACCACGTGAAGGAACAGTTGCTTCAATACGGATACGGCCTTTGCCATCAACTTCCATATTGGTCATCTCACCTTTACGGTGACCCATTTGCTCCATTACAGAACCTTGGTGCTGTTCTTCAACGTCAAACGTTACGTTTTCATACGGCTCTTGTCTTTCACCATCAATTTCTTTGATGATGACTTGTGGACGTGATACGCCCATTTCAAAGCCTTCGCGACGCATGTTTTCAATCAATACTGAAAGATGAAGTTCACCACGACCAGAAACTTTGAAACGGTCTGGACTGTCAGTATCTTCAACACGTAATGCTACGTTGTGAATCAATTCGCGATCAAGACGTTCACGGATGTTACGTGAAGTAACAAACTTACCTTCTTTACCAGCGAATGGTGAGTTGTTTACTTGGAATGTCATCGAAACTGTAGGTTCGTCTACAGACAATGCTGGTAAAGCTTCTACATTTTTCGGATCACAAATCGTGTCAGAAATGTTTAATGCATCAATACCTGTAATACATACGATGTCACCTGCTGATGCAGATTCTACATCAACACGCTCTAAACCGTGGTAACCCATGATTTTTAAGATACGACCGTTACGTGTCTTACCTTCTTTATCAATCACAGTTACTGGCGTGTTTAATTTCACTGAACCACGTTGGATACGACCAACACCGATAACACCAACGAAACTGTTATAGTCAAGTGATGAAATCTGCATTTGGAAAGGACCATCAACATCAACTGCTGGTGGTTCAACAATATCTACAATCGTTTGGAACAACGGTGTCATGTCTTCCGCTAATTCTTCTGGTGAAGGACCAGCAACACCACGTAAGCCTGAAGCATAAACAATTGGGAAGTCTAACTGTTCGTCTGTACCACCAAGGTTATCAAACAAATCAAATACTTGATCGATTACCCAATCTGGACGCGCGCTTGGCTTGTCGACTTTGTTAATAATTACGATTGGCTTCAAACCACGCGCGAACGCTTTTTGCGTTACGAAACGAGTTTGTGGCATTGGACCTTCTTGTGAGTCTACAAGAAGCAATACGCAGTCAACCATCGACATTACACGTTCAACTTCACCACCGAAGTCGGCGTGTCCCGGGGTGTCCACAATGTTAATGCGGTATTCGGTGTTTGTACGTGCGTCTAACCATTTGATTGCAGTGTTTTTTGCAAGAATGGTAATACCACGTTCAGACTCAAGCGCGTTAGAATCCATAACACGTTCAATCTCGCCTGCGCGATCACCAAGAGCACCTGATTGTTGTAAAAGTTTGTCGACTAGAGTCGTCTTACCATGATCGACGTGCGCAATAATGGCAATGTTACGGAGAGTTTTAATATCTGACATGTAAAATTCGATACGCTTTAAATTTGAGGGCAAATTATACAGAAAAATACTAAACTTTAGTAGTGACAGTTTATTGACAGTGCACTTTTTTTCTGACGAAGTGTCATAGAATCGTTGGTAAAGCGAGCTAACTCTATTAGAATATTCCACTAATGCCTCTCGCTTTTTATACTCCCATGTCGAATTCACAACCTCAGCAGCAGCTTGATCTGGTTTACGGACTCAATGATCGACCGAAACCTTTTGTTGCATTTTTAGCCGCTTTACAGCATCTTTTAGCAATTTTAGTCCCGATTGTCACCCCTGGTTTACTGATTTGTTTGGCACTTGGCGTCTCTCGTGAAGACACCAATATGATTCTTTCGATGTCTTTAATCATTTCAGGAATTGCAACCTTTTTACAATGTAAAAAAGTTGGGCCTTTGGGTGCAGGGCTGCTCATTGTCCAAGGTACAAGTTTTAACTTTATTGGTCCAATTATTGGTATTGGAAGTGCAATGGTTGCTGCGGGTACACCCGTTGAACAAGTGATGGCTGCCATTTTTGGGGTGGTGATTGCAGGTTCATTTATTGAAATGGGCGTTTCTCGAATTTTACCGTGGGTAAAAAAGCTGATTACCCCATTAGTCACAGGTATTGTGGTGCTGTTGATTGGTCTGACCCTCATTAAAGAAGGGTTGATTAGCATGGGCGGTGGTTATACCGCGATGCAAGACAATACCTTTGCCAATGCAGATAACCTGATCATGTCATGTACCGTACTTGGAATTATTATTCTACTCAATCGTATCAAAATTATTTGGGTGAAAAGTTCAGCAATTTTAATTGCACTGGTGATTGGTTATATTCTTGCCGGTTTTATGGGGCATTTAAACTTTTCAGTACTTAATGATGCTCCCTTGATTCAAATTCCAACACCGATGCATTTTGGACTCAGCTTCTCATGGAGTTTGTTCATTCCAATGGCATTCATCTATCTGGTCACTTCACTCGAAGCGATTGGCGATGTTACTGCGACCAGTAAAATTTCTAATCAACCGGTCGATGGTCCTGTTTGGATGCAACGGATTAAAGGCGGCGTACTCGTCAACGGTGCTAACTCTTTCTTAGCAGGTATCTTCAACACCTTCCCGAGCTCAGTGTTTGCACAAAACAATGGCGTGATTCAATTGACGGGTGTCGCAAGTCGCTATGTCGGGATTTGGATTGCCGTGCTCTTGGTGATTTTAGGCTTATTCCCTGCTGTTGCTGCCGTGATTCAAGCCGTACCCCAAGCGGTGCTTGGTGGCGCTGTGATGGTGATGTTTGGGGCTGTTGCGGCTTCTGGTATCAATATTCTTTCCAGTATTCACCTCGACCGTCGCGCTTTGCTAATTATTGCGATTTCGCTCGCACTCGGACTCGGTGTTGCACAAGTACCCCAGATTCTTGAGCATCTACCTGAACTATTTAAAAATATTTTCAGTTCTGGTGTCGCAACAGGTGGTATCGCGGCCCTAATTTTAAATATTGTTTTACCTGAAACACATAAATAATCATCCAACCATGACAAGTGCCCAGTTTCACGACTGGGCTTTGTTTTTGATGAGAGATCAAAATGGATCCACGTAGTGAAGTTGTCATCAGACAGCAAGATTATTTAAGCGGGCAAGTTTTACTGATTAATGCCCCAAATGATCAACTCGCCAAAAATTTGCCCAATAAAGTCCAAGCCTCAGTATGGACTTGGAATTATGCTGATCATCAAGGTTTTATCCGTTCTGGAATTCGCTCTCATTTTTCCGTGGAATTCCCACAAGTATCGTTTGATCAGGTTGTTATTTTCGTTCCCAAGTCGAAAGAACTCCTGAATTATATTCTGCACGTTGTGGTTAGCCATTTAAAACTTGATCAAAATATTTTTCTGGTTGGCGAAAAAAAGGGCGGCGTTGAGCGGGCAGCAAAACAATTATTGCAATATGGCAAAACACTGAAACTTGACAGTGCACGTCACTGCCAACTTTGGCAAATGAAGATCGAAAAAACCGAGCAGTTAAAACCACTTGAACATTGGTTAAAAACTTATACAGTTCAAATAGATCAAGAACAGTTAAATATCTGTGCCTTGCCTGGTGTATTTAGTCAAGATCATTTAGATGTCGGCACAGCCGTATTAGTCCCTTACCTTAGTCAAGTAAAATCAGGTAAGATTGCCGACTTTGGTTGTGGCGCTGGAATTATTAGTGCTTATTTGGCCAAACTAGATTCGAATCGGCAAATTTTTGCACTTGATGTTGATGCATTTGCATTACGGTCGACTGAGCTGACCTTTCAACGAAATGGTCTGAATTTAACTCAGTTAAATCTCCAAGCTGTCACTGGTTTTGTAGATGCACCGAATGATTTAGATGCGATCGTCAGCAATCCGCCTTTTCATCAGGGAATTCATACCAATTACGATGCGAGTGAGGAACTTTGCCAACGTGCGAAAAGACATCTGAAAAACTCAGGTGAATTATGGATCGTAGCAAATCGTTTTCTAAACTATCCTCCTCTGATTGAACAAAGCTTTGGTGAATGTCTGGTGAAAGCCGATCAACAAGGATTCAAGGTGTTATATGCCTGTGCAAAATAAACATTTTAAGGAATTTTTATGAGCGATACATCTGCTCCTCAACACCTTCAGCGCAAGCTCGGGGCTCGACACCTGAACATGATTGCCATTGGTGGATCGATCGGCACAGGCTTATTCCTTGCTTCAGGTTCAACCATTGCCACTGCAGGTCCAGGTGGTGCGTTATTGGCCTATGCCCTCATCGGAATCATGATTTATTTCTTGATGACCAGTCTAGGTGAGTTAGCTACGCATAACCCAACATCTGGCGCATTCTTTACCTATGGTAGCCGCTATGTCGAAGATGGCTTTGGTTTCGCCTTAGGTTGGAACTATTGGTATAACTGGGCCATTACTGTTGCCTTTGAACTGGTTGCGGTTCAGTTCATTATGAAGTTTTGGTTCCCCGATATCCCAGGCTTTTACTGGAGTGCCATTTTCCTTGCCATTATTTTTGGAATTAACGCCTTAACTGTAAAAGGGTTTGGTGAAAGTGAATTCTTATTCTCTTTGATCAAAGTGATTGCGATTATCGTGTTTATCATCATTGGTATCTGGATGATTTTTAAAATCATGATGACACCCAATGTATCGGTATTTCAGCACTGGACTTATAAAGAAGCGCCTTTTGTCGGTGGTTTGCAAGCCTTAATCGGTGTGGCCATGATTGCCGGATTCTCTTTTCAGGGGACTGAAATGGTTGGGGTTGCAGCTGGTGAATCCAAAGATCCTAAAAAGACCATTCCATTGGCGATCAAACAAATCTTTTGGCGTATTTTACTGTTCTATATCCTATGTATTTTCATCATTGGTACATTAGTCAGTTATGACGATCCACTGCTATTAAAAGCAGCTCAGAGCGAAGATATTGCCCTCTCTCCATTCACGCTTTTATATGAAAAAGCAGGCTTTGCCTTTGCTGCCAGCTTAATGAATGCAGTAATTCTCAGTGCAATCTTATCTGCGGGTAACTCGGGAATGTACTCCTCTACCCGTATGTTATTTGATATGGCCAAAGAAGGTCGTGCACCCAAGTGGTTCTCAAGACTGGATGGCCGTGGCGTACCAATGAATGCACTCTATGCGACCACTGCGGTTGCTGCACTGTGCTTCCTGACCACCTTTATTGGCGAGAAACAGGTCTTTAACTGGTTACTCAATATGTCAGGGATGTGTGGTTTCATTGTCTGGCTCGGTATTGCAATTTCACACTATCGTTTCCGCAAGGGCTATATTGCTCAAGGTTATAAAGTTGAAGATCTGGCATACCGTGCAAAGTTCTTCCCGTTTGCACCTTGGTTTGCATTTATTCTCTGTTCAATCATTATCTTAGGTCAAAACTACCAAGCTTTACTGGGTGGAAAAATTGACTGGTTAGGTTTAGTTTCAACTTATATCAGCATTCCATTATTCTTGGTGATCTGGTTAGGTTATAAGTGGAAACACAAGACCAAACTGATTGCTTATAAAGACATGAATGTAAAAGAAGGCGAATAAAAAACCGCTTTTTACTTGACCCAAATGAAAATATGAGTAAAATTTCGCTCATATTTTCAACGGCACCACATGATAGGAGGACGACAGCATGCCATTACAACTAGGAACCTCACCATAAGATTTGGCACTGTCGACTCACGGACAAGTGTACAAATCGATTGATCACTTGTCCGAATGCTCTATTCAACCTAGCATTCGCTAGGTTTTTTTATGCCTATTAGGACGAAATATTAAAATATCCCGAGACAAGAAAATGGGCATACAAAAAATACTCAATGCCGATGCACAATATGGCGTTCCAGTGAAAATTTTCACGACCGATATTGATAGCGAAAGCATTGAACAACTGAAAAAAATGGCACAACTGCAATTTGTTTATTCACATATTGCCGTGATGCCTGATGTACATGTGGGTAAAGGTGCCACCGTAGGCAGTGTCATTCCAACCAAACACGCCATTATCCCTGCTGCTGTCGGTGTTGATATTGGCTGTGGGATGAATGCGATTCGACTCAACCTCAAAGCATCACAGCTACCAGACAACCTTGCACCGCTACGTCATGCAATCGAACGTAAGGTCCCTGTCGGCTTTGAACTACATAAACAAGTGAAAGCAAAAGCTTCAAGTATCATCCCACTTGAAAAACGCTTACAACCGATCATTAAAAAACATCCCGGCTTGGTTCGAATGTTAAGAAAGTTTGATGCCACTTGGCAGAAACAACTGGGAACTTTAGGTGGTGGTAATCACTTTATCGAACTCTGCCTTGATGAAAATCAGGATGTCTGGGTGATGCTACATTCAGGCAGCCGTGGCTTAGGCAATGTGATTGGAACCTACTTCATCGAACTGGCAAAGAAAGAAGCACAACATCGTTTTGGCCATGTTCCTGATAAGGATTTGAGTTACTTTGCTGAAGGTTCAAATAGTTTTAATGACTATATTGAAGCCGTGCAATGGGCACAAGAATATGCATTTGAAAATCGACGTGAAATGATGCGTCTGATTTTAGAGGCAATTCGACCATTACTCCCCCCTTTTCAAATGACCAAAGAAGCGATTAATTGCCACCATAATTACGTCAGTCAAGAAACTCATTTTGGTGAGAATCTCTTAATCACACGTAAGGGGGCAATTCGAGCGGGCCAAGATGAATTAGGCATTATCCCTGGTTCAATGGGAGCTCGTTCTTATATCGTTAAAGGTAAAGCGAATCCTGAGTCCTTCTGCTCATGTTCACATGGTGCAGGAAGAAAAATGAGCCGCAGTAAAGCAAAACTACTGTTTAGCCAAGATGATCTGATTCAGCAGACCCAAGGCATCGAATGCCGAAAAGACAGCGCAGTAATTGATGAAATTCCGGCTGCTTATAAAGATATTGATCAGGTGATGGCTAACCAATCTGATTTAATCGAAATCGTGCATAGCCTTAAACAAATTTTATGTATCAAAGGATAATCACATGAAACTCAAAGAAATGCCAAAAATTAAGGTCCGTAATCCTGTCGCACTTTCGCCTTTATTACACAAAGGTGGAATTCATGAAACAGAAAAACCGCGAGCTCAGCATCGTCGTGAAAGACAAAACACCAAGCAACAACTCAAAAAAGAGATGTGGTAAATCACGCAAATAAATAGCCCCTGATCAATTAAGGAGACCACTATGTTAAACCATCTCAATATCTCATATAAAAAAAGCGACTCTGACGAGTCGCTTTTTTTCAGTTCATAAACTCAAATTATTGAGCTTGTTGACCTGGTTGTACAAGAACAGTACGGCTACCAGTAATCGCAGCGAATACACGACGGTTCATAGCACGACCTTCTTTAGTTTTGTTGTCCGCAATCGGTTGATCCCAAGCGAAACCTTGAGTTGTCAAACGAGTTGCATTTACATTGTATTCATTCACAAGTGCAGACTTAACAGAGTTAGCACGCGCCAAAGATAAACGTTCATTCAACTTACGTGGACCAGTGTTATCTGTGTGACCTTCAATACGCGCTGTTGCATTCGGGAACTCAGCTAACTTCTCAGCAACCTTCGCAATTTCAGACTTGTATTGTGGCTTGATGTCAGACTTGTTCGTATCGAAGAATACGCGAAGTTCCATGTTAAGATCTTCAGTTAACTCTTGTGGTTGTGGAGCAACTGGAGTTGGTTCAACTGGAGCAACTTCTACAACTGGAGCAGCAGCAGGCTTCAAGTGACCACCAACAACAACTTGGAGTGCAGCCAATGCTTGACCTTCCCACCATTTGTTGTCGTAGTTATACACTGCACGACCTTCTGTACGAAGTGTTAAAGCATCATTTACTTGCCATAACACACCACCACCTAAGTTGCTAATCGTATCATATGAACGACGATCCCAACCTGGGTTATCAACTGTGATTTTAGAATGACCCACACCTAATAAAGCATATGGCTTGATTTTACTGTCATAGTTACCAGTGAATACGTCAGCTGTAGCAATTGCATTCAAACTTAATGTTTGTTGCTTCGCATCCCACGGCTGCCCATTGTCTCTAGCGCTTTCTTTACGACCAGCATCCGCTTTAGTTTGTTGATATTCGATTTCTGCTTGTAACCAAGGTGTTAACTCTACTCCAACTGCAGCACCAACAACTAAATCACTTTGTAACGCAACACCAGATCCATTACCACCCGTCCAACCGCGACCTTGTGGATCACGATCCTGCAACGTATCACGCATCTTGTCCTGAGCATTCTCAGGGTACCAGTGATAACCAAGCATTAATGGAGTGACTGTTACACCCGCATTCGCAGCAGCTAAAGGAGCAGCAACAAGCATAGCAAGTGCAATACGACTCATTTTCATGGAATATCCTCCAAAAAACAAAAAATTGTTTGTTCTCTAAACTCTAATAGTTTTTGAATACTGAGAAATAATCTTATTGTATCTTTTTCAGTCATTCACTTTATGTTGAATCATACAAATACTTGATCAATTTTCCAAGCATTTGACAACATTTAGTGAGCAGCCACTGAAAAAACCACTTATTTCTCTCCCAAAAATCTAGAAAATTCTATTTTAACAACATCTAATAAAGCTGTGAGAGCTTATCACTTTTTAATCAAAATTTTAACAAGGTATCAAAATCTTTTCAATAAAACTAAATAATTCCCACAATGTATCCAAAGTTAAGGCAAGATTATTCTAGTTTTGAATTCTTATGTTTTAGTTTTACATCAATGCTACAAAAACCTATATATCCATAAAAAAAAGCGACTCTGACGAGTCGCTTTTTTTCAGTTCATAAACTCAAATTATTGAGCTTGTTGACCTGGTTGTACAAGAACAGTACGGCTACCAGTAATCGCAGCGAATACGCGACGGTTCATAGCACGACCTTCTTTAGTTTTGTTGTCCGCAATCGGTTGATCCCAAGCAAAACCTTGAGTTGTCAAACGAGTTGCATTTACGTTGTATTCATTCACAAGTGCAGACTTAACAGAGTTAGCACGCGCCAAAGATAAACGTTCATTCAACTTACGTGGACCAGTGTTATCTGTGTGACCTTCAATACGCGCTGTTGCATTCGGGTATTCAGCTAATTTCTCTGCTACCTTCGCAATTTCAGATTTGTATTGTGGTTTGATGTCAGACTTATTCGTATCAAAGAATACGCGAAGTTCCATGTTAAGATCTTCAGTCAACTCTTGTGGCTGTGGAGCAACTGGAGTTGGTTCAACTGGAGCAACTTCTACAACTGGAGCAGCAGGCTTCAAGTGACCACCAAGAACGACGTTCAAACCAGCAAGTGCTGTATAGTTCCAGAAGTCTTCATCGATATTATAAGTACCACGAGCTTCTGTACGAAGAGATAAAGCATCGTTTAAGCGCCAGAAAGCACCAAAACCAGCATTACCTAAAGTACCTTCTTCTTTCAGGCCACGACCAGCACGACCTAATTGAGTAGAGCTAGCATCATCAAATGTATATTTATAGTGACCAGCACCTAATAATACATATGGCTTGATTTTGCTGTCATAGTTTTTAGTGATTAAATCAGAAGTAACATAGAAGTTACCGTTGATTTGTTGTTGCTTGTATTCAGCGTTAGGAGTAGCACCGTCTACATCACCTTTCACTTGGTTATATTCAGCTTCAAAACCTAACCATGGTGTTAGTTCAACACCTAAAGCAGCACCAACAAATAAATCATCCTGAAGTTCAGGACCATTTGTCAGATGCTTACCGCTATTGTTGTGTTTAGAATCTTGGAATGTGTAACCAAGCATTAATGGAGTTACTGTTACGCCCGCGTTCGCAGCAGCTAACGGAGCAGCAACAAGCATAGCAAGTGCAATACGACTCAATTTCATGGATATCCTCCAGAGATAACAATTGTTTGTTGTGTAAGCTCAGCCTATGATTTTTCGTCCTGAGAACAGTGATGTTCTACAGTATTATTTTTTCAGCCATTCACTTCACTTTGAATCATACAAACACTTGATGAATTTTCCAAGTGCTTGATAACTTTAACCTCGTAAATTATTGACAAAATTTCTTACAATTTCCGTTGTAGTTCAGTAAATTTTCAATTCCCATCTACTACACGAATGAATTATTGTTCAAGAGCTTATGCTTTAGTAAATCTTAACTTATTTTTTAGAAAGATTCACTAGCAAGATAAAATTTCCATTTAAGTTACTGTTAATAAAAAATTTAATAAAAATAGATAGGTAGAATATGTTTAAATCTTTTGGCTTTACCTTGATTGAGTTAATTATCACTATTGGAATTTTGGCAATTTTGAGCAGCATTGCCGCTCCTTATTTCCGTGAAATAATGGCTTCTAATGAAATGAAGAATCTCAAAAGAATCCTCACAATTCATATACAAAAAGCAAAAACGGATGCACAGCTTTATCATAAAAATGTGATGCTGTGCCCAAGTTCAGATTCCGAGAACTGTTCCACAGATTGGAATAAAGGTTTTATCGGATTTATTGATCTTAATCGGAATAGCCAACGTGATCCGAATGAAATGCTACTTTTTATTGTTCCTCTCAATCATAAATACGGGCATCTCAGTTTTAGGTCTTTTGGTCGAAGTCCCAACAGTCTTGTTTTTCAAGCTGAGAATGGCCTTCCCTTTGCCTCCAATGGCAGCTTTGTCTACTGTTCTGAATCCCCGCAGTATCATACTAAAATTGTCTTGAGTCGTATGGGCAATATTCGTTTTGAAAAGTTAGCCAGTTGCTAAAAACTCTTCAGTCTAGCCTAAAATGGGCAAAACACTTTATTCCAATTCTTTTTTTACTATACTGCTTAAGTTTGGAACATTTTTATAAATTATAAGTGTGGAGACACATCATGACTGATATCGTAATCGTTAATGGCGCTCGTACAGCAATGGGCGGCTTCCAAGGTGCATTATCCGGTGTTACAGCACCAGAATTAGGTGCGGTTACCATTAAAGAAGCTATTGCACGTTCTGGTCTGCAACCGACTGATGTAGAAGAAGTAATCATGGGTTGTGTTTTACCCGCAGGTTTAAAACAAGGTCCTGCACGCCAAGCAATGCGTAAAGCGGGCTTACCGGACTCTACAGGTGCAGTGACCATTAACAAGCTTTGTGGTTCTGGCATGAAAGCTGTGATGCAAGCAGCAGATATGATTAAAGCAGGTAGTGCTGAGATCGTGGTTGCAGGTGGTATGGAATCAATGACCAATGCACCCTATGTATTACCTAAAGCACGAGCTGGCTACCGTATGGGTCATGGTGAAATTAAAGATCACATGTTCCTTGATGGTCTAGAAGATGCCGAAACTGGTCGCTTGATGGGTTCATTTGCCCAAGATATGGCAAACAAACGTAGCTATACCCGTGAGCAAATGGATGATTTTGCGATTCGTTCACTCCAACGTGCACAAAAAGCGATTACAGAAGGTTACTTCAAAGATGAGATCGTTCCAGTAACAGTTTCTACCCGTAAAGGTGATGTTGTTGTTGATCAAGATGAACAACCTCTAAGTGCAAAAATCGACAAGATCCCATCATTAAAACCAGCATTTGCAAAGGACGGGACTATCACAGCGGCGAACGCAAGTTCAATTTCTGATGGTGCATCTGCATTGGTTTTAACCTCAAGTGAAGTTGCTGCACAACGTGGTTTACAGCCTTTGGCGAAGATTCTTGCAACTGCTTCTAACTCTCAACATCCTTCTGAATTTACCATTGCTCCTGTCGGTGCAATCGAAAAAGTATTGAAAAAAGCTGGCTGGGATGCGCAAGAGGTTGACCTTTGGGAAATTAATGAAGCATTTGCGATGGTAACCATGTGCCCAATTGATGATTTCAAATTAGATGCAGAAAAAGTGAATATCAATGGTGGTGCCTGTGCATTAGGTCACCCTGTTGGTTCTACAGGCTCACGTATCATCCTGACATTAATTCATGCGCTTAAACGTACTGGCGGTAAGAAAGGCGTTGCAGCCCTATGTATCGGTGGTGGTGAAGCAACTGCGGTTGCAATTGAATTAATCTAAGCCCATTTAATACGATAAAAATCCTGCTTAATGCAGGATTTTTCTTTTTTGGATTACAAAAAATAATGCACCTATAGTCAAAATATCGATAAGTTATGCTTTGTATAAAAAAACAACAAGGAGTCCCATATGCAACTGAACCATTATCTAAATTTTAAAGGACAAACAGAACAAGCATTCAACTTTTATAAATCTGTGTTTGGTGGTGAGTTTGCGATGCTCAGCCGTTATGGTGATATGCAACCCACTGAAGGCGTCAGCCTTTCAGAAGCTGATAAAAACTTGGTTTTACATGTCTCCTTACCGATCAATGAATTTACCGTATTGATGGCTTCAGATGTTAATGATCAATTCTGCGCTCAAAATAGTGTATTTACTCAAGGCAACAACCACTATATTTCAATTAATCTTGATCCAGATGAACAAGACGAGGCACAACGGCTCTTTAATGCTTTATCTGCAAATGGCCAAATTGAGATGCCCTTAGAAAAAACCTTTTGGGGTGCACTCTATGGCGCGTTTACGGATCAGTTTGGGATTAAATGGATGATCAATTGTCAGTTAGATGAGTAAAGTATGTCTTAACCATAGAGCAAAAAAGCTGAACCTTGGTTCAGCTTTTTTCTTTCAATTTGCTTATGCGCCAGTTTGATAACTTGCTTGTGGCACTGCAGTTGATGCTTGATAAGGGTTGGTAAAATCCTGAAGCCCAGCAGCAGCTTCATGAATATCCTTGCCTTCTTTCACCACAAATGTATCAAAGCCAGAACGTTTTAAATAGTTTAAAACATCCTTAAAGATATCACCGACTGCACGTAACTCACCTTGATACCCTTGGCGACGTAATAAGGCAGCAAATGAATAACCACGGCCATCATTAAAACCAGCAAATTCAATAAAAATAGCATCTAGCTCATTTAATGGAAATTGATGGGTTTCAGGTGAATCATTCACAGTAATGTAAAGCGCCTTTTTGCCTTGTACATGTGCCAATTGCTCCAACTGTTCAGTTGTTACAACCACATCACCTTGTGGAATCACACCATCTTCAGCAATGACTTGATACGTATTGTCAGCAATTGTGCCATCTTTCGACAGCACTTGTAGCGTTGTATTAAGCATAAGCACGCTCCTTAAATGGTTGAATCCCAACACGGCGATAGGTATCGATAAAACGCTCACCTTCGGTACGTAGATCAAGGTAAGTATTCAAAATCTCATCAATCACATCTGGCACGACTTCGGCTGCAAATGAAGGTCCTAAAATATCCCCCAAAGATGCATCATGATCGGCATGACCACCTAAGGTAATTTGATAGAACTCAGCACCTTTCTTATCGACGCCAAGAATACCGATGTTACCGACATGGTGATGACCACAGGCATTCATACAACCCGAAATGTTCAGATCGAGTTCACCCAAGTTATAAATGGTGTCTAAGTCATCAAAACGACGGCTGATCGCTTCTGAAATTGGAATTGATTTCGCATTAGCCAATGAACAGAAATCCCCACCTGGGCAGCAGATGATATCAGTAATAAAGCCGATATGCGCACGCGCCATGTTGTGATGTTCAAGCGTTTGCCACAATTCAAATAAGTCTTTCTGTGATACGTCCACCAGTGAAATATTTTGTTCGTGCGTGGTACGGAACTCACCAAAGGTGTACTTATCCGCCAAGTCTGCGATTAAGTTCATTTCTTCAGAAGTCACATCACCAGGTGCAACCCCTGCACGCTTCAAAGAAATTGTAACGATCCGATAACCTTTGACTTTATGTGCATTGGTATTGACGTTAAACCACTGTTTGAATTTCGGATGTGCAGCGAATAAGTCGGTGAAGTCCTGATCTTCTAAATCTTGATAATCAAACGGGGTAAATTCTTCATCTAATTTTTTCAAGATTTCAGGTTGAATCTTCAATGTTTCACGCGTGTGTTCAAATTCAGCTTCCACTTTTTGTGCAAACACTTCTGGTGTTAATGCTTTCACCAAAATTTTGATACGCGCTTTATATTTATTATCACGACGGCCATGTAAGTTATAAACACGTAAGGTCGCTTCTAAATAAGCAATTAAATCTTCGCGTGGTAAAAACTCACGGATCACGCTACCAATAATCGGGGTACGGCCGAGACCACCACCCACCATGATTTTATAGCCCATTTCACCTGCATCATTACGAACCAGATAAACACCGATATCGTGGAATGCTGTCGCAGCACGGTCTTTTTCTTCTAAAGCCGATACCGCGATTTTGAACTTACGCGGTAAGAACGCAAATTCAGGGTGGAAGGTACTCCACTGACGAATCAACTCACAGGTCGGACGTGGGTCGGCAATCTCACCTGCAACCACGCCTGCAAACTGGTCAGTAGTGGTATTACGGATACAGTTACCTGATGTTTGTACGGCATGCATTTGTACTGTTGCCAGCTCAGCGAGAATATCAGGTACATTTTCCAATGCAGGCCAGTTCAACTGAATATTTTGACGGGTAGAAACGTGCGCATAACCACGATCATATTCAGTCGCAATTTCAGCAATTTTTCTGAGTTGTTTAGTATTCATCAAGCCATACGGCACAGCGATACGGAGCATAGGTGCATAACGTTGCACGTACAGACCATTTTGCA